>Ga0181580_10003109_pt1 | contig 13483 bp, 13 predicted proteins | sample 071ome_23_FD_132413 | JGI IMG/M metagenome (GOLD analysis project Ga0181580, IMG submission 132413) | Coastal salt marsh microbial communities from the Groves Creek Marsh, Skidaway Island, Georgia - 071403BT metaG (megahit assembly) | ecosystem: Environmental > Aquatic > Marine > Intertidal...
GGAGATCTTTGATAATAATGGAAAACTCTTCACAACCCATTACCCAAAATAACCCCCATTTTCCCAATAACCAGAGTATTCAGAACCCCCCAAAAACCTTCTAAATCCTCTCTATTCAATCGTTTTGATAGTTATTACGTAGAATTTCTTGAAAAACACCACCTCTCTATCTGAAACTATAGATCTCAAATAAAGGGGTTTGATTATGGAAGAAGAGAATGTAATAGAACTGAAAAAAGGAAACTTGATTGTCATTCATGTCTCTGACGAATACTCACCATCAGTAAAAGTTATTACTGGTAATTTAGAAGAACAGTTTTCTGAAGATATGGGTTACGAAAATCAAGATTTGACGGTTGTAAAAAATTTACAATCAGATTATCCTGATAGCTTTGAAATGACAGGTTCGTCTCAAAGGCTCATAGTCGTTGAAGTGTAATACGTATTAAGGAGATAACTTTGAAAAAGATAAATTTAGGTATAGAGGGATGGGGGACTGAAGGTTCTTATACCAAACTATCAAAAGAAGCTTATGAATTCTGGCATAACGCTGTAGAAGAACACGGCGAAGAATGTCTCATATCCTATATGGAAGACGGTGGAGAATTTGAATATTCTGATTATTTTGCAACGTTGCCTGAATACGCACGTTTTCTAAAAGATGAAAAATCTGGTTCAGAACGAGATTGGAATGATAATTGTAATCTTATCGAGATAGCCTCTGGATTAAATTACGGTAATTCAGAGACTTACCTTGAAATTGATATTGAAGATGAGAAGACTGGTGAAGCTTCGAAAGAATATCTTGCGACTGAATTCAAAGCTAAAGATAAGGAATATTCAATACCAAGTGATATTGAGTATATCGCTCACTTCCGTTCGGACTATAAAGGTTCATTCTCATCTACTATTGAAGTAAAAGGTGAATTTAAACCTGAAAAACTAAAGATAATAACTACCAGTTACCCAATAGAGGGAAAAGTGATAGAAGCTATCGAGTATGACGGAGTTGAGTTCGATATCGAATTTGATTATTCAGATAGTAAAGGATGTGTCTCCTCTGTTTTTACTAGAGAAGATATAGAATAACCCTTTCAATTATCTGTATTCTTCTTTGAATTAATTGTTGACGGAATATACAAGTGTCAGGCATACTATATGGCTTTCGTGAAACACCCCACGGAAGAGAGCTAAAGAAACAGGTACTGGAAACAGAACCTGAATCCAGGCTCAAAAGGCCAAGATGGTCAGCAGCTGGGAACAAGACAAACTTGTTTGGCTTGAGAACAGTTCACCACTACAGGGGAGCAAAACCTTGAAGTGCCAACTGGCTCGGTGAAAGGAATGAGGAAACTCAGACCGGAAACCAGGCAAGTGAAAGCACAAGAAGGTAAGGCTTGGAAGCAAGTCAGGATCCTGTAGCAGGTAGGCAGGGTTTGAACCGGGTAACCGGAACAAACCAACGAAATGCCTGGAAACCATGAAGGTCCGTAAGGTCGCAGGAGGAACCAGCCAACTGCACCGGGAAGAGTAAGAGGCTCTAGCAAGAAATAGCAATATTTCGAACTAGCCAGACTTTTACAAAGACCGGGAGGCAAGGCAAGGGACCGGACTCGGGGGAAAGCGCTGAAGTCTTGAGAAAAGGCAAGAGTGCCAGTCTTGTGAAAGCAAGACGAATACGAGTTCTGGGGGAAACCTTCAGGGATCAAAGGTCGTAGGCGGCACCGGGTTTAAGCAGATGCTGAGAGGCAGCTGTGTATACCAAGGGACTCGACCTGGAAAAGCCTCAGGCTGCTGAGAAAGCAGAGAGGTCTCGAAAGTTCGACATGAGAGTCACAAGGGGAAAGCGAGTGTGCAAACACAAGCAGGAACCTGAGGGCAACTCAAGTGGGGCCTGAAACGCCAGGTAGAGGGGAAATCGCCATGGGCCCGAAGGAAGGGTCGGTGCACTGCAAGTGACCACTCATTATCAGGCACCTGCCTGAGAGAAGGGAGCTTATGAGTTTCTCATAAGAGACAACTTCTTGAAGACAGAGTGTTTTGGGAGGTGAAAGCCGCAAGGCAGGAGCCAAACAAAGGCAAGCTGATATCCCGACAGGGAAGTTCAGAGTTGGTACCGGGTTAGCCCGGGATCATACTGGAAGGTGAGTGTGACGGGTCTTTTAGTAAATGCTTGAAGACGAGTCATGAGTCAGGCAGGAAACTGTGAGTAAAATCACAGGGGAATGTCAGACGAGAGGAATTTGGTCACAGTCCGAGGTAGTAAACCTCTGGAGCAGCGACAAAGGTTAGAAGAGGAATCTGCTTTGACTTGCAGGGTCTGATGTTTGGAAGGAAACGAAGAGCATCACTAAGGATCAGGCAAGGAACGGCCAGGTTGGGAAAGCGAGTAAGCTAACTGGTGCTAGCAACAGTGTTAGAAGGCGAACTTGAAGGAAGATCTGGAGATGTAGAAGTGAGGCTTTCTTTAGCAACGCAGACCGCGGAGTTGTAGAAACAGCATGGCGGGAGATGGGTAACCATCAAGGCTAGGGAAGGAGTGAGTCGGGAGACTCTCTCTACGATGCCAGGGTAGCAATACCGAAGCATTGGGGCTTAAGACTCTAGAAACCCGATAAACTGCAAGAGAGGATGAATCCCCCAAAAGGGGAGGAAGCCGAGGAACTGGAAAAGCGCCGGGGCTGCCAACTTCAGCGGGTGAAACGATTGCTTTACTCCAAAGCATTAGCAAATGGAGAACAGGGAAAGCTCTGTAGTAACTGAAATCAGTGTAAACTGATGACAGTTTTTACAGAGCTTTTTTCTTTGCCCTGAAAACCCATCTCTGCCCGATTTTTCACGCCTGTGCAATTCGGGGAGAGTATTTTGGAGGAATGGGAGTGGTTGAATTGAGATTGGATGCCTGGGTTTGAGATAGTTCAGGTTCTGGAGCTGGGATCTTGCAATCGCTCGCTTCGCTGGATTGCGCTAGATGCAGGCTTTCTTGTCAGGGCCTGTTTGGCTTAAGTGGTTGAGGTTGGAGATGCATCAAAGGTTGGGGATCTTGCGTTTATGGCTTCGCGAAACGCGCTCGTTGAATGGCTTTTGTTTTCAAGGGTTGTTAGGCATTAGCGGGTTGAATTGAGATTAGATTTATAGATTTTAATTCCTCTGCAGAACTGGGCTTTGATGATCTATCCGAACACTTGAAAGCCCAGATCAAAGAAGGCTCTGGAGAACCCCTGGATTTACTATCGAAGGACCTCATTCTTGAAATTGAAGTTTTGGAGTCCGCAGATTTGCTGCTTAAACGCTCGCAAACTATTGTTACTCACTCTATTCAATGAAATAGGCAAAGACTATTTGGCAGTTTGCTTTTACCAGTTTCAGAGGAATTGCAAAGTGCGAATACCTTTTCATTGGTTCTTTCAAATATAGCGGATGAGTAGCCAAATGCAGCTTTGCTTGTGAATACGTGCGCTGAGTCGTTACTATGATATAGTCTGGATCCATCAGGTGAACTGTAAATTACCGGTGGAGACCATATTGAAACGTCCAGTTCTTCTAATTCTCATTCCCTTAATTGGAGTACTTCACCTTTTTCATTACATCATCATATTTCTTCTACCTCTGTTGGCCTATTTTGGGATGGAGTCTTCAGGGTTAAGGGGTGCTCAGGAGCTTGCTGTCTTTCTGGGTGTGGGGGTCTATGCCTTTACTTTCTGGAGCGCCCGGGTACGAGTTCCATCGCTACCCATGCCGGTCCGATCAGCAAAAATTTAAAATCATCGAAGAAGCTGGGTTTTTTGCCTTCAATTTTGTGACCGATGAATTGTCCAATCCAGGCCATTACAAAGATCAATAAACTGCTTTGTACCATCGGAAAAGGACTCCAGGCTGCCCAGTGGTACAAGCTAAAGTAAATGGCAGCATTGAAAGCTCCCATAAGTAAAGCCAGAAAGCTGCTCAATGATAAGTAAAAGAGAAGGCTGATCAGCATAAGAAGCGCTGTCAGATTGGCTTCGGGTACACCAGGAACCGAAATGGGAAACAGCATTCCGGCGATTGAGTAGTAGATCAAAGGAACACAGATGTAGTGAATCCTTTTGTTGGTTGGATTTTTGTGTGATTCAGAGTAACGGGCAAACCACTCCTGAAGAGTCATGCCACTGCAACTTTCTTGAGTTTAATGAGACTGTCTCGCAGGGACCCTGCCTGAATGGGTTTGGTAATAAATCCCCGAGCCCCTTTCTCCATGGCATCTTTTAGAAGAACCATATAACTGAGGGCTGACAGTACCATAATTTTCGCGTCCGGATTAATCTTCATGATTTCCTTGATGGCTTCAATACCGTCCACTTCAGGCATGTTGATGTCCATTGTAATCAGGTCAGGTTTTGTTGACTCGAAGAGTTCCAAAGCCTCGCGACCATTTTTGGCCTGGCCCATGATTTTGTAGCCGACAAACTCAAAAATATAAACTAGAAGTTCCCGATTGTACTCTTCATCTTCTGCAATAAGAATAGAGATTGGGTTTCCCTGCTCATCCAAACCGTTGGCTTCAGGCTCTGCCTTTAATTCTTCCAGTAGTTCTTTCATAGTCTTTCCAGGGGCACATTATAGCAAAAATCTCGTAGAATAAATTTTTTACAAATACTTTACAACTAGATGACAACTCAGTGAATTTGAACTGGCAAAATGGAATCATCGCGGAATAAATGGAAGGAGATGCGATGTTTTTAGAACCATACCGAACTACTTGTGATAGTTGCTTGACAGATACCATTTGTGCGGGATTTAAATTGTTTGCTCCAAGCTCCGAGGTTTGGGTTTGTGAAAAGTGTTGCTCCAATTTCACTTCCCAGATTAAGAAAAAGAAGCTCGGTTTGGTAGTTAACCGGGGAGAAAGCCCACAAAAAGGGGTTCCCAAAAAAAGAAAACCAAAATCCAGGCAAGCTGCCTGAGACAACTTCTTTGAGAGTTGGATGACTGACATCATCGGCCTTCCGTTAGCTTCGAACTCCTAAAGGATTGATTCAATAAATCTGGCTTTCCCGTCCGGGAAGGTCAGGTTTTTTTCTTTTAAGGCCAATTGAGCTTCAATATCCGGGGTATTGTGAGTTGGTGTTTAGCGCTAACAAGTGCGAGCAGAGTGCCCTTGGGTAGAAGCGTATCCAGTCAGCTCTTGATTGCTTCAGAGCTCAATCCCGAGCAGTACCTTTTTCATAAGTTGAAATGATATCAAGCATATCGTCCCAGGAAGAGGTTTCACCAATTTCTTGATAGATTTGATGATTTTGAATTCGAACTGGATTCTCATCATACTTTTCTACCTCTCCGAAGAATTGATAGAAGTCATCCCGCAGTGGGTCTGGTTTGTGATCCTCAAAGTGTTGATGGAGTTGTGTATAAAGCTCCTCGATTGATTGAGCCGAGCCAATCTCGAGTTTGTTGTCTTTTCCTTTGCCATGGAGTTTGGGATCTCCCAGGATAAGTTTCATGTACTGTTCCTGGTCCATTCCAATATCAACCAGACTCTTCTTGCGTTCGCTTTCCTCCAGAATGGCCAGAATCTGATCATAAAACTGATAGCACAGATTCAGAGTAGAGTCGGGGTTGGTAAATTCAAGTTTGGAAAACTCGGGAGCAATATTTCGTATCCAGGCGGCTATTGTCGAGCTGTTCTCTTCTTCTCCTAAAGTTTCCATCTCCAAATTTTTCATCTTGAGGTCATGAAAAAAGGCTACCACCAAATAATGAGCGGGGATTTTCCAATAGCGCTGAACAAACTCAAAACAGTTTCCATTCACTTCATCAAGCTGCTTCAAAAAGGCACCATGAAAATCGGGATAACTATCCAGATAGAGCGCAAGAGTATTCAAAAACTCTGTTTTTACTCCAGATTTTTTGAGTTCGTTGAGTGTGTTCTCACTAAGACTGTGCATGAGCTTCTCCAGAGTCTTGCCACAGGGATGCAAGCATTCTTACAAGCACCAGTAATAGAAAGATACCAAATACTGTTTTCATCAAATCCACCGAGATCCAGGTAAAAACAAGTTTTCCTGCAAGTCCGCCCAAACAACCAAACACGAAGATATGCTTGTAGTAAGGATACCAAATGAATTCACTTCGGGTTCGATAAGAAGACAAAACAGCATTGAGAGAAATCACGTGTAAAGATAGAAAGGTTGCTGACTTCGGATTCATGGAAAGCATCAGAACATAGACTGTTACAAGAACGACACCACCTCCAATACCCATAGTCACAGAAAGTATTGCTGCAACCAGTCCAAGAACTATGTGGTGATAGATCTGCAGATCATCAGGCTTTGCTTCCAAATGAAACCCATCCATCAATCCATATTGGCGCATCAGGATGAAGATCAGCAATAAGCAAAAGGCAACTTTTAATACTTTCGCGCTGACAATGTTTCGAAGCCAGAGTCCCAGTTCGATCCCGACCAGTGAGCCAAGAATCACCCATCCAAGAATATCAAATACATCCTGGGGGTTGGCATAGTGGATCAAAAGACTGAAAATACTAATAGGGACATGTAGAAAAAGAGAGCTTCGTACAGCTTCTTTCATAGTTTGTCCCAGTAGAAGGTGTAAACAAGGAACCATGGTTAATCCAAATCCCATGCCAAGTAAAGAGACAATGAATCCTGAGAAGCTTGCAACGATTGATGCAATCAGGTTTCTTCGAGGATTGTTCTCTACTTTCTTCTCTGTAGCCATTTTTGTCATTACTTTTTCCAGCCGTATTGAGGCCTATGAGCAAAAGAACAAGCCTCTTGTATTTGTCCTCGAAGACCTTTTGGGGAGTGCTATAGAAAATATCGACATGGATCCGGCTCTTCTTGCACGCAAAACAAGTTTTAAGTCAGAATCGAGGAGTACAAAGCGATTGACAGCAGAGATTTTAACGAAGGAGCGACTGCAGTTTCGTCGTCAAAGCAATGGTCGCTGGTTGATCGAACCCAATCCATTTGCAATCAAGACAAGTGTCAGGGCGAACTACAAGTATGATCGAGCACCTGTGGAGAAAGTTCTGGCCAGTCTTTTTCACACAATGGGAGCTGATTATGTTCTTCATCAAAATCTTGCCGGTATTGAGATTACCCTGCAACTTAAGCAGGTTCAGCCTATGGATGTCTTACAAATGATCTCTCGCTTGTACAATCTGCAGGTGGTCGAATTCAATGGCATTTACTCTGTTCGAAGAAAGAAGCTTTGAGAACCTCCGACTAAAGAGATTGAATCGGACAAAACCTTAGCGGCGGCAAAATGCAGACAAATTTGTCATAAATCAGCAATAATTTGTCGATGTTTTGGGGCGTATGCGTTTCTATTTTAGCCTCATACTTGGTTTGTTCTCTGTTTCTTTGCATTTTGCAGATACTGTTGGAGACAGGGTTTTGCAAGCTCGTGAAGCGCGCCTGAGACAGGTTAGTGACCCCCTGGCTCCCACGGGAAGCAGGGCTTTGCGCTCCTCTCTGGCCAATGTAAGCAATGTGGAGGGTGAAATTGGAATCCAGAATCCGGAGGATGGGGGAAATCTCATCTCACTTCTTGATGCGGTTCGCCGAACTTTACAAAGCAATCTGCAAGTTAAAAGTGCTCAACTGAGAGTGGAGAACAAGAAGAAAGCCATTCGCCTCGCAACTCAGTTTCAAAAGCCGCGTTTGGACTGGAACTTTGGATTTCACAAGGCAGGTAACTTTGGCGAAGATTCCCGATCTGACTTTCACAGGCAGTTGGCAGATTTGAGTCATCTTGAGGATGTATTCCATCTTGGTCTCGATTTTGAATATCCGCTTTTGGATGGAGGGGCTTCTGTTGGAAAGCAGGATATTGCGAAATTGCATGCCAAGCTTCAGGACTTAAAAAAGAAAGAGACGGAACAGAACCTTCTGCTTGAGGTGAGCGAGGTTTTCATTTCACTGATTCTAGCTAGAGAAAAGCTTGATGTATCAACTCTGGAAGTTGAAAAGGCTCGTTTTGTAGTAGCTCGTGAAGAAAAGAACCCCACTCGGGACAACAGAATGCCTGCGGATTTGCTCAAGGCTCGCCTGGGACTGGAAAGGGCGTTGCACAATCAATTTTTGCATCGCAATGAACTTAGAAACTATGAAGCCAGACTACGAACCCTGATTGGCCTCACCGAAGGTGAAGAGTTCAATATTGATAAGAACGCCAGAACTCGCGCAGTCGAATCTACCCTCGATGGTTTGTTAAAGATTTCGCAGTCCGAAAATTTGCAATTGCAGATGATTGAGATTCAAAAGGAAGTCTATCGCAAACAAACCAAAGTGATTCAAGCCCCCAAGATGCCCACAGTGGATATATTTGCAGGCAGCCACTACGCTCGTTTGATGGACCGCAGTGACCTTGATGAGATGCGATTCAACCTCGGTATTCGATTTGATATGAACTTTCTTGATGGAGGGCAGACTAAAACCCGCCATGAAATCAACAATCAAAGCAAGGAAATAGCTCAGAACGATGAGACAGATCATCAACGAAAAGTACGTGACGATGTTCAATTCTATTACAATCAATTCCTTGATTTTCAGGGTCGTGTGCCAATCGCCAGAAATCACGTGAAGTTAGCGCGGCAGGTTCTTTACGAAGCGGAAGAGCGCTTTCAAAAGAGGATTCTTTCCAATGAAGAACTTCTCGATCATCGCATGAGCTACAAACAGGCAGTACTTGGCTATTACCGACTACTCAAAGATCTGATGCTGACCAAACTCCGACTCTTTGCGAGTGTGGGCCGTCTTAATCTTGATGTGTTCAACTGATTTGTTTGAACACTTTGTTGCAGTTCAGGACTCCCCCTGAATAAAGCATTTGCCAGATAACAAGAAATCGTCTACACCCCAGAATTAAAATTGTCAGAAAAATCAGCCTCAATTGGCGGGCCACACGGTAAATTATCATTGTTAGCAATCAAGAAACAGCCTCAATTGGCAGGTAACTTAACGTAATTTCTTGATCAGATTCTTAAAGTGCTCATCCCAGATGATTGTTTGCGATGGGAACATTCGGCGGGAGAGGCTGTCATCCAGCGCAGGATAGTTTAGAGAATTGAAATCCTGTAACCCTTGTGACTCCTTGAACTTCTTTTGCAAAAGCGGAGTCAGACTTAAAATACTCTCTGCTGCCTGTATCAAAGGCTTCTTGTCTACTATGGACGCTTTGGTTCCAAGATAGCGATTGATCATTTCAAAAGCTTCTTTGTAAGGTTTGGAAAAGCTGACCAGGTGGAATTTCTCCACTTCATTCCATTGAGAGTCGATCAGTTTTAAAATAGCGCTCATCAAGTCATTGAAACTAGTCCATTGAAGAAAGAAGTCTTCGCTGGATTGCATGAAATCCCTGTTCTTTTTCATCAGCTTGAGAAACTGGGCAAAATCCTCGTCGGTAAAGTAAGTGTCAGCAAGAATGGGAAGCCGCAAAATTGCTCCCCTTGTTCCCATGTGAGAACAATAATTACTAACCATAATCTCTGCGTTCAGGAACAGATCACCGACCTCATCAACAGCTTCACAATCCTGATCCTCAAGAAATCGAGTGCTGTTGCAAACAGGAAAAACCTTGGCACTTGAAAGATAGAGAATAGCGGGTATTCTCGCCTTCAAGTGCATCAGGGAAGCAAAGACATGATCGAGTTTTTCAACAATATCTACTCCCCTGTCTGCGATCATCACATGGCTGACTCCATAAAGATACGAGCGAACAAGGCCACTTTCTCTCAAGTCCAGTTTGTGAAAACTGAACTTTGGATTGGTTTTGAGGGTACCCAAAACTCGCTCGTGGGGTGCAACGCCCACAACCTCATGATCATTTTCCAGGAGGCGATGGGCGATTTGGCGAGCCAGAGGAGACTCCAAATCAACCAGGAGTACCTTTGCCATGGAAACCTACTTTTTATTGGATTCTATGATTTCCCGAATTTTGGCGACCTTTTCTTCCATCATTTCAGGAGTCTTTGCTTCACAAACGAGACGCAAGTAAGGCTCTGTATTAGACTTTCGAACATTGAACCACCAATCTTCAAAGTCAACCCGGATACCATCAAGATCAGAAAGCTCTCCACCAGGAAATGCTTCCCGAACCAAACCCATCAATTCGTCCTTGTTTTCTGCCTTGAAGTTAATTTCTCCACTATAGTAGTAGTTGCTGATTCTGGAAATCATTTCAGAGAGTGTCTCTTTGCTGTTTGCAATGACATCAAGGACAACAAGCGTGGCGATTATTGCGCTGTCACAGTAGTTGTTTTCACGAAAGTAGTAATGTCCGGCAAGTTCTCCCCCGAAAATACCGTCAGTCTTTCTCAAGAGGGCCTTGGCGTAGCTGTGTCCTACCTTGCAGATTTCCGGATTACTTCCAAATCTTTCAATTTCTTCAATAACACTGCGAGAGGATCGAATGTCATAGATCACAGTTCCTTGCTTGTCTTTAAGAAGCTTTTGGGCCATCACACCAATGACTAGATCTGGAAAAACGTATTGACCCTTTTCGTCAACAAATACAGCCCGATCACTGTCTCCATCAAACATGACACCAACATCTGCTCCGGTTTCCTTCACTTTGTCCATCAGTTGATGCACGTTCTCAATCACAAGCGGGTTCGCCTCGTGAACAGGAAAGGTACAATCCACTTCGAGATTCAGGTAAGTACATTCAGCGCCGCTGTTTTCAAAGATGTCCTTTAGATTGAGACCTTCCATACCATTGGAGGAATCAAAAACAATCTTTATTCCACTCAAGTCAGTTTTCCACTGATTGACAAACTCAAGGTACTGATCCCGAATATCCTTCTGGATTACTTTTCCCTTGTTTTCAACGGGCTTCGGAGTTCCTTCGCAGAGCTTCTCAAGCTCAATCAACCCGGTTTCCTTACCAACCGGTTTGGCGTCTGTCTTGGAAATTTTGAACCCGTTATACTCGGGAGGATTGTGGGAAGCGGTGATCATTACACTGGCATCTGCTCCCAAGAGGGGACCTGCATAGTAGACAGTTGGAGTTGTACACAGTCCAATATCCCAAACATCGGCACCACGATCAGTAACACCCTTGCACATTGCTTCAAAAAGGGCAGGAGAGGAAGTCCGCGCATCTCTTCCGATCATTACATGGTCTGAATCAAGAAGTTCAGGAAGGTAAAATCCAACCTTGTAGGCCAAGTCTTCATCCAGGCCCTTACCATAGACTCCTCGAACATCATATGCTTTGAATACGGACATCTTTACTCCTTTGTATTGTTGATCAGTAAGCAATTAACGGCTTTATTGCCTAATGGGATTTGAAACAGGCTGGGATTGTACCACTAAATGAATTCTACTGAATAGTCCTGATGGGAGTTCAGGAGGATTTGGAGATGAAGGATTCTTTTATCCGGGGCGCTTGATGATTGGGAGGATTTTCCCGATTCTTAAGTGTAGGAGAAACCTTGGATACCACTTTTCTTGAACTGCTTGAAGTTCCTGTTGCTATTTGTGAGCCAGATTCCTTTCTGGTGGAGTTCGGGAACAGTCGCTTTTGGGAAGGAATCAACCGCCGACCGGTCAAGGTTCCCATCATGGCTCTGTTAAAGGGCTTCAAGGAGACTGATTACCTCCGGGCAGATTTGGTGGGAGAGTCCTATCAGTTTGTGGTTCCACGCTTTGCAGGTGATCAAACAACCTTTCGAGCGAAGGAAACCAGAAGCCCCAAGCGCTGCATCGTATTTCAGGGAGAAAGCTATTCGTCGGTGAATGCGTCTGAGATTAGTCAGGATGAGGTGAGTCATGCCTTGCTTGCTGCTGGAGAAGAGTCGTTCTTTCTTGCAAACCTTGAGGCTCAGCAAACGTTACTGCTGGCCAGAACCCTTGGTTTGAAAGACCTGGAGGCCGAAGCCCATCGCTGGATGGAAGAATCCATTGCTTTGATGTCCCAACATATCTTTCGTGGATTTCTGATGAGCTTTCAGGTTCACTCCATCGACCTTGATTTTAAGCTCTTCACCAATTTGATGTCGCAGGAAATCAAGTTGGCCCTTCAAGAGACACAACGAGACTTTCAGCTTTCCATAGATGCAAAGATTCCTCGCAAGATGAGAGGGCCCTTCCCCTTTATTCAGATGACAATGCTGCACTTTTACAAAGCTCTTGTTGATTCATCCAAAAACAGCAGTGATCTCAAAATGAGTATAGAAATGGTTTCCCATGAGGAGCAGGATGTACAGCTGGAGTTTGTACTTCAGTTACCCGATGATCCAGTGAAATTTGAGGTTTTGGATCGAGCCAGGGATCTTTTCCAGTCCATGTTCTTCAAATTTATTCTTGAAGCAAGAAACTATGACATCCTCTGGACAGCATATCTTGTTAGAAACAGCGGTGGACTATTGTTCTATGATGACCCCAGAGTATTAAGACTGCAATGGACTTTACAGGAAGTTCCCGCATTACTTGCTGAACAGGATTCCCTGCTGTATGACCCTTCCAAGAAAGCACCCGCAGTAGAGCCTGTGCAAAAGCAGGTTCCTGTTGAGGAAGAGAGCGATGAAGAGTTTGAAGAAGCTTTGATCAGTACTGAAGACTTACTGGAGAGTTTGCTGGAAAGTCCCTCCCAATCAGAAGAAGGGGATGAAGATGATTTGTTGAGTGCAGATTCCTTTGCTCAGGAAAAGATGGAGCAGCGTTTGGCCTCTTTGCAGTCAAGCAGAATGGCCTTGCAAGAAGAGGAAATTCAGATAGATCAAAAACCTGCTGAAGTTGAGTCGCCAAAGACATTGCCCAGCCAGGATGATTTTGTTGAAGCTCATAGGAAAAGTAGCTCAAATCAGAAAGAATAATTGGAAGACCTTCAGGCTCAAATGGAAGATGTGACCTCTATATCCGCTCCGTCAACGGATGTAGAAGCCATGGAGAGGCAAAGTCTTGTGGACTCAATCTTTGATGATTTGGATGTTCACCGTCAAAAAGGTGAAGAAGCCACAGAGATACTCAATGACTTGATGGAGGATGTGGAAAAGAAGCGCAAGATTCTTGTTGCCGCAGACAACCGTGTGAATCAGACAATCTTTGAGCAGATCCTTAAGCGGGCGGGGTACGATTACAAGATCTGCGACAATGGGAAAGAGGCTGTTGAAGAATTGCCAAAAGACGATTACTGTATGATCTTGATGGATCTACAAATGCCCGAAATGAATGGCTTTGAAGCTGCTCAATATATCAGAGAGAAAGAGCGTGAAACGGGTAAACATATTCCCATCATAGCCGTGAGTGCCAATCTGCTCGAGGAAGACTACGAAGTGGTTAAACAGGCGGGCATGGATGATTTTGTGATGAAGCCGATCAGTAGACAGGCTCTTCTAAGCACTATCCAAAAGTTTCTTCCAAATTCGACGGACTGAGCGAAAACTCTATTCGTAACGAAGTGCTGTGATTGGATCCATGTCACTGGCTTTGTGCGCCGGGAAAATCCCGAACACCAGTCCCACTGTAACGGAAACTCC
>Ga0181580_10003110_pt1 | contig 13482 bp, 6 predicted proteins | sample 071ome_23_FD_132413 | JGI IMG/M metagenome (GOLD analysis project Ga0181580, IMG submission 132413) | Coastal salt marsh microbial communities from the Groves Creek Marsh, Skidaway Island, Georgia - 071403BT metaG (megahit assembly) | ecosystem: Environmental > Aquatic > Marine > Intertidal zone...
GCGTTAGTATTTGCTAATGCAGACTGAAACGTACTATTTGATACAGCACTACCTATAGACTGAAACTGTATCCAACCACTTACAGTATAACCCTCAAACGTAGAAGTAGATGTATTATATCTAAAATGTCCTACACTATTATGAGCGCCTCTCTGTGCGGTCGTTCCAGATGGTACTTTAACTGCACCAGTAGATGTCATCGTCAGATTACCACTAATTTTCACATTTGACGATAGTATATTTGTATTTACTACACTAGCCGCAAACGTAACAACATTTCCAGAAAATGTACTATTTCCACTTAAAGTAATAATGTTTGTGAAAGTAGCATTAGCGGATGTTACTTGCGCTACTCCAGTAGTATTCGCGAGCTGATTGATAAAATCAACTGTATCGTTTGTACGGACTCTCCAAGCATTAAATGATTGTGTAAGTTCTACGTTTGCAAGTCTTTGTGGCATTAATTCAACTTCTCTGCTAAAGATGCTAATAAGTTTTCAATATTTATTAGTCGTTCATCAAGGTGTTTAATCTTATCTTCCATATTATCTACTTTCTGAAACTGCTTCTTTCTCGCTTTATAAGCTGCTAATCCAGCGTCATCTATACTAAGAATAGCATTGCTTCTTGTATCTCTTACAATACCTTCATGTTCTTTTACTTTCACATAAGTCATCTTACACCTGTAAGGCTATAGCTCTTAAATCTCTCACTCTTGGTACAACATGAGAACCTACTGAAGATCTTAGAACAATCTTAATGGAAAAATGTTTGAAAGTATCAAATGCAGCGCCATCACCATTATGATATCTAACAACATCATTATTACCACTATTTTTAAACGCACCCAAATTACTCGCATTAGCACTTGGGAATCCATATTCAAATTCTCTATAATCAAAAGTATTCACTCTGCTAGAGATTGTATTTCCAGAAGTAATCTGAGTTAGTTTAGTATAATGTTTATCAGAGAAATCATCAGGATCTTCTGCATTTTGAATACGACAATATACATCAACTTCTGTACCAGAAGGTTTGTAAGCGGTCAAGATTACTTTAACATCTTCAGCTTCTTGACCATCCGCAAGAACAATCTTCTTAGAAATATATCTTGAATTAGCTAGTCCTTGATTTATAATTTCTTTTGTATTGACATTATTAATAATATTATGAGTAACAATCGCTGATCTAGAACGACCAATATCAACTACTGGTGACAATCTACTTGTTGAAGATGTTAAGGAACCAGTAATTCGTAAAGTCTTCTTAGAAGAAGTATTATTTACTTCGTTTGTTCTACTAGCAATAATCTTTTCACCCGTAATGAATTCATTGTCTATGAAAGCTTCTACACTATTTTGCGCTTGACTAATAATATATGTATTAGAAGTAACATTAGCTGTCCATACTATATCATTCTGATTGTATGTGATGTGAGATATGATGGGTTTTAATGTATCATACTTATAGTCTTTTAAACCATATACTTGTGCTGAGGCGTTTGTTACTTGACCACGATAGAAACCATCATCAGCGGTTGTATTTGAACTAAATGTACCACTTGAACCATTAGCAACGATTGAATTTCTACCCGCTGAATAATATTGTACGAAACCAGTAGCAGTATTCACTACCGAGGTATTTAATACACCAGTAAAAGATCCACTACCATTAGCAAAGGTTATTGTAGAACCATCAGCAATAGTACCTTTCATATCAACTTTAATCCATGGAGTATTATTGGCTGAAACAATCTTACGAACTTTACCAGTGTTTGCACCAAGAGTTACTGTATCATTAACACCAATTGGAGCAGTGTTCGAAGTCATTTTTAGAATACTTTCACCACGAATTTTTTCACCAATTTGGAATCTAGTTGAAGAGAATTGTGTAGCATTCATGTATTCATCGTCTTCGTTTGTATATACGACGCTACCAGTTACGGTAGTATCAAAGTTTGCTCTCCAGATAGTGAAACAAATATCTTGATTTTGTCTTGGTGTGTATGTTCTATCGTTAGCAGAAGTAAACATAACACCAACAGCGGGTTGTTGATCAATTAACGCACCCGTTACAGTATCAATACCACCCAGTTCTGCGATCCAAAGACGATAACTAGGATCTGAACCTTCTGGTTTGACAACAAAACAATACTCTTTATCACCGCGTAAATATACCGGTTCATCAAAATAGAATGGAGTTACAAGAGAACCATCATTTGAAACGTTTACATCTTCTGGATTAATTCTCTTGAAACCAAATGGTACACGAATACCAGTAGGTGATCCATTTACAACTTCTCTAATTTCTACTGCAATGCCAGCCGTAGTACTTTTTTCAGCGAAATACAAATCTATACAAGAGACAAAGATACCATCTGCGCCATTACCGAACTTATTGTCTGTGAAGTTTAGATTTTGGAATTCAAAATCTCCTATAGAAAACGATTGTGCTACAGGATCTCTATGTAGTTGTACGCCTTCAAATTCACTAATTGTTACTGTATTTGTTTCGCTAGTTGTATCTGTAGTAATTCTTGCTTCTCTAGTAGTAAGTTCAATACCTCTTTCACTACTAGCAAGACCAGAAGAAATAAAGTTTTTAGTAGCACTAGTTGTTTGAGTTCCGTCTTGTGTGGTTGTATTAGCGATATCTTGTAGTTTGAATGGACGTTCACCGACTCGGAACTTTAATGTATCGTTGTTTGGAATAATAAAGACACCATATACAGCACCATTAGCGTTTGTATTCAGAGCCGCTTTAAAGGCACCAGTATTTGCATACTCTTTTGTAGTTGGTTTAACGTAATCATTCACGAGAATATTATCAAAATAAGGATATACGCGAGTATTTGGTCTTAAACCAGTTGCTGTAAATTGTACTTCACGAGATCTCATGAATGGAACAATATCTGTTCTTGTGATAAAAGCACCAGTTCTTTGTGTTCTAGTAAATGGTTCTACGTTAATTCTAGTTTTAGTTATTGTTTCTGTTTGTGTAGATGTAACCTTAACATCATCGAGTGCATTATGGGAGTCGGCGAAAGTACCAAAGCCTAACACATTAGATGGTGTAAAGTCTACATGAGCAACACCACGCACTTCTCTAGTTGTATTTACTGGACCTCTAGCAATATCGCTAACTTGAGTAAATCCATCTAGTCCTTGAAGACTACTTGCGATATCTACTTCCAACTGAACATCAGGTTCTGTAGTTGTATCAACGAAATGATCTGCTTCAGGAATAAGATTTAGATTACCAACCCAGTTAAATGTTAGTTCTCCGACTGGATTGATAAGTTTAGATGCATATGGTTGATCAATATAGATATCATTGGTATAAGGTAGGGTTAACAAAGCTCCTGGTTGTGAAGTTTGAACAGCAGAAATAACACCAGTGTCAGCATCACCATTTCTTTTTAATGTAGAAGATACTGTAAATGTACCTGTTGTATTATGCAAGTACAATCTTACATTACTAGTATTGGAAACTACTGATCTTACAGTACCAGTAGCAGTGGCTGAACCAAAACTACTACCTAAGTATACAACATCATCATTTTGATAAGAGTTAGTATTAGAGGAAAGATCTAATCTAATCGCTTTATTTTTATTTGTAACATTCGTTGATAGTGTTGTATTATAAGCAATATCAATATTTTGTAAATCATACTTAGGTATAAGTTCACCTAGTTTAGTATTCATAGAGATAGAATAAGCGGGATCAGTAATATTAGAATTGTCTGTTCCAAAGAAGGAATCCACAAATATACCGTTCTTAAATCTATCTAGACCATTACCATCAGGAACATTTAAATCTCTTGCAGATTTTTCTAGAATATTAAGAGCAGTATAATATTCTAGTCTATCTATACGACTTTCAATCCCAGAGATATCTTGCATAGTATATCTTCTCTGGAAGAATGGTTTTACTCTTACAGCAAGATCTACTCTTGGTGAATCAGTTTGAGGATCTTTATATGTTAATGCGTTTTCATAAGATAAGGAAGGATATGCAGGAATGTTTAGTAAGGCGATAGTCATAACCTCTGCTGGTTCTGCTGGAGGATATGCTTTTACTGCTGGAATACCTTTGACAACCTTTTTTGTACCATTTTTACCAATAACGACTCTATCAACTCTTGGAAGATAGTAAACAACATCAGATGTGAAGTTTTTATCTGGAACAGGCACATATGAACCATTTGTACCATCAATATCAAGAGTTGTTGATTCTGCTGGATTAACAGCCGAGTTTACTAATGTAGTTAAGTTAGTATTAGAAGCACTCGTTACGCGAGGACGGAAGTCTAAACTATCTCTCAAATCATAAACTTGATTTGTTGTAGTTGAAGAAAATCTTGGAATTTGAGGAGTAGTAATAGCAGTAGTATTAGCCGTAGATTCATTGGGATCTATTGAATAAGAGTCTACACTAGAAAATCCAATACCACCTGATCTGTTGTGTTCGAAATAATCAAATTCTACTACAATTCTATCAGTCGTTTTTAGTACAACATCACTTGTTGGTTTTATCTGAAGTCTTGAAGTACCATAAATGTTGTCATTAGTGTTTCTCCAAATACGAAATTCTTTTACTAGATTTCTATTTTGAGTGTTATAGGTTGGACCTACATATACCGCACGTAGATTAAAAGCGTCTGCAACACCTAATGACCATGGACCAGCAATTCCTGCACTATGTGTAGATAAATCAAGTCTGATAAATCTGTTTTTTCTAACAGTTTTAGTTATACCAACAGCAGTTTCTCTCTTATTATTAAAGAAAAGAGTCATGGTTGGGTTTGTAGTAAATACTTCTTTTAAATCAAAGGTTGCTTCAGTCGTAGAAGTAACAGTTACAGTTCTTTCAGTGGGGCTACCATTATTAGTACCATTCTCTGTTAGATCAAATATATGTCCCTGTGGATAAATTCTGTATATATTCTGTGGTGTGTCGTCGTTTGTAATACCATCAATAGTAGGATTAGTTGTAAGAGTATTAGCACTATCGATACTTACAATTCTACCATAATTATTTGCATTACCAATAGTAACAAAATCACCTACTGTAAATAATGTATTAAAGTTTGTGCCAATACCATTTAATGTATTCGCGCCATGTTGAATACTACCAGTAAATCCAGCAGTAGCATTAATAGTCGATTGAGTCATAAGAGTGAAAGTTCTCTTATTTGAATCGTTTAATGCGCCGACACCAAAAGGTAATTCTTCTGTACCGCCAGGATGCACACCACTTAATGTTAGACTAGCAATACCTGTTGCACCTGTGAAAGATAGACTTGCTTTATCTTTGAATTCATAACTAGCATTTACAGTACCTGAAGTGGTGCTCAACTGTTTTGTGGCTGTAGTGCCTAGTTTCCAAATCCCCTTATTAAAATCAGCGTCTTTTAATACAGCAATTGTTACCGTCGCGGCGCTGCTACCACCACCTGTTGTACCAATTGAAACAGTTTCTAATACAGTATCTGCTGAACTATCAGGACCACTAGGATTATTAATATAAAGAGATCTAACATCACCAAAAGATTTGTTAGATGCAGTCATCTTTATATCAAATAGATATAATCTATATCTTGCTGTATAATTTCCTTGAGAACCAGATTCCCATTCAATACCGCGTACTTTTGCTGTACCAATCTCTGAACCAGCAGCTGCGGCCGCGCCAAGTGTGCCAGAAGATACTGCCGTTCCAGCAGTATCTCTAAGACTTACACTAGAATATTGTGTCATATCCCAAGGGCCACACAATTCATTTACAATAACATAGTTACCAAAATTAGTAGTTACGGTAAGTGATGTTTCTGTGTTTGTGGTAATAGCTTTGGTTGTTTCAATGTACTCAGTAGTTAGTGTTTCATTACGATAACCTTGAATATATGCAATACCCGGTTCGATACCAATGGCAAGTTTATTCTTATCTCCGCCTTCACCAGAGGAAAATCTACCAAAGTTTGAACCAGTATTTAAATGCTCTTTTACTTGAGCATTAATTTGTCTTAACTGATAGTTACCAGATTCTTCGTAAGTTCTTTTTGCTAGTTCACGAGCAATACTATTAAATTCAGTATCTTTCTTAATAATCTGGACGTTACCATTTTCCACTTTAAATAATGGTAATAGACTTTCTGTGTTAGCAGTATCAGTAAGTCTTCTTTTTACTAGATTAGGTGTTAGCTTTAAACGGTCTGCGCCTGGAGCCGTATAGTTATAAGAACCAGTGGCATTATCAAGTAATGTTGTATCTGTTACTGATGTTACGATACTTTCGACAGTCTTAAATCCAACTTTATAAGAAGGTGTGGTAGAATATTTTTCTAAAATAATTACTTGTGAGTCTACATTAATAAAATGACCTTTTTGGAATATGATACCGCCACCTGTATGAAAAATACTACCAAAACCAAAAGCACCAGAAGAGATAGTATTTGCTCTTTGTCCAGAACCACCATCAGCAGGTAGATATACTAATTCTTCATTTAAATCAAAAGTTTTATGTACTTTATCAGTACCACCGTCGAGATATTTAACTATAAATGTATTGTAGTCTGGTGCATCGACTTCTGCGCCAGAAGCAGTAGCAACAACTTTAGCGCGAACTCCAGAAGTTACACCTTGTATTGTAACATTAGCAAAAGTAGAAACGGTTACTGTGTTACCACCTGAATCGTTATCTCTTAACTTTACAAAAGCGACGTTAGCATCATATTGAAAATCACAACCATCGATAACTGTTCCTTCTTTGTAAATATTATCGCCAAATCTAGCTACTTGTTCTTGTAGAATAGTTTGAAGCTGTGTAAGTTCACGAGTTTGGACAGCAAGACCAGGCTTAAATAAAATTCTATGATAGTCTTTTAATTTAGCACTAGTTTCGTAGTCATCAAAATAAGGTGAAACATTAAAGTTTGTTTCTAATTTAGCCATTTTTTACACAACCTTAAAATCTTACGGTAAGTTTAATATCTTCTGATTGATCGGAAGCTCTAGAGATTGGTAGTCGATTTTCTACATATAGAATATCACCATCGAAGTCTTTTAAATCTCTTTTATTTATAGAAGATAGAGTAGCTGTTACAGAAGAAGTATTTCCTGTTAATGTTTCACTAGTACTAAATGCACCATCTAGACCAGTAACGCTTACGACACCAGCAGTTCCGGTTGCATTAGTATTCGAGAAAGTTACAAATCTTGCTTTAGCACCACTTGTTCCACCACTAATAATTTCATCAGCGCTAAAAGATCCTGATTTACTTGTAACAGTAAGTCTTGTTGTCATATCGTATACTGTACTATTTGCCTGATTTCCGTTTGCTAGATTAGGATTTGACATCAATCCAATAATACGGAAGTCGTTGTTTGTGAAAAGTGTATTAGATTCAGAACCATCAAACTTAACAGACAACATAACATTATAAGCGCCTAATTCTTTAACAGGATCAGATCCATGTCCGCCATATGGAGCAATATTACCATTTGCAGTAGCACTACTACCATGAGAAGTGTTAGCATCAATCACTATTTCATATTTGGAATAATTAGATCCCTTATTGATAATAATAATACCATTGATGGAGTTTCCTGTTGTAGAAGAAGCTAATGCAGGTAGAGTTACATTAGCATAAGCTAAAGCCCCGGTCCCATCACCTACCACACTAACACGTGGACCAATATAGTATTGTGACTCTGTATTTGGTGTTGTGGTAAAAGCGCCATTTACAGTTATTGTTTTAGTAGCGCCAACATAATTTACAATTCTTCTTAATTGACCTGAACCCAGACCGCTCTTAATGTATAATGAAGAATAATTATATACGTCATCTGTACCACTAGAATGTGATGCTAGTTGAACTACTGTTGAATTAGTAACTGCTGCAAAAGTACCATTCGTTGATAGATATCCACTACCATTGGCAGTAAGTTTAACAAACTCTACAGCACCATTAACTGCGGCTTGTTGAACATCCCACTGAATAGAAGAATCGTCAGATGTAAGAGTTTTTACAGGAATATAAGAAGATGTGACAAACTTCAACACATCGGATGCAGTAATATTATACATAAACTTCCAACTATAACCATCAGAAGTTTTAAAAGTTGATGTGCCAGTAGCGGTTGGTTCAACTGTAGAAGTTGCTCCATTATTATTATCAATGCATTTGTAAACATTATAAGATGAAGTTACAACATAGAAATTACTAGAGTATAAAGAAGTATTTCTATGAGAATATGGAGTATATACTGTACCTGTAGTCCAGGTATATCTTGTAGTAACAAATCTTACATCTGTTGCTGTACATCTTTTTACAGCAAGCATATTTCGCCAGACATTAAAATCTGTGTTTTGGATAGTATCAGTAGGTGTAGGCGCAACAGTATCACTTGTTCCCCAAGGCTGCGCTCTACCCAAAAACATATAATATCTTGTGTTAATATTTGCTGCCTCAGTAAAAGACTCATATAATTGAGTCGCATTATTGAGTCTAAATTTATAAGTTACGATTCCTGGCATGTCTCATATTCTCTATTAAGTTTGTTTTATTTATTTATATTATAATTGACGACCTGATCGCGCGCCACTACTAATCCAAGAAAATACTCCTTGAGAAAGATTTGCACCTTCATAAGGCGAACTTAAAGCCATCACCACGTTTCCTGAACTAGTAGATGAAACCACGTTTATAGCATACTGTCCATCTGTATTAGCACCGGTAGAATTAAATATAATCATATCCATTTGTGAAGTAATTTGACGTGGATAATGTAGTCTTGAACCAGAAGAACTTGTAGCGGTTTGGGCAAATAATGTATTAGGATAATATGTGGTACCTATATGTATCAATGATCCATTAGTTACCATGTGTGTATCGTTAGCAATAGATACGACCGTCACAAATACTGATTCGTCGTTAGCCTCGTTTCTAGCATATATAGCATCTCCAACATTAAACGAAGTAGTAAAGGTTGTTCCATTACCAATAATCGTATTTGGGGAAGCTGTTAATTGTCTTATATATCCTGGTGTTGCGTCGTTATTATTATCACTATTAGAACTAAAATGTGTAGTGTTACCAAAAACAAGTTTCTTACTATTTAAATCCGTAATTGAAATATTAGCAAAAGCATCTATAGTTGTAGGCACTCCTGTACCTACAGTTGGTTGATCTACAAATGGAGACAAAGTAGTATAGTTATATATGAAAAGTCTACCACTATGTCTATTGAAAGGAGGTTCAACTAGAGATGCGATTGAAGCTGAATTTGGTGTGCCTACATCATGATTGATGAATATTGTTGAATCAAAGACAATACTAGAATCTACATTTAAAACGTTTGAAATTAAAACTGTACCAAATAATTTTGTTCCTGAAGGATGTAAAAGAGTATTTACAACCTGTCTGTATGTATCAACAAATTTTTGGGATCTTAATACATAACTGAATTCTTGATAGTAATCATTTTGTAAAAATTGATCCCAACTAATAAATCCTTTTGTTGATAGATATTTACCTTCTCTTACTTCTACACCACTAACAACTGGAGAAGCAAGAGCGTTTACAGTGCCTGCTCTAGTTTGGTTTACAATACCAATATTTTCAAACTTAGAATAAGAACTACCTTTATTTGTAATTCCTACGGCGGTTATTGATCCTGGTAGATATACAGCCGATAGTTCGGCGTTATCACCATATATTCCACCATCATGAGGATCTTTTAGACCTTCATTAGCTACATTTGCTAATCTAACAGAAGGTCTTGGTAAAACACTATAACCGGTTCCATAGTTAATCATAGATATAGTTTGAATTGTACCAGACTCTGTATTCTGAAATAACAAACCATTAATTATAGAACTAGAAACATTAGCAGCGGCTAGATTAGCAGATACAGCGGCGGTATTAGTACCTAAACTTACAAAGGTTGGTCCGGTGTTTAAAATAACATTACTCATAGGTGATATAACGTCTTGACAAATACTTAAAATAGAAGTATTTCCAATAGAAGTAATTTTTGCTTCTGCACCACTGCCACTACCACCGGTAAATACAATTGGCAGATTATTAATATAACCAGAACCACCTGAAATAATAGAAACATTAATAGCAGATTTATCATTAGTAGATATTACATAACCATTTGCACCACTACCAGTATCAGACGTAAATGTAACTACATCACTAGAACGATGAAAAACACCACCTCCAAAACCTCTAGGTCTTAAAATGGTTTTTTCTTGTATTGTAACGCCTTGTAAACTACCAGAGGTAGCATAGATAAAACCTCTTGTATTAGTAACATCTGATACTACTTCTTCACCATCCGAAAAATCTATATTGTTCCAATTAGAAACTACAAGTTCAGTAATAGTAGAACCGAGTTCAATGGTTTGTATTTGTTCTTCTACTCTACCAGTAGCGCCAGTGCTTTGTCCTGTAATTAATTGGCCCAAAAAACTATCAAGATCGCTAGAAGATACATTAGTTAATCTGACAATAGAAGGTTGATTCCATCTACCATCAGATGTTCTCAAGATATTATCTGATGGAAAATATACTTCTAAATCTTCGTTATATAAAGCTCTGAAAAGAAACTTAAAAGATTTCTCATTACCTTTTTGATAATACATCTCGCGAATATGTTTCGCAAGAAGAGCCTTATCTACTACGGCGTCGTCTGGAATATTTTTATATATTTCTTCGCGAAAGTATTGAAAATAATCTGTTACGGTAGTATCAACATCTGCTCGTGAAAGAAGACTTTTACTGACTTCAATGTAGTTATTGCTTTGTTCTAAGAATTCATAATAAGCCTTAATAAAGGCTTCCAGTTTGGGACCTTCATCCCGAACAAAATCCGGTAACTGTTGACTTATAAGAGCGGATGTTTTTTTAGTAATAGCCATTTTTATATCGCAAAAGTAAATCCAGAAGAGGTAGTTGCAATAGCATTTTCTGTGTTAATAGTAGTGCTAACACCAGCCGTTGCTACTGTACCTACTGTTGATGTAATATTATTTGTATTGTCATCAACTGTACTAATAGTTGCTCCAGATATTAATAGTATCTGATTACGCGAAGCAAATATGTTTTTGTTTCTTGGTTTAACTTTCACAGAAAGATATTCGCCATCATACGCTGAAATTAAAGTGTTATTAATTGTAACTAGACCAGTGTCATAGTCTATAATACCAAAATTTCTATTTCTATATACTTTACCTGTAGGAGTCTGAGTAAAGGATCTTAAAATTCCATACCCGTTGTCATCAATTTTTTGACCACTAATACCATCTATAGTAAACGAAGAAGTAGATACTAGACCATTGAGATGTCCTTCATGTGGATGATATACGGCTTGATTAAATACTAATTGATATGTATTTGTTGTAGTTAGTGGAATAAATCTTTTCTCAATTGTAATATCAGCATCTACAGACACAAAACTGGAATTAACATCTTTGATTGTTTCTATCATTTTGTATAGATAGAATTTTTGATCAAAAGTTCCAAGATTATTTGATTCGTAAGAAATTAGAGAATTCTGAATAATAGTATTTAATTCACCTGCTGTCAAAGATGTTGTTTGAGGATTATATCTGACAGTAATCGTTGGATTAATGTAAAGATAAGTAGCATCGACCATTTCAACGTCTATAGAAACAGTATTTCTTGTTTTCAATGAAGCTCTAATAGCTTCTTTTCTTTGATTTGAAAGAATTGCACCAGATAGAGGTTTAGTAGCAACAAAAACTTTACCATATACAGCAGGTATATTTTCTTCGCCACCCCAAACACTAATTGATTGAATATCGCCTTGTTCAGATAAAATTATATTCTTATAATCTTGCTTGGTTACAAGTCTATCTTGTGCTTGGAATTTGAATGGTGCATTAAACTTAATAGAATCTATTGTTTCTTGTGGTGCGCCGCCTTGGGCTGATGATGTAGTTGTAATAGTAAAGTTTGAATATCCAGCAAGAGATTCTGGTGCGCTAAACGTATTAGCACCATTAACAGTATTACCTGATGTTATTCTATAGTCTACAATAATAATGTTACCATCTATGGGTTTATTACCAAAAATACTATCACCAAATTGAATTTCATAAAGATTGTCTTCATTCTCTTGGACAAAATATATTTTTGAAGTACTATTTACAGAAGATAAATCACCAGCAAGATTATAAGTAGATACTGTTGTGTTAGATGATGATTCTTGTATTCTAACTGTAAAACTAGTTGTGTCAGTATTTTCGTTAGGTAGAATATATCTTACAGGATTAGCAGTACTTACAGTAAATCTATGTTGAAGTGGTGTGCCTTCTACGATATTAAGAGTACCAGTAAATGTACCATTATCTTGAGCAGACATTGTTGTTGCTCCTGACGTGACAAAGGTATATTCAATACCATCTATAGTAGATGTAAATTGAGTATTAGCAGGAACAGTAACTCCGGTAGGGCTATCATCGGGTGTTATAACAGCAGATAATGCAGCCGTAGCTCCTCTTGCAGATCTTGGTACATAGTTTAACATCTTTGCGCGAGATACAACACTATTTCTTAACTGCGCTGAATCAAGGAACATTTCATTACCAACCATATTAAGATAGAATGAATTATGATAAGTATTATAAGCTAAAACATCCAATAAAATAGACAAAGTTGAACTGTCAAAATCGTAGTCTGAAAATTCAGTTTGGCTTCGTAGATATGTCTTTAAACTTGTTTTAATATCATCAAAGTTTAATTCAGAAACATTTAATGTTGATTTGTTGCTGGCCATTATCGGATTCTTTCAACTGTAAATTCTAGTTCTGATAATATAGGTGATTCATTGATACGAAATATTATACTAATTGTTATAGCATTGTTGTCTATTCTGTTTGAATTAACGTCTACATCGACAACTGTTACTCTTGGTTCAAATTGTCTTACGGTATCTTTAATGTTCTCTTTAATCGTTATTTCGGTGACTCGATCTAGATTCTCAAATAATAATGCTCTGATATTACCACCGTATAGGGGTTCGAAAAACTTTTCACCACTGTCTGTTAGAATAAGATTTCTCAACGCTCTTTTAATTGCATCTTCATTCTTTAATACTGTAACTTTTTTTGTTACTGGATGAGCTATAAAATTTAATCCTAAATCAGAATAAATGACATCGTTTATAGGCGATGTCGTTCTCGAAGGATTTTTTGCTCCAGAAAAAGTTGCTATTGATACCATAATCTTTACTCTTGTTTTCTTATATTTATTATTAATATTTAAAGATATCTTCTACAGACTTGTATTTGGATATTTTTTCTGTTTCTATCATCTCTATGTCTGCTATAACAGCCTCAATGTTTTCTTTCCAATAATTTAAAAACTTATTCACTCTTGGGTATTTTGGTTTTATATCCATTGTTTGCCACATAAACTCTTGTATTAAATCTCTATAATCAGGCATATAGTAA
>Ga0181580_10003132_pt1 | contig 13447 bp, 10 predicted proteins | sample 071ome_23_FD_132413 | JGI IMG/M metagenome (GOLD analysis project Ga0181580, IMG submission 132413) | Coastal salt marsh microbial communities from the Groves Creek Marsh, Skidaway Island, Georgia - 071403BT metaG (megahit assembly) | ecosystem: Environmental > Aquatic > Marine > Intertidal...
TGGGAGGTATGTTTAGAAATGCAAAATCCTTTAATGGGGACCTTTCAGAATGGAACGTGAGTAACGTGACTGACATGGGTGAAATGTTTGGAGATGCGGAATCCTTTAATGGGGACCTTTCAGAATGGAACGTGAGTAACGTGAAAGATATGGGTTGGATGTTTGACGGTGCGAAATCGTTTAATGGGGACCTATCGAAATGGAACGTCAGTAACGTGAGAATTATAAGAGGTATGTTTAGAAATGCAAAAAAATTTAATGGGGACCGAAGTAAATGGGACGTGAGTAACGTGGGAAAAAAGATGTGGTATGAGATGTGATATGATAAAATTATTTTATATTTATAAAAATATAAAATTTGACAAATATATAAAAATTCTAAAGACTATAAATATGTTGATAGTACAAACGAATGTTGAAACGCGTATTCCTTTAAATATTTGTATCGATCCATACCCCCAAAATGCCCTTCGTTCATTTCTGTCTTTAATAATATGACATTGTTTTTACTCTTATCGTAATATCTCAATTTAGCAACAAACTTTGCTGGTTCCCAATACTGAACCCGTGGATCGTTCAATCCAGCTAATGCCAACACATTTGGATATTCTTGTGCTGTAATATTTCGATACGGACAATATTTTGACATATACTCAAAATGATCTTCTCGATTTGGATTTCCCCATTGTTCCCATTCTGGTGTCGTCAGGGGTATACTTGGATCACTCATGGTGTTTAATACATCCACAAACGGAACTCCAGCAACGACTGTATTAAACAAATCTGGTCGTAACACCATCGAAGCACCTACTAGTAATCCACCTGCACTTCGTCCTTCAATGGTGATTCCTTTGGGATAGGTATATCCCTCTTGGATTAAATGTTCCGCACATCCAATAAAATCTAAGAACGTATTCATTTTCGTCATCATTTTTCCTTGAGTATACCAATCGTATCCTAGAAAACTTCCTCCACGAACATGGGCAATTACATAGACAAATCCTCGATTAATCAATGGCAACATGTTTTTAACAAAGTTTGGATTAACGGTATGTCCATACGAACCGTACCCATAAAGATATAATGGATTTTTTCCTGGTTGAAACATGTCTTTTTTGTAGACCATTGACATTGGAACTTGTTTGGAATCGTGACTAGTAGCGTAAATACGTTTCGTTTCGTATAGCGTTTTATCGTAATTGGGTACTGGATGTTGACGTAAATTTTTTGTTTCTCTTGTAATTAGATCGTATTGAAATAGTGTATTTGGTGTATTCAACGAACGATGTACGTAGAATATTTTAGTCGTATCATAAATATCAACGTCAACGTACGATATATTTTTAATCGGATCATCAATTTCAATAGTCCACATATTTTCTAGGAGATATTTATCATCTTTATACGCAATAACGTTCATGAAAATATCCCCTAAATATTTATATTTCATTATCAAAAAATGTTCTAGAGGAAACAATCCAGTGATAAAAACACTTGGGTTGTACGGTACGAAAACTTCCCAATTATCAACAGACGTTTGAGTGTCTGGAGTGATCATTATTTTAAAATTTGGACAATCACCACGATTGGTGATTACAAAGAAATGGTCCTGATGATGTTCTACATCATATAACACCCCTTCTTCTCGAGGTGTGAATTGTTTCATGGTATAATCATCTGAAGTAAAATAATATATATCACTGGTGTCGAAACTACTCGCTTCTACAAAAAAGTATTCTTGGTCACATGAACATGAAATACCGACCGAAACTAATTTATCGTCATTGGAATACATCATCACGTTTTCTTTGGATTTCATGTCGTACCTCCATAATTCACATACACGGTTAGCAGAGTCTGATTGAGTATAAAAAATGACATCTTCATGGAAATGATAGTCACAATATGGAATTTCTGGAAGATTGTGTGAAATCTTTTGACGAGTTGAAATGTCAACAATTTCTAAATTGTATTTTTCATTACCGGTTTCATCGGTTCCGTATAACATATATTTTTCATCATCAGAAATACTAAACCCAGATAGGTCAAACGTTTCTTTATTACGAGCCATTTCATTTTCGTCTAGTAATATTTCGGTCTTGTCTCCACTAATTCTACAATGAATTGGGTAACTTTTACCTTCTACGTTTCGAATGAAATACTTCCATTCAGAATCCCATTTTGCATGTGGAAATGGATACGAATCGTATGTTTCTTGAAGGTTAGATTTCATCTCTTGAAAGATTTCATCGGTTTGTGTTTGATGTGGTTTCATTACGTTCTCAGTGTATTTATTTTCTTTTTGCAAATGGTTTAATACTTGCTGAGAACTTCGATCATCACTACGCATCCAGAAATATTGATCCAATAATTTTTTAGCAGGATTCATAATACCTTTACCTCTTTTTTCCGATTTATGTTTACCAAACGGTACATAATGTCGGGTACGTTTTGCAACTGGTGGTTTTAATGTTTGTTTTGGCATTTTTTTATGTATTTAAAAATGTATATTATTCATTTTTAAATATTTACATAAAATTGTTAGTATTTTAGAGTTATTTTTATATTTTGAATAATAAATGAAAAATAATATCTTTAAATTTCAAATTATAATGTTTATTATTATGGTTATCATAGGGATATTCTTTAATCCAATGAACATTCTTGCATATAGATTTAATGATTTATATTTATCATTAACATTGTTTTATGGTGGTTTGTTAATGGCTTCAAACATGATATGGGCACATGAAATCATAAAATATTTAAATATAGGAAAAATAAATACTATTGTATTATTTATAGGAATAGCAATGTCTATTTCTGTATCAATATTATTATTAAGAGAACAGTTATTAGTAGATGATAAACAATGGTTAAAAAGAATGATCAGTCATCATTCAACAGCATTAACAACATCTCATAAGATTTACAATAAAACAAAGGATCCAAATATTAAAAAATTATCCAAACAAATAATAGAAACTCAAGAAAAAGAAATTGAACAAATGAAATCAATGCTATAAATTTACACCATTCTACATTCTTTTTGAAAAAAGTTTGAATCTATTTTTTGCATCAATAGGAACATTCCCGCTGATTCACTAAAATTAATCTCTGAACTTTGAAATAGATGTCGAGTTGGTTGCATTTTTTGGGATATCCTTTCATAGGCGCATCCATATTCACAAAATATTTTTTCAATTTGTGTTTGGACCCGTCGTTGTAATCCAGGATTTATTTTCCTATATTTCAAGGCGGATGCAAACAATCCATTGACCCACAACCAGTAATGTCCATTGTGGTATTTTTGTAAACATACGAAATACATAGGTATATATATTTTATTACATGGTAACAATGGAATGAAACAATGTACTAAATCCCCAGTCATATTTTCTTCAACATATTTCGATATGCTTTCACATTTCGATTCATCAACAAAATCAAACAACATAGCCAATGAGTTTCCAGCCGTTTCGAAATGATTTACACCCGGGAAGATAGTAAAAAATTCACCATTCCAAAACTGTGTATGGAATGCGTCGCAATGTTTGTGGTATTCTACCCATTCTATTTTTCCTTCTAACTCCGAAATAATATCTAAATTTAATGAAATAATTTCAATGTCTTCGTTGTCTTCTATTTTCCCAATTGTGTCAGTTATGTCTAAGATGGTTTGATAGGCTTTTAGGAAAAGTACATTGGAAAATAAAGAAGGTTTTGAAACAGTAACAGTATCGTGCCATGTATCAAAGTATTCTCCAGTTAATAATAAATCTTCATTGACATGTTTCATTAAATAAGAAAATGCTAAAAAACAGTACGGTAACATTTCTCGAAAAAAATTTAAATCACCAGTATGTTGGTACAACCACCAATTTAAGATAATAAATTGTGAATTACTATCACTAGGAGTAGAAAACGCTTTATCATCATGATAAACTGGTTGAACTTTATCTACATCGCAATTGCATATGAATCGTGTGACGTAATTTTTATGACCGACCCGTAATGGAATAAGTCCATCTTTACGTTGATATTTCGATAATGTTTGGAGAACGGTTTGGACTTGTGGATAGATCCCGGTGGATAACAAACCCAACGATGCGAAAAAAGCATCTCTGGTCCATACATCATGATAATAGACTTCACCGGCACAAATTCCTAAATCTTTATTAAACGATTTTCGAGTTAATGTGTATACGGATAAATCAATACATTTATTAACAGATAATTTATTTCCTAGTTTTTGATAGCGTTTACGGTATTTACAATATCGATATAATAGATTAAAAAAGATAATGATAAATGGTAATAAGACACATCCAGATACAATAAATACAATTAAATTCATTTTAATTGTATTTTACATGTTTTAAATTGAGTATTTTATTTTTCAACATCAGAAATTTCTTCCGAATCGAAAATAGTTAAATGATCGACATTTTCCGAATTGTCAACATTTTCCGAATTTTCTAATTCAAGTTGAATATTTATTGAATGTTCTTCATTTCTATTATCTTGAACCAATCCAGTATTTTCATAATTAATATGATATAAATCACACAACAATTTGATATCACTTTGACACAATTTGTTTCGATTGGAATGCAAACTTATTTTTTGTGCTTTATACAATATATCTTCTAAAAAACTTTCAATGAATTTTTGAAAATTATTCAAGAAAGAATCTGAAATTTTATGTTGAAATATTTCATGTATCATTTTACGAAATGGCCCAACTGGTAAAATGGTGTCATTTTGTCGTTGAAGTTGTTTGATAGTTTTGATGCTTTTACCACCTGAAACATGACACAACTTACCATTTTTTCGAATTTTTCGATATGATTGATGAAATTGTGTGGGAATATCCCTTACTTTGTTTCCATTCAAAAATATTATATTGTATTTCAAAAGTATAGGTCGAAATTCAACGTCTTCTCGTAACGATTGTTCTAGATCAGATACAGTTATTCGTAGTCGTTTTTGATATTTTGTATATGTAAATGCTAAATCAAGTATTTCTCCTAATAAATATTCTAATACAGCTGTTAAATATGTTATACCTTGTCGAGATACATTGTATTTACTAGTTCCAAATTTTCTAAGATACTTCTCAGTAATATGATCTGGTAAAATTAATGTATATTTTTGATACAGAACTTTATTTGCTATTTCTCGTGCATTTTGTTGCAATTCACCAGATAAAAACATATCAACTGCGTTTTGTATTACACTAATCGTTATTGTATTTTTGATTCGATCTGACAATAAAATATACACAATATCAACTATTTTATGAGAAAAAATTTGCATTAATCGATTTAATTGTATACGAGTTTCATGTGTTATTTCAGCTTTTGTAAATATATTTCTTAATAATTTTGTAATATAAATGTCAAAAAAATGAGTTTTACGTTTTGTAACCATGCTTATTATAAGATGCTAAATTGTTTTTAAATATAAAATTTAAAGATATTTTTATTGTATAAAATGTTAAAAATAGCAACAGTAGCTACACATAATGATGGATATTTACCAGCATTGAATAGTATATGTCAAAAAAATAAATGCAGTTTGGATATTATCGGCTTTGGTGAAAAATGGGGTGGATGGGACTGGAGAACTGATAAAATTATTGATTATCTTCGAAATTGTGATATGTCTGATATTGTAATGATGATAGATGGATTTGATGTATTAGTATTGGCTTCTCCAAATGAAATATTACAAAAATTCAAAAGTATGAAATGTCAAGTATTATTTTCTTGTAGTCATTGTTCCCGGGGACAACCAGATAATAATAGTTTTACTTATCAAAATATAGCATTTCCTAGTGTCAAAAAATATTTTCAAAGCAATAAAGATTATATTTTGAATGCTGGTACTGTAATGGGATATTCCAAACAATTATTACAATTATATCTTCAAATAAGAATAAATCAACAACAAATGAATATTACTGATGATCAAATTTTATTAAACAAGATGGATTTATCTTTTTTACGATATAATATTGATTTTGATTCAAAAATATTCTGGATTTGGGAAATTGACCAAATCAAAGATTATGGAAACATGTTGATCCAAAATGAAACATATTCACATGATCGTGTGAAATACAACCGAAACAGAATCATGTTTTCAAATGGAAATATGCCATGTGTCGTTCATGGAATTAACAACCGAAACATGGATGAAATATGTGAAAAAAATAATGTATATCTACTTAATTATCGTCCAAAAGAGATACAACAAAAGGATTTAAGAAACATGGTTCAAAATACAAGATATGTAATGTATTCATTACCATTACTGTATATCGCGTATAAATATTTAAAGCGATTTTAAAAAATATATTTAAAAATATATTTTTATTTTTAAAATGAAAATTAGTCATGTATTATCTGCTGTAAATGACAATAAAAAATATGGAATGTTTGTAAAATCCTTTATAAAAACATGGATTTTTTTGTTTCCAGACATTTGTCCAGTTGTTGTGTATACTGGAAAAAATTTAGATGAATTTATTATTAACAATGATATACCAGTAAAATATGTTAAATATCTAAAACATTTCTATATCGATGGTGTTGATACATGTTTTACCGCACAAATCATTCGTTTATTTTACCCAGCATTAATACAATCCAATGATTTTGTACTTATTTCAGATATTGATATGATACCATTAAATCGGAAATATTATGAAAATGTAGATGCAACCAAAGAACAATTTATTTGTTATCGAAGCGATTGTTTAGGAGACACTAACATGTATCCAATTTGTTATAACGCAGCTGTTCCAAAAAAATGGAGTGAAATATTCCAAATATTCTCACCACAACATATTGAAGATCAAATTACATATATTTATGGTCGTATTCAATACAATGGTCGAAACAATCATTTCTGGTATACAGACCAATTTCATTTGCATTATATTATATCTCAAAGAAAAGATGTATTGTTTCTCACAGATATTCAAAATAGATACTATCGATTACCTTATCGCGATTGTACCCTTCCAGATTTTTCAAAAAGAATACAAGACGGTGTGTACAACGATTATCATATGTCAAAAGATTGTGATTTGAAAGGTGATTTAGAAATAATAAATACATTGATAAAATCCAAAGATATTTACTAATTTATAAAAATTTACCGAAATTTATATTAAAATTGAATTTTGATAAATCTTCTTTGGAAAAGACAAATGCAACATATATATCAAGTTATACGAGAAACAGATCCTCTACAATTTGAGGACTCAGTTCATGAATACAATGATGTTTTGATAGAAATGAACAAACAATTCTTAAAAGAAAAAGATGGAAAGTTTAAAAAATATATAGCGTTCGAAGCGTTTCAAAAATTATTTTGGGAAGGTGCATGTAATGAAACGAAATGTGCTGAAATATCCGATAGAATCAATAAAAGAATTGAAAACGAAATGTACCAAAACTTTTGTACAGAATGTGGTATAGACATGGGAGATTGTAACCCTAGGCAATTTTGCGGAAAACGAATGTGTATGGACGAACATTACGTGTTTTAAAAGTAAAATCATTTTTAAATTATTTAAAAATGATTTTTGAATATCTTTTACTGTTCAAAATTAAAAGATGAGTTTATCCGAAGATAATATATTTAGTATAATTAAAAGCTATTTCGACACCTATGGGTGTTCCGAAATTCAAAAGAAGTCGTATGAAACATTGATTCATTCAACTCTTTCTCGTGTGGTTAATGAGGAACCCACTATTGAAATACCTCAAAAAAACGATCAAAAATACGTTATTAAATTTTTTGATCTAACAGTAGACCGTCCTCATATTTTAGAAGAAAATAGAAATATTAATTTTCTAACACCAACAGAGGCACGGTTACGTGATTTAACATACGATTCACCTATCTCTATTAATATATCCGAACAATTAATCGATAAAAATGGAAAGATATTAGATGGTATCATTCATAATAAAATAACCATCGGTCGAATCCCTATGATGACTCAAACCTCAAAATGCAATCTATACAACAAGACACCTGATGAATTAATACAAGCTGGTGAAGATAAATACGATAATGGTGGTTATTTTATCATACGAGGTAAAGAACGTGTATTGGTATCGCAGGAACGTATTTCTTATGACACAATCCATGTATTTCCTCAAAAAAGTAGTTCGAAATATGACTATATCGCTGAAATACGATCAATGTCTGAAGAAACCGGACATTCCGTATTGGTACAGGCAAAAATTTACGAAACTGGACGATTGGTCTTTTCACTACCATATATTACTCAAGATATACCAGTTGGTATTGCGTTCAAAGCGTTGGGTATCGATATTTCAGAATTAAAAGATCTAATTCCATTGAAATATTATAAAAGTATTTATCAAGAATCATATTTCATCCAATCGTCAGATGACGGTTTGGATTACATTGGAAAGTTCGCCATGCATACTATACCAAAAGAAAAAAGAATTCCATATGCTAGTCAAATGCTAGAAAATGAATTGTTTCCACATCTAGGTATTATTACAACCAATCGTGAACGAGCTATGTTTTTAATGTTGATGCTATCCAAACTAATCAAAACCGTAGAAGGAGATCGCCAACCAGATGATCGTGATCATATCTCCAATAAACGTTGTGAAACAGCTGGAATACTTGTTGGTGATATTTTTAGATCGTTGTACAAACGTTTTGTACGATCATTAATTCCACATCTTCAAAAACGACGAGAAATATTAGTAGCTATCTCTAGAAATAATAATCAGATCACTCAAGGTTTTCGTCATTGTTTTGCAACTGGTAATTGGGGTATGCAAAAACAATCCTATTTTAGAACTGGTGTGTCCCAAGTTTTGTCTCGTTTAACATACAGTGCAACCATTTCACACCTTCGACGTTTGGTGATCCCAATTGGAAAAGAAGGTAAAAATACAGACATCCGACAAATACACAATAGTCAATATGGTTTTGTATGTCCTACAGAAACTCCAGAAGGTCATACGTCTGGAATTGTTAAAAACTTTGCATTGTTAACTCGTGTAAGTGATCGAATTCCTACCAGTCAAATAGTTGATATTATTGAAGAACTTAAAGATACCACACATGTCTCTCAAATTACATTCGATGATTTCATGTTGACGAAGATATTGGTCAATGGAGTTTGGGTATCGTCTACCGAAAATATCTCGTCTGTCATTTCACAAATTAAAAACAAACGTCAAAAACAAATATTAAACTTGGAAGTTTCTGTATCTTACAATAAACAAGAAAACGAAATCCATATCTATTCCGATGAAGGTAGATTGTTACGACCACTCTTTAAAATTGATCCGAATATTGATCCCAATCAAATTACATTAACCGATGCTATATTCTCAGAATGTTCCAATTGGAAAGATTTAGTAGAACAAAATTATATTGAATACCTAGATTCTTATGAAATTGAAAATAAAGTAGTGGCAATGTTTCAATCGGATATTGAAACATATCATGATTATTGTGAAATACATCCATGTACTATGTTGGGTATTTGTGGTTCTATGATTCCATTTCCAGATCATACTCAATCTCCACGAAATACATATCAAGCATCCATGGTCAAACAAGCATTGGGTATATACTCTATTTCCAATAACGTTCGTGCAGATACAACTGTCCATATGATGCAATACCCACAAAAACCTAGGGTATATACACAAACATCTGAATTTTTTCATATGAACGATCTTCCATACGGAATCAATGCAATCGTAGCAGTAATGTGTTACACTGGATTCAATCAAGAAGATTCTATTCTTATTAATAAAAGTGCTATTGATAAAGGACTTTTTCGAACTACTGTGTATAAAACAGTAGTTGTAGAAGAAAAAAAAGTTGGAAACAACTGTTTCGATATTATTTCAGTACCGAAAAAAGAAATTCAAAAAAGTCATTATAACTATCAAAAATTAGATCATCGAGGTATCATACAAATTGGAGAACGCGTTGAAGAAGGTGATGTATTGGTTGGAAGAGTAATGTCTCATTCAAAAAAAAATGGTGAAAATATTGATACCGATACCAGTGTTATTGCTCGTAAAGGTGAAGATGGTATTGTAGATAAAGTATTTATATCCAAATCTCCAAGTGGATATCTATTGGTAAAAGTAAAAATGAGAAACTTACGTATACCTGAAATTGGTGATAAATTTGCAAGTCGCCATGCTCAAAAAGGTACTTGTGGTATGGTATTTACTCAAGAAGATATGCCTTTCTCTGCAGATGGTATTGTTCCAGATATCATCATGAATCCACATGCTATTCCCAGTCGTATGACGATTAATTGGTTATTGGAATGTCTTGGTGGAAAATCAGGAGTAATCAAAGATGAAGTTCGATATGCAACTCCATTTACATCACACAGTACAAATTCAGTTGAAACATTACAAGATAAATTACGAGAATGTGGATTCAATCAAAATGGAAATGAAGTGTTATACAATGGTTTTACTGGTGAACCACTTAAAGTACAAATCTTTATGGGACCTGTATATTATCAACGATTGAAACATCTTGTCAACGATAAAATACATGCTCGCGATAACGGTAATGTACAATCGCTTACTCGTCAACCGTTAGAAGGTCGTAGTAGAAATGGTGGCTTACGTTTTGGAGAAATGGAGAGAGATTGTATTATATCTCATGGTGCTACTGCATTTTTAAAAGAACGTTTGTTTGATATGTCAGATCCATACGCAATGAAAATTTGTTCTAAATGTGGTGAAATAGCATCTCAAGAAAAAACATGTCGAAAATGCAAACATGATTATTTGCAAAACACGGCAGTACCATACGCATTTAAATTATTGATGCAAGAATTAATGGCAATCGGAATGAAAATATCTATCATGCCTCAAAAGTCAAAACGTTTGTAATAATTATTTTTAAAAATCTTTTAAAAATAACTTTTTATAATAAAAAATGAGCGCAGGAGGAATATCTTATGACATGGTGTACCCTCGAAGAACAGCTACTCTACCATCCGTAGAATCATGGGGTACCAACATGAATATTTTAAAAGACCCACCAAAATCAATACATACTAGGAAAATAGACAAAGTAAGTGACACTCAAGAATACACATTAATGTTACAAGCATCTGGTGATCGAATCGCTGAAAACATTCAAGTGTATCCACGTGGTGTTAATCCAATGGTTAGTGTTAATTATGGTAATCAAGGTACAAGTGGCGGTCAAAATAGACAAAGTGGTGGTACTGCTGGTACCAGAAGTAGAAATGGTATTAATAGAGGTAATAATAATGTAGGTACTAAAATGCCATACACCATACAAAATTTTAGACCACCTATATTAACTGAATTTGATCTAAAACCATTATCTCGCTTACCTCGTACTTGGAAATATGCATTTGCAAATCCATCAATGCCAAATTATATTAATCAGTCTGAATGTCAAGACAAACAATGGAAACGTGCATTAAAAGATCAAATGTTAAAAAAAAGTGCACGACCAACTGCTGTTTATAAAATGGAACGACCATTGCAATCCTTTAAAATTGATAACGCAATTACAGATAAACGTATTAAAATAAACGGAAAAAGTGGTCTTCGATTTTTAGATAGAAGTGAACAAAAAGTTCAAATTCCAAAATTCAATTTAGATAAAAACTATCAACAAGTTAAAGCCAATGTAAATAAAGGAAAACAACAACGTACGATTGATCATGTAAATTTTGATACGAAATCGAGAACCAACCAAAACAAAATAAATGCAAACGCTCGTGTTAATCCTGGACAACGACGTGACGTTACACCTATTTCTGATTTACAAAGTTTTGAAAAGTATACTCAAGATACTTTAAAAGGAAACTTTTCAGCTCAAAAAACTGGAAGAAACGATTATTCATTTATTCATGATGATCTTGAATTGGAAAAGAATGTACCTTTGCATTCATCCAGAACAAACAATTCAACTGGATATGAACATCATTTAAGTCATGAAGTCGATCATGATTTACAACGAGTATTACCACATCATGCATCACGAACAAATACTGGATCCAATTATCAACGAAACGTAGAACACGATATTGGATACGAATTTGAGAAAAATACTCCATTGACAAATGCTAGAACAAATGTCAATGAAATTGGTGATACACAAAAAAATATGGCAACGCAATACAATTATCTACCACCACAAATACAAAAAGGAGGATTTTTGAAACAAACTAGTAGTATGCCTACCTTGGAGCGAGTTGGTGAAAGGGAATCATTAAATTCACAAAAACATCGTTTAAATAAAGCAGCATTTCAAGGTTTTATGAATAAATTTGGTAATTAATTTTAATATTAAAATAATATTAAAATTCGAGTTTACTTTTTTCTGTATGCTACCATACCAGTTGGCATTTTAAATTTAACATACGTGTTTCCTTTGTATTCAAAAGATTCGGCACCTGATTTTCTTGCTTTTTCTTTTGCAACCATGTATGCATTCAATTTACGGGATTTCTTTTTTGGAGAACGACTCTTCTTCTTTGATTTCTTCTTTTTTGATTTCTTTTTTGGAGAACGACTCTTCTTCTTTGATTTCTTTTTTGGAGAACGACTCTTCTTCTTTTTTGGAGAACGACTCTTCTTTTTTGGAGAACGACTCTTCTTCTTTGGAGAACGACATTTGACAATTATTCCCTTTGCCAGTAGTTTTTCACATAGCTCTGATTTTTTCAACATTTTACCGTCTAAATGTTTTAGACTTATGTTATTTTCTTTAGCCATTTTTTTTAGTTCAGATAATTTCATTTATATTATAAAAATATTTCTTTTTTTTTTATTTAAAAATTATTTGACATAAAAATGAAAAAAAAATAAATTTTGATTAAAAATTAGAATATGAAAGAAAATATGAACGAATTAAAACAACAATTACCATTCATGCATAAATGCATGAAAAATGAAATGGGAAACAACACCGAATTTATGTGTGTAGTTCACATTGAAGATGAAACCCATCTTTCCATAAATGTAATCACATTTAACGATACCATATACAATCAAACATGGAACCTCGAACAATTCATGGAATTCAAAGAAGATGTTGGATTTACTATACACGAAAATACATCATTCTTAAACATTTTCCTCGAATCATTACAATCTGCGGTTTTTGCTAACAACAATCTGTTTATTACTTTAAATAAACGAAGCTGTAACATTAGTATGACCATGCAAAAAAATAAAACAATGTTTAGTATTATTCAACATCTTTGTATCAAAAAATCTTTTGAATATAAATCGACAAACACAAACACAAACACAAACACAAACACAAACACAAACACAAACACAAACACAAACACAAACACAAACACAAACACAAACACAAACACAAACACAAACACAAACACAAACACAAACACAAA
>Ga0181580_10003139_pt1 | contig 13427 bp, 13 predicted proteins | sample 071ome_23_FD_132413 | JGI IMG/M metagenome (GOLD analysis project Ga0181580, IMG submission 132413) | Coastal salt marsh microbial communities from the Groves Creek Marsh, Skidaway Island, Georgia - 071403BT metaG (megahit assembly) | ecosystem: Environmental > Aquatic > Marine > Intertidal...
AGAGAACTGGATAATCTCTGTTGATCCAAAGATTATTGAAAGCGCCAGTCCCAAGCTTCTACACAGAATGGGAATGCAAGCTGTCACGTATGGTGGAACAATTGAAGGTTTTGGTATGGGAGCATCAGGAAAAGTAAATGAGATTCACGGTAGCACTAAATATTTTAGAGAAGCATTCGATTCAGGAGATTACATAAGAGTGGGAGAGTTGTCTCCTCAATCTTCAAAGAAAGATCTTCAAAAAAACTACACCCTTAAAGGAGCTGTAAAACAAGCTAAACAGAAAGCCAAGTCAACAACTTCTAAATAAAGCTTAGATGTTCTAGTTTTGTAAGAACATCATGAACGCTAATTTTGCTAATATTTGAATCTGGTGATACCAAATGATTCTGATTCTTTCCGTATGTACCTATTAAATTAGTATCTGTAGGCCCATAAAGTGTTAATGAAGGAGTGCCAACTACAGCAGAGAGATGTGCAAGACCAGTATCTGAGCATAAAGAAAATTCAGAATTATCTATAAGAAAGGCAACTTCATCTAAGGGTAAAACCTCTAAGGCATGAGCTTTTTCAGAAATAGAACAAATTTCTGAAGCTCGTTCAAACTCTGCTTGGTTCCCAGATGGGAACAGTAAGTTTAAATCTCTTTGTTCTAGGATTCTTAAAAGTTCTTTCCAACTTTCTATTGGCCACTGTTTTGTAGTCCAACTTGCATTTTGAACGCAAATAGCATATTGGCTGAAATGGTATTTCTTAGGTTTTCTGAAATTAGCTTTAGAGATTCCATAATCTCTGTTCGCTAAATTTGTTTTATATCCTAATGCAGAAGCTAGAAGATGTTTCTGTCTTTCCACTGCATGCATATCTTTAGGTACTCTAGATTTATTCTTGTAAGCTAAATGAGCAGGATATTCCCTCGCACTTTTGGCATCTAGACCAGCAACTGGAGATTTGCACATAAAAGAAAGAAAAGCACTTTTAAGATTATTTTGCATATCAATAATGAGATCATATTCATTATCATCTATTTTATTAATTACTTTTCTCACCTCATCTCTTGCTTTAGATGAAAATAAATTTAATTTCCACTCTCGGTGGTTAGTTTCTATAGTGTTCTTAACATCAGGATGCCATTTAGGGACTGAACTAAAGCTTTTGTCCACCACCCAGTCAAAAGTAATATCATTCTTATGACTTTTAGCTTCTGTAATGGCGGGTAGGGCATGCATTAAATCACCCATAGATGTAAGTTTGATGATTAAAACTTTCAGTTGGAACTTCCCGTTATAATTTTTTTAAATGAAGAACTCAATTTATGTCTTATCTTGTGCGTATTCAAAGATTTTGGGTATATATAGTTGAGTTGTATAGAAAGCCTTTTTCCTTCAAAGGGCATGAAGCCATGCCAGCAATTATCAGTTACTTTAAAGGCTACCAGATTACCATATTCAGAAGAAATCTCTTGAATATAGTCTTCTAAATCATTGTTTTTCTTTAATAATCTTAGATTTCCAATTGAATTATCCCAGTTTTTATTCAGATAAAGTAGAACAGTTACAATTTTGCTTTGGGAGTCTGTATGAATTTTTCCATCCTTAGCTCTAGAGAAACCCCTCAAGGTGGTTATGACTTCAGCATCCTTGAGATCAACTTCCAGTTTATTTTCTAGAATAGCTCTAAATTTATCACCCTCAAGTTCTTGCACAAGCTTCTTAATATAACCTTCTTCAAGATTATCGGATGGAAAGCTTCCTCCAGAATCTATATCAGGGAAATTATCTACTAAATCTAAGGGCTCAAAGTCATGAGATAGAGCATTCTCGACGTGAAAATAGGGAAAAAAACTTTTATCGACCTTGGCAAGATTTAATTGATTTTTATCCAGTAGCTGCATTCTCTTTTTCTTTCATGAGGATTTTGTTTAAAAAAGAAACAAACGTTTCAGGTTCTTGTCCACCTTGAATAATATATTTGTTATTAATGAAGTATGTAGGTACTGCTCCAATGCTTTTTTCAATAAAACTCATTTCTTCATCTGCTGTCTCTTGTCCTCCCTCTTTGGATATAAGAAATTTTTTACTTTTTTCTTTATCCATACCAACTTCGTTGGCTATATCCGATAAAACTTCTACAGATCCTACATCTCTTCCATCAGTAAAGTAGGCCTTAAATAAAGCTTCTGATAATTCAGTTTGTAAGCCTTCGCTTTTAGCCTTCCAGAGCAATCTATGAGCATTAAAGGTGTTTGGTATCCTTTCTGTTTTAGAGAAATTAAATTCAAATCCCAGGGCATGTCCAATCTCTTCAATTTGCTTATAAGGAGATTGCCTTCCAGATAAGTCTCCAAATTTTTGTTGTAGATATAGCTTTTTGTCATAACCATTTTGCGGTATTTCTGGATGGAGTTCATAGGGTTTCCAGCTTATTTCAAACTCTATCTGATCCTTTAGTTCTTTTATCGCCTTTTGTAGATTTATGAAACCAATGACACACCAAGGACATACAACGTCAGATACAATATCAATTTTTAATTTGTCCATTGGATTAATTATAAATTATATAATTATTGTAAAGTAAGGAATTATGAAAAGTATCTGTGTGTTTGCTGGTTCAGCCCAAGGGGCTAAGGCTTCTTATTCAAAAAGTGCTATAAGCTTAGGACAAGAAATTGCTAAAAGAAGTTATACAATGGTTTACGGCGGTGGCAGTAAAGGCTTGATGGGAGTTGTTGCAGATGCTGTATTAGAAGGCGGTTCTTCTGTCACAGGTGTAATCACAGAAAAATTACATGATGTCGAAGTAGGTCATAAGAATCTAACCTCACTAGAGATTGTCTCTTCTATGCATGAAAGGAAATCTAGAATGGCAGAGTTATCCGATGCTATTATTTCTTTGCCTGGTGGAGTAGGAACTTGGGAAGAGTTCTTTGAGGCTTTAGCTTGGAACCAGTTGGGTATATATTCAAAACCTATAGTTCTATATAACGTTGATGATTACTATTCAAAGTTATTTGAGTTTACTCAATTTTCTGTTCAAGAGGGTTTCCTTCCAGAGACAACTCACGAAGAACTTTTTATCTCTAAGTCGCTAGAAGAAATCTTTGAGTTCATTGAGTCATTTCAAATAAGAGATACTGAAGATTGGTTCAATAGATTAGGAAGGTAGATAAAAAAATAAAATTTACTTGCATAATGAAATTTATTTGGTAAATTTATTTCAGGACATATTTCGGAAAGAATTGGACCTCGAGACCCAAATCAGGAAGAAAATGGACAGAAGAAGAAGGGTGAAACAGTTAATTTAATTTAACAAATTGTGAGCCGAAAAGGGTATTGGCCACACAGTGAGAAACCCGCACTGGACCCTTCAACTTCGCACTCTAGAATTCAAAACTTTTCAACAGACTATAATTCGTTCTACCTTGATCGAATTCACTTTCATACACATCTAGCATATTTATTCTTGAACTGATGTTGATCTCTGAAAATTCCTCGAATGAGTATTGAGGTCTGCTTTTGTCTTTAAATCGACCTAAAGTTATATGCGGTCTATAGGTTTTCAGGGAAGAACCAAATCCAATCCTGGTTACTACTTCATCAACTCTTTCAAAAATTTTTTGAAGTTGGTTTGTTGGTCTTGCCAAAGCTACCAGAAGTTGACTTTCTTCGTTTGGAAAAAAACTCACTGCAGATAAATCTATTTGCAAATGACTCATAAAGTTTATCTGCTCAATACCAACATACATTTCTTCTATTTGTTCAGGTTCCATTGCACCTACAAAATTGATAGTTAAGTGATGATCGCTATTCTTTTGCCAATTGATGTCAGCTTCAGATAAAACCGTATTCTTGAGTTCTTTTTTTAGCTCAATAATTTGATCATTTAGATCTTTATTAGGCGTAAGCGCTAAGAATATCCTTGCCATATTTGTACTGAATAATAATAAATAGACCATACTTATCAAGCACTTTATTCATAAGTTGAGTTAGAATACTTTCAGGAGATTTTGTGAAGAAACAGCAAAGAGTACTAACTGGAATTACTACTAGCGGCATCCCTCATCTAGGTAATTTAGTAGGAGCTATTCTCCCAGCTATTGAGGCTAGTAATAATGAAAAAAATTCTTCTTTTCTTTTCCTGGCAGATTACCACTCTTTGATAAAGAATACTGATTCTGACTTAACACATTCTTCTAGTTATGAAATAGCTGCCTGTTGGCTGGCTTGTGGCCTAGATCCAAAAAAGGTAATTTTTTATCGCCAATCAGATATACCCCATATTTTTGAATTAGCCTGGATACTTGGTTGTCTTACATCTAAAGGGCTATTAAATCGTGCTCATGCTTACAAAGCTGCAATTTCTGATAATCAAGAAAAGGGAGCTAAAGATATTGATAAAGGTATAACCATGGGGTTATTCAATTATCCAATACTTATGGCAGCAGATATCTTAATGTTTAATGCAGACATTGTTCCCGTTGGACAAGATCAAAAACAACATATAGAAATGGCTAGAGATATAGCCATTAAATTTAATCATCACTACGGCAATTTATTTACTCCACCCGAAGCTCAAATAAGTGAAACAACTGGCGTTCTCCCAGGTATTGATGGAAGAAAAATGAGCAAATCGTATGGTAATACAATACCTATTTTTTCAGATGAGAAACTTCTGAAAAAAACTATTATGAAAATAAAAACCAATTCATTAGAACCAGGGGAGCCAAAGGACTCTAAAAGCTGTAACATCTTTAGTATCTATAAAGCAATTGCATCAGATCAACAAGTTGATGTTTTCCAATCTCAGTATAACGAGGGCATTGGTTGGGGAGATGCAAAAACTCATCTATTTGCAACTCTTAAAGAATTTTTAGCCCCTTTCAATTCTGAATATTCGAAGATAATTGAAGACAGGAGATATGTAGAATCTGTGCTCCTGGAAGGCTCCAAGAAGGCCTTAGAGTTTTCTACGCCTCTTATTGAGGACGTTAGAAAAGCAGTTGGAATCAAAGGGTTTTAATGAGCAGAGCTAATATATTATCCCTCAGTGAAAACTTTAAAATAAATAAAGAACAACAACTTGTTATTCGTTTGCATGATCATGGACTACTTAGATTAATACCTCTTTCTGTTGAAGAAGGCTTATTAAAGGTAACAAATAAGATTTTCTTTCATTCTTTGATTTATTCATCAGCCTATAAAGAGATGTTTTTTGATCACTTTAGTCAAAAAAGTGAGGATAAGCATGGCCCTTTTTTGCTCGACTCCATTGAGGAAGACAGTTTCATGAAAATTAGCAATGAAACTTTGAGAGATACTGTAATTCAAGTAGTTAGTTCGCCCAAATGGTCTTGTCCTCCTATAACAAAGGCAAAGCTTTCAGAGGTGAAAAAACTCATGGATTTCTTGGTAAATGAAGAATCAGAAAGTTATTTTCTTGAGAAATGCTTCACATTTAATTCATCTTCACAGGAAGCGATTGTTTATGAGCATGAATGGTCACATAGTCTGACAAGTTATTATGAGTACGTTGTGAAAGATAAAATTAATAATAAAGTCTTTTTGCTCATATTAACTTATGAGTAAAACTCTAGAAAAATTACCTAATACTATCTGGATCCTTGCTGCAGGTCTTTTGTGCGTAGGTGCTGGCCAAACAATTGTTTTTATAACAATTCCTCCTATTGCTCGCGATTTGGGCTTAAACGAGATTCAGATTGGCTCTATATTTGCAACCTCCGCTGTTGCATGGATGATTTTAAGTCCAGTATGGGGATCTCTAAGTGATTCAATAGGTAGAAAAAAGATTGTTATTGTAGGCCTTCTTGGCTTTGCAATCTCTTTGGTGCTTTTTAGCCTTACTATTTCTCTTGGCCAAAAAGGACTTCTTACAGGCACTTTGTTGTTTGTTTTATTAGTTTCTGCAAGAGTACTTAATGGAATTTTTGGAAGTGCTACGCGTCCATCATCTGGAGGATGGGTAGCTGATATAAGTTCAATAAATTCCAGAAGTAGGGCCTTTGCTCGCCTAGATTCAGGATTTTCGATGGGTAGAATACTAGGACCAGCTCTAGCAGGGCTATTATTATTGGTCTCTTATACAGCACCTTTCTTTTTCTTTGCTGCGGGTGCTTTCATAGTTATTGTTTTGGTGATTTTCCAACAATCACCTCCTAAGATTTCATCTTCAAAAGAAGTTAAGAAATTATCGATGTTTGATTCGAGAGTTTGGCCTTTTTTAATTGTTTCTGCAGCATTTGGTATTTGTAATGCCTCATTGTTTCAAACTTCTTCATTCTTTTTTCAGGATGTTATAACTCCATCGTCTGAAAACTATATAGCTTTAGCTAGCGTAGGGTTTATGCTTACTGGCCTTGGAGTTTTGAATGGTCAACTATTGATAGCAGATAGGTTACAGACTTCCCCAGGATCTTTAATTAAACTTGGTGTGATATTCAACTGTTTATCTTTGCTAGGTTATGCCTATAGTTCTTCTTTGGTTCAAGTCTATATCTGTCTTTTTTTCTTTGGTTTAGGCAACGGTATGCTTGGTCCAGGGATATCTTCTTCACTATCTTTATCCGTTGGTAAAGATTATCAAGGAGTAGCGGGCGGTTTTTTAGGTATGGTTATTCCTATTGGTCATGTAGCTTCTCCTTTGATTTCCATGCCTTTGTACACAATAAACCCTGTTTATCCTTATATTCTTGGCTCATCTTTAATGTTTTTATGTACAGTGTTTATTTTTACGAATAAACGACATAAATGGATTAGAGACAAGCACTATCGAGAAGATAGAAATTTAGAAGTGTTTGAAAACTCCCAATAATGCTTTTTAACGGTTATTTACCAATATTTGTTATAGTAGAAGGATAAAACAAGGAGAGAAAATGTTTAAAGAAGACTTACTTAAAGGGAAGAGAATATTAGTAACTGGCGGAGGTTCAGGTCTTGGTAAAGAAATGTCGAGATACTTCTTAAAATATGGTGCTGAAGTATTGATTTGCGGCAGGAGAGTTGGTGTTCTTGAAGAAACAGCTAAAGAACTGATGGATGAACAAGGCGGAACAGTTAAATGTTACGGCTTAGACATAAGGGGCGCCCAAGATGTTGACAATACAATTAATGAAATTTTTGAGGAAGCACCTATTCATGGGTTGGTAAATAATGCAGCCGGCAACTTTATCTCTAGAACACAAGACCTTTCTCATAGAGGATTTGACGCAATCGCAAGCATCGTTTTTCACGGAACCTTTTATGTAACCCACTCTGTAGGAAAAAGATGGCTTGAGCTTGGTATGGGAGGGAATATCATATCTATCTTAGCAACTTGGGTATGGACTGGATCAGCCTTTACTGTTCCCTCTGCCATGTCAAAAAGCGGTATCCATGCCATGACTCAATCTTTAGCAACAGAATGGGGAAAGACTGGCATAAGAATTAATGCTATTGCACCAGGACCTTTTCCTACAGAAGGTGCTTGGGCAAGACTCTCTCCAGGACAAGATCCAGATGAAGCTGCATCAGACTCAAGTGGCGCTTATAGCCAAAACCCTATGGGAAGGGTAGGAGAGATGGAAGAACTTGGTAACCTAGCAACATTTTTAATGGCTGATGGATGTAATTATCTTAATGGACAGACAATTGCTATAGATGGAGCTGAGTACCTGACAGGTGGAACTTTTTATCGTGCCCTAGCGTCTATGAAAGATGAAGATTGGGCTGCAATTAGAGATACTATTAAATCAACAAACGAAAAAGACAAGGCTAAAAGGTCTGTCTAATTTACAAATAGGGGAATAAATATGAGTGACGAAACTATACAAGAAATGCACCGAGTCTTAGAAATGCAAAAGGCTCTTAATATTAGTGAAGGTGCACCAGATATAAAACTTAGAAAAGATCGACTTGATAGAGTGATAGCCATGGTTAATAAATATCAAGATCAAATAGTGCAGTCTGTTAATGATGATTTTGGTAATAGAGATCCAGTTATGTCAGCAGTTACCGAGGTGGCTTCAGTAATTGGACCCATGGAACACGCAAAGAAGAACCTTAAGAACTGGATGAAAACTGAAAAGAGAAAAGCAGCTATCGCGCCTCTGGGTTCTGCCTTATCTCTTCTTGGAGCAAAGGCAGAGGTTAAATATCAACCTAAGGGTGTGGTCGGTGCTATCAGTCCATGGAATTTTCCTGTAAATCTTGCTTTGGCTCCATTGGCAGGGATTATTGCAGCAGGCAACAGAGTAATGCATAAACCTTCTGAGTTAACACCAGCCACTTCAGATGTTTTAAAAACAATGATAGAAGATTACTTTGATGAAGGTGAAATGGCAGTTTTTGTAGGTGGACCTGAAGTAGGTGCTGCCTTTAGCGGACTTCCATTCGATCATTTGATGTATACGGGCAGCACTGCAATAGCTAAACATGTCATGAAAGCTGCTTCAGAAAACTTAGTTCCTTTGACTTTAGAGTTGGGAGGTAAGTCCCCAGTTGTTGTAGGTAAGAGTGCCAAGATGCAAGATGTTGCTCAAAGAGTTATGCAAGGCAAAACGATGAATGCCGGGCAAATATGTCTAGCTCCTGATTATGCCTTGGTACCTGAAGAAAAAGTCGATGATTTTGTAAAAGCTAGTGTTGAGGTTACCTCTGAAATGTATCCTGAAATGAAAGACAACGATGACTTTACTTCTATTGTTAATCAAAAACATTACGATAGGATTCAAGGATTGCTTGAAGATGCTAAAGAGAAGGGTGCAGATATAGTAGAGATCAATCCTTCTAATGAAGATTTCTCTCAGCAACCCCATCATAAAATTCCTCCTACCATCCTTTTAAACCCTTCTGAAGATATGAAGATAATGCAAGAAGAAATATTTGGACCAGTTTTACCTGTTAAAACGTATAAGGACGTCTCCGAACCTGTGGAATATATTAATAGTAAAGATAGGCCTCTGGGTCTTTATTACTTTGGCGAAGATAATACAGAAAAAGACTATGTCTTAGACAACACAACTTCTGGGGGTGTAACGGTAAATGATGTTATCTCTCACATCCAAATGGAAGATCTTCCTTTTGGTGGTGTTGGTCCAAGCGGTATGGGTTCTTATCACGGTTATGATGGATTTAAAGAATTTAGTCATGCAAAAGCCGTATATAAGCAAACTAAATTTAACCTAATGAAACTAGCAGGACTGGTTCCTCCGTACAAGAAAAAGGAAGAAAAAACTAATACTGCATAAAAAGTAGTAAAAGTTGATATAGGATTCTTGTGAAAAATATATCTCTTTTTTTGGCCTTAAAGTATTTCCGTTCCAGGGGCAAGGGATTCATGTCCTTCCATTCTGGAATGGCAATACTTGGAATATCAATAGGTATAACAGTTCTTATACTGGTTACATCTGTGATGAATGGATTTCAGAGGGAATTAAAAGAAAGAGTACTTGAGACTATCCCTCACGCGTCTATTTTAGGTGATATTAAGTTAAATGAATTTTCAGTTCTTGAGAAAACACTCTACGAAAACAAAAAAGTACAAGGTGCTGCACCATATATCGAAACACAAGGTTTATTAAGTTCCGGAGCTTATTTAAAAGGCGTTTATTTTTATGGAGTAATGCCAGAATATGAGAAAAAAGTTTCAATAGTCCATGATCATATTTTAACTGGATCATTCAATAGTCTTGAAGAAGAGGGTTATAACCTTGTTATTGGAGATATATTGGCTTATCAGCTAGGTCTAAATATAGGAGACTATGTAAATGTCTTAGTTCCAGACACTGGTTTAGGCATAGCAGGTATTTTTCCAAGAACAAAGAAATTTAAAGTTACAGGTATTTTTAGTATCGGAGCACCTGAAGTAGATCAAAGTTTTGCATATATGAGCATAAGAAATGCATCAAAACTTTTACGAACAAATGAATTTATTAATGGAATAAGGATTAAGTACGAAGATCTATTTACCTCAAATTATCAAGTTAGAGAGGATGCTTCTAGGCTAAGAGAAATAAATAAAAAGACTGTAACAACCACTACATGGCAACAAAACTACGGAACCCTTTATCAGGCGGTAGAGAATGAAAGATTCTTGGTGGCATTTATGCTGTTTATGCTGGTTATTCTTTCTGCATACAACTTAATGTCCATGCTTGTTATGACAGTAAATGAAAAAAAAGCTCAAATTGCAATTCTTATGACCATGGGTGCAACTTCAAATGTTGTAAGAAATACTTTTTTATCTTTCGGATCTTTAGTGGGATTACTAGGTATTTTTATAGGCTCCATAACTGGTCTTATACTCTCTATCAATTTTGGTTCTATTATCGGATTTATAGAGAATCTATTTAATGTTCAGTTCCTACAAGTCTATTTTATAAATTATTTCCCCATTGATATAAGATTCGAGTGGGTATCTACAATATGCCTAGTCTCTTTTATCTGTTGCCTTTTATTTACAATCTACCCTTCTAAGCTTGCGTCTAAAGTAGATCCTGTTGAGGTTCTAAAGTATGAGTGAATCAATAATTACTCTTCAGAATATTTCCAAATCCTTTGGACAAAATAGTTCGTCTATTAAGGTTTTAGAAGACCTTTCTCTAGATTTGAAGAAAGGAGAAAGCCTAGCTCTTGTGGGAGCTTCAGGTTCAGGTAAATCAACTCTTTTGCACGTCATTTGTGGTTTAGAGAAACCCAACAAAGGAAATGTTTATATTAAGGGAGTGAATATTACTGACCTTAGTGCAGACGAAAGATCATTATTTAGAGGTAAAGAGGTGGGTTTTGTATATCAATTTCATCATTTACTTCCTGATTTAACTGCATTAGAGAATATTGCTCTGCCAGCCATGCTTTCAGGTATTGGAAAAGAAGAAGCTTTTGAGATAGCTGCCTCTTTATTAGAACAGGTAAATTTAAATGATAAAAAAGAAAATAGACCTAATGAATTATCAGGTGGAGAAAGACAAAGAGTGGCGATAGCTAGAGCAATGTCCAACAACCCTTCGTGCTTAATAATGGATGAACCAACTGGAAATCTAGATAAGAAAAATGTAGAAAATTTTATGAATCTTCTTATGGATATGGTCTCAACTAGAGAAATTGCCTTGATAATTGCAACTCATGACAACAATGTCTCTAGTCGACTGGATAAATTATTAAACTTAGAATAGATCCACTATGGATAAAATGAAAACAGAATTATCCAGTATAAAGCTATATGCAAGGTTGCTTACCTATGTTTTGCCTTATATTCCTTTGTTCTTATTAAGCATCTTAGGGTTTGCTGTTTATTCAGGTTCTCAAGTCGCAGCCACAGAGTGGTTAAAAAGGGTAATTGATTATTTAAATAATCCTGAAGGAGACTTAAGACTGATATTGCCCTTAGCTTTAATAGCAATTGCCTTTATACGAGGTATAGGTTTTTTTGTAGGAAATTATTTACTTTCTTCAATTTCTAATCGACTGGTACATAATTTACGTACTGAATTATTTGAAAAACTAACCGTACTACCGAGTTCTTTTTACGATGATCATAGCTCGGGGCATTTAATTTCAAGAATTACTTTTAATGTAATGCAGGTAACAGGAGCCGCTACTAATGCATTAAAGATCCTCATTAGAGAAGGTCTTTTGGTCATAGGACTTATTTCTTATCTTATGTTCTTAAATTGGAAGCTTGCTCTATTCTTATTCATTGCCGCTCCTTTCATTGCGTTGATAGTTGGAATCGCAGCAAAAAGATTGAGGAAGATTAGTGGAAAGATTCAAACTGCCATGGGCGACGTTACACATGTTGCATCTGAAACTATCAATGGCTACGAGGAAGTGAAATCTTTTGGTGGAGAGGAGTATGAAATTCAGAGATTTAATCGTGCCAGCGATAATAATAGGAAACAAAATTTAAAATTAGAGGCAACTAACTCAATCGCTTCACCTTTAGTCCAGATTTTTGTTTCAGCTGCTTTGGCCTTAATCACCTGGCTTGCTTTAGATGCATCTGTTGTTTCCGAAATGACCCCAGGAACTTTCATTGCTTTTTTTAGTGCTGCCGGGATGTTAGCTAAACCTGTAAGACAGTTATCTGAAATTAATAGTCAGATACAAAAGGGCTTAGCAGCAGCAGAGGATATCTTTAGTCAGCTAGACGAAGAAGCTGAAGAAAATGAAGGTACCTACAAGTCAGATCAAATAGAAGGAGAAATTGAATTTAATGATGTTTCATTTTCTTATCGCAACTCTAACCAAAATATACTTAACAAAATCAATCTTCAAATAAGCAAAGGAGAATCAGTAGCATTCGTAGGAAAATCAGGTGCTGGTAAGACAACTCTTATGAGTTTATTGCCAAGGTTTTATGATGGCTTTGAAGGAGAAATAAAAATTGATGGAGTTTTATTAAGTGAATTTGATATTAAGAATCTAAGATCCCACATCGCCTTAGTCAGTCAAAACATTACTTTATTTAATGACACCATAGCTAATAATATAAATTACGGCTCAGAAGAGAGAGATCTTGAGCAGATTAAAGATGCAGCCAAAAAGGCAAATGCTCATGAATTCATTGAAGCACTTCCTGACGGTTATGACACCATCGCAGGAGACGATGGAGTACTTCTATCTGGTGGTCAAAGACAGAGAATAGCAATTGCTAGAGCGATACTAAAAGATGCCCCAATTCTTATTTTAGATGAAGCTACATCGGCTTTAGATTCTGAATCAGAAAATTATATACAAGATGCATTGCAAGAATTAACAAAGAATAGAACTACGCTCGTCATAGCTCACCGATTATCAACTATAGAAAGTTCGGACAAAATTGTGGTGCTAGAGTCAGGAAATATAGTAGAAATGGGGAGTCATCAAAATTTAATCTCTAATGATGGTCATTATGCAGAATTACATAAAAATCAGTTTAAAGACGACCCTTCAGAATTAAAGAAAAAAACTTTACCTATAGAATATTTAGAAGAAGATCTAAACGACTTGTCTTCAGTAAGCTTTATTGAACAAAGCTGGTATCAAAAGAAATTATGGCTATGGCTACTTTGGCCTCTATCATTATTAACTAAATTTGCTGCTAAACGTAGAAGAGACAAATTTATAAATCAACCCCAGTTATCTTGGAAGCCCGATGTGCCTGTGATTGTGGTGGGTAATATTGTTGTTGGCGGAACTGGAAAAACCCCGATGGTAATTTGGTTAGCTAAAACTCTAGAGAGGAAAGGTTTTAAGCCAGGAATAGTGAGTAGAGGGTACGGTGGCTCTTCGCCACGTATACCTCAGATTGTCGATGACGCAATGCCCGTTAAAAATAGTGGTGATGAACCGCTTATTATCTAAAAAAATACCTTAAGACCAGTTTGCATATCTTCAAATCGAACCTCTGCAATAAGCAAGCTGCTTGAAGAAACCGATACAGACATAATCATA
>Ga0181580_10003140_pt1 | contig 13427 bp, 14 predicted proteins | sample 071ome_23_FD_132413 | JGI IMG/M metagenome (GOLD analysis project Ga0181580, IMG submission 132413) | Coastal salt marsh microbial communities from the Groves Creek Marsh, Skidaway Island, Georgia - 071403BT metaG (megahit assembly) | ecosystem: Environmental > Aquatic > Marine > Intertidal...
CAAGTCCAAAAGCATCAAGTCCAAGAAAAACAAGTCCAAAAGCATCAAGTCCAAGAAAAACAAGTCCAAAAGCATCAAGTCCAAGAAAAACAAGTCCAAAAGCATCAAGTCCAAAAGCATCAAGTCCAAGAAAAACAAGTCCAAAATAATCAAGTTATTCATCAACAATTCCAAGAAAAAAAAAATTGATAAATATAGAAAATATTCATATAATATTTAATTAAAATTAAGTATATAAAAATGATTTATAATAAAATAGTTATTTTACATAGTGTAATTATTTAATAATAATTAAATAATATTATATATAAATAATATAATAATATAATAAAAAATAAAATAAAAACAATTAAAAATGTCAAATTCAAATATTAAAATTTGGTATAAAGATATAGCTAATTTTATCAATAAAGATAATTTTAATATATTTTTTCCAACACAATTTATGAGTTATGAAGAAAAATTAAATGCTATTATGAGATTATCTATATATACTATGCTTTTATATTATTTATGGTCTCATCAACTTAAAATATCTGTTATTGTTGTATTATTTGTAATCGTTACAACAATAATTATGTATGAAATTTATATAGAACAAGAACGTAAAACAGCATTAAAAAATTTCCAAAACAATTTAACAATGATTAATCAAAAAAAATGTATTAAACCTACTAAAGAAAATCCTTTTATGAATGTATTACCTGGAAATAAAATTCCAAATAATATAGATACAAATGATGAATTAAAAAATTTTTATGAAGCATGTAATGTATCAAATAAAAATATTGATCAAGAAATAGATGATAATTTTAGTCGTAATTTATATCAAGATTCTGAAGATATTTATGGTAAAAAGGACGGATCTCAACGTTTTGTAAGTATTCCAAATGAAGTTGGATTAAATCATCAAAAGAAATTTGCTGAATGGTTATATGGTGATATGAATAAGACAAATAAAACAATAATTTGGTAATATTTTATATCGTATATGCCAAACATATACATAATATAGCTTAAAACTATTTTTTTTATATTTTTATAATCTATATAAAAAATGCCATATTATATTAATAATAAAAATACCTTATATATATTGAGTTAAATTATAATAGTTATATATATCGTATCTATTTTTATAAATTATGTCAAACGAAAGTGATTTTGAATTTATTTCAGCTGATGAATATCAAACTCCTTCTGAAGAAGTTTTTGAGAAAATCTTAACTTATGATGAATTAAAAGATTTATTAAAAAAGAAAAATCATAAATATAAGAAGTATAAGAAACTAAATAAAAGTAAAGATGATGAAATTAAATTATTACAAGAAAAATTAAGAAAAGAACAAATACAAAATGAACAATTACTTCAAAAAATAAATAGTTTAGAATATTATGTTAATAATATAGAAGATAAAAATAATGATATAACAATAGATAATAATAAGGATGACTTAGATGATAATATTAATTGTTTAGAAAAATATAATAAAGAATTACTTGTATATATAAATGAATTAAAAGATAAATTAGATGCATTAGAAAAAATCAAAAACGAATTAGAAGATAAATATAATAATGAAAGAGTTATATGTAATACACAATTAAGTACTATACATAAACAAGGAAATACTTTACGTGAGCGTTATTTTGAAATTTCTAGATTATCTAATGAATGCGATAAATTACAAGAAAAATATAATGCATTATATGCTGATTATACTAATAATCTTAAATCTTCAAATATAAAATGTGATTTAAATAAAAAAGAAAATACTATTGACGATTTAGATTATGATATTGGTTATAAAACTAAAAGTGATAATATTATTACAGATATGTCAAACTTACATTTAAATTATAAAAATATGAGTGATAAAATTACTAATAAAAATTATACAATTAATGAAAATTATAGTAATGATATTATAAAAAACAATAATGATTATGATTATAATGATAATGATGATTATGATGATAATGATGATTATGATAATTATAATAATCTTTCAAAATATATAAATCAAGATATTTATAATGAGAATAATATTGGTGATAAAAGTAAAGATGATAATATTATTGAAGATATGTCAAACTTAAATTTAAATTATGAAAATATAAGTTATAAAATTACTAATAAAAATGATACAATTAAAGAAAATTATAGTAATGATATTATAAAAAACAATAATAATAATGATGATTATGATAATAATGATGATTATGATAATTATAATAATCTTTCAAAATATATAAATCAAGATATTTATAATGAGATTTATGGTAATGAATTATTTCAAAGTACTTATCTAGAAGAGAAAAATTATAATACAGGATATTATAATTATTTTAATACAGGAAATATATCATTATCACATACAACACCAAGTTATAATTAGATAATAAATCATCTAAATTATATGGATTAAATTTTATAAACAAGGAAATAAACAATTTAAAATTTTTTTTACTATTTGACCACAATTATATTCTCTGTCGTTATCTGAATAATTTGTAATCATACTATAATTAGTAAATGATGAATTTGTATCTGAATTACTATCTAATTTTATTTCATGCCATTCTTGTTTCTGATATATTTGATGATTATCAGTATTATCTAAAAGTTCTGAACTATTCATAATATTGTATATTATTATATGTATATTAATTTTACTAATTTTACTAATTTTATTAATTTAATTATTTATAAATATATATTATAAATATATATTTATAATATGTATTTATAAATTTTTATACATTTCATTATATTTTGTATCATATTCTTCAACATATATATGATTATTATAATTATTATTGTAAAATAAATATGAATATAAAGAGGTTATATAGTTTTTGACTTTATTACATAAATTATGTAATATACCCCTATTTGATGGATTTTGATTTAGTAAGTTTTTCTGATATTCTCTTGATTTAGTTGATTGAAAAACTTCATTTTGTGAGCTATTAAATAAAAACATCATCATTATTAAAATATAAAAATTTAATAAAATATAATTATTAAATTATATAAATTATTATTTAAATAAAAATAGTAATAAAGAATATAAAAAAAATTAAAAGATTATTTTTTATATATTATTATAATAAAAATTATAAACTAATAAAAATAAATTATAAATCACTATTTATATTTTATAAATTGATAAATTAAGATGAGTTCAAATAGATTATTATATGATAAATGTGCTTATGCTACAAATCTTCAAGAAAATAAAAATATTATGGAATACACCTTATCTACTGATCCATATGCAAGATGCACAGAATGTCGTCAAGAATTCGGTATATGGGGAGGAAATGCTGTAAGTCGTCCAAATAAATCTATAAATATGGTAGAATTAGAAAGCGAATTAATGGGACTTCGTTATTCAGCAACTAAATGTCCATCAAACAAATTTGATGGACAAAGTAATGGAAAATTACAAGAAAAACGTCCATACAAATGTAAAACAGAATTTTCATATATGGATTTAACAGGTAAATGGAATCATTTAGATGCATGTCAATTATTTGATGTTCAAGAAGTACCAGCACAAAATATGGAACTTAGACCATCATGTGTTGCACCTGTAAATAATAAAGAATAAATTGTTATTTATTAATGGATATTAACAGTTGCATATATTCACGATTGATGTATAAAATCTCATATATGATTGTAAATCTATAAAAAATACAAATAACAAATAACAAATAACAAATAACAAATAACAAATAACAAATAACAAATAACAAATAACAAATAACAAATAACAAATAACAAATAACAAATAACAAATAACAAATAACAAATAATCTTATAGTATATTACTTATTACTTTTTTATATAAAAATATAAATCATATATTATATTAATCGTATAATGATAATTAAAATATTTAATTGAATAGATAATAATTAATAATTAATAATTAATAATTAATAATTAATAATTAACAATTAACAATTAACAATTAACAATGGAAAAATATAATATTGGAATAACCATAGGTATGGTAAATGATTTTAAAGCTTTAGAGTCTAATGCTTTATTAATGAATGCTTTTTATTTATATGATAATATAGAAAAAACAAATAAATATAATCCAATTATTTTAATATGCGATGAACAAGATAAAGTAGAAAGTAAAGAAACTACATTAATATATTATGAAAAGAAATATAATATAATATATTTTAATATATATAATATTAAAAATTTAGATATAATAGCAACTGTTTTTTATGATTTTCCAAAAAGTTATTATAAAATAATGTTATCAGTATATCCAAATTTAAAATTTATTCATATATCATATGGAAACTCTTATATTATAGATGTCTCATATTATTTATATTTAGAAGATGATTGTGAAAATTTCAATTTAAGAGATAAAAAGAATGATAATGATGATTTATACAAAGAATATAAGCAAATTTGGATTTCACCACATTTTATATATTCAAAAGGTTATTATCAAGTTAAATATAATATACCATATGATAATATATTAATAGCTCCATATATTTGGAATACACGAATATCTCAAATTAGAAATAAAGACTTAAAATATAATTTTCATGATATATCATATGATAAAATAGGTATAAATATAGGTATATTTGAAGCAAATTTACATTTAATTAAAAATTGTATGATTCCATTATATATTAGTGAGCAGTTTTATAATCATTCTAAATATAAAAAATATTTATCTTCAGTACATTTAACAAATATAAGACGAATGGTAAAGAAAAAAGGATTTATTAAAAATATTCATTCATTAAATATTTTTATAGATAAAAAAATGGAAATAGAAGATAATGCTATTAGAATGCCTCATTATCCAATTCATCATAAAGTTAATTTAATAATTTGTCATCAAATTTATAATGAATTAAATTATTTACATTTTGAGTTAGCGTATTTAGGAATACCATTTATACATAATTGTACTATGATAAAAGATATGGGATATTATTATGAAGGATTTGATATAAATAAAGCAGTAAATTTAATAGAATATATATATATGAATCATAATCCTAAATTAAATTCTAATTATAATGAATTTATTAAGGCATATACAAACCGTAATCAAGATGTTATAAATAGATTTAATACAACGAATATAATTAATATTAAGGCGACTGAAAATAATTTAGATAAATTATTTAATGAATAAGACTTATAAAAAAAATGATATTTAGCATATTACCTTTATTTACCGTTGCCATTTTGGCACAAGTGTAGAATTTGAAAAGTACAACTTATCAAATTCATGCACTGTCCTATTGTAGTGACCAGTCTTTGTCCTTCCTATTATCCTTTGGATGTGGATGGGACTCGTGTCTCTGAAGAGATGGTTGCGAGTCACAAAAAACATCAACAGAATAAATTTTGGAAAACGTACAAGACACGGGAGTGCTGGTTCTACCGTAAGTACGGCACGTGCGGACGCGGGAACATGTGCAACTTTGCACATGGACATGCGGAATTGAAACAACACATTGAGCACCGCGACAAGCGCAACGTGGAGAATCTTCAGTCGATCCTAAATCTACCTTATGTTAAGGAAGATAAGGTAGGTCTAGCTGAGACTAAAGTTCATAAGAATGATGAATTTTGTGGGATGTGGAATGTTCCCCCCATAAAGACAATTAATCTTCGCGAAGAGCTGTCCAAGATTCAGGAGGACATGGAAGCAGATTCTCTACATCTGCAGATTGCGGAGGTAGAGTCTGTTACACCCATTCTTCCTGTTCCAGAGGACGGCGAATGCAGTCCGGTGGATTCCACCATTTCCTATGTTTCCACTCATTATGATTGGGGACAAGAACCTGTTGCTATCGGACATGATGAGACCATCAACGAGGGCGACTTGGTTCTGGAGGACATGGAAACACACAACGAGACAATCCATTGGGATTCGATTTGCAAATATGGATTCATCCATTTTGAGGTCGAGAATCCACATAAAATGTCTCGTTGTGCTTCTGCATGAATGAATCACCGTGCGGAAATTAATTATTTAAAAGAGAAAACAAAATTTTTTTTATAATTTCCAATTTTCAATATTTACATATTTTTTCACATTATATAAAATAAAAATATTTTATATAAAAACAATTTAAATATATTTAATATTAAAGAATTAATAAAAATAACTTACAAATATTATAATATGGTAAATTTTTTAATTTTAGATACTGAAACAACTGGATTACCTAAATCACCAAGTTTTGGTAAATACTATACGCCTGAAGATTCATCAAAATATGAATCATCTAGGATTTTAGAAGTTGGATTTATAATTTATGATGAAAATTTTACTAATAGGTATGAATATAATGAATTACGTAAACCCGAAGGTTTTACTTTTGGACCAGAACCTTTACAATATAGTTGGGGAGAAAAAAAAGGTCAAAATATAAATGATATTGATTTAACAATGTGTAATAAAGATGGAATAACTATGAAAGAAATATTTGATAATATGATAAAATTAATTGGAGAATATAAAGTATCCGCTATATTAGCATATAATATTAGATTTGATATAAATGTTCTTCTTAGTGAAGCATATAGAATTAAACATTATAAAATGATTCATATATTAGAAAGTATAACAAAATATTGTATAATGGAATATGGTAAAAAATATTTATCTGAAACATTTTATAATAATGCAAAGACCGGTTTTAAATATGGTGCAGAAATAGTATATAATAAATTACATAATACACAGGAAAAAGAATTACATCGTGCGTTAGATGATTGTAAATTAGAATTAATGATTTTACAAAAATTACCACAAAAATATATAACATATATACCAATAAGTTTGGAATATAGTTAAAAAAATATTTTTTTTATTAAATAACTTAATATATTTATTTGTTAATATTAAGTTCATGACAAGGACGTATTTGTCTTGAATAATTATTCATATTTGGTTCTTTTTTGAACTTTTCTAAATCAGTAATACATTTATCTTCAGCAATTGGATGTCCAATAGTTTGGTCTAATGGTTTAGGAATACAAGGTAAATGATTATCTCTTGCAATTAAACGAGTATTATTTGTACGATAGAAAGGTTCAATTGCTTCATTTTCTTGTGGATTTGTGCAAAGTGGTTGCCAACGATTAATACCTGAACCTGCTAAAAAGTTACAAGCTGGATTTGCAATACGTGTATGTTCTCCAAGTAAGAAATCACAATCAGCAAAATTATTTACATTTTTGCAATATTCTTCAGAATTTGCTTGATATTTTTTAGAAGGACATTTATAAGCATCACGAGTAATATTCATAAGTTCTGATTCTACATCAATCATATGCGGATCACTGCAAGTAGATACTCCTGCTTTTTGAAGACGAATTTCGGGATTTGTTGGAAAACATCTATGACAATCTTGAATAGGAGCATTATACATATACATACCTGGTCCTGCGGATTGTTTATTATGTCCTTTTAATTCACAATTATCATTTTTTAAAGAAGATAAACTCATTTTTTATAAATTAAAATAAATTTAATATTATATAATTATAAACTTTTATTTATTAATTAAATTATAGTGATATTATTTTTTATATAATATAATAATTTATTATAATAAAATAAAAAAATATGTTAAATATGTACGATGTATATCTAATATAAATTAAAACTTAAATATTAAATATTATTTTATTTATATAATTGCTTTAATTGTTTCATTAACATTTTCTTTTTTTCATAATTTAATAAATTATATTTTCTTTTATTTGTTTGTTCTTCTGATATATCTGATAAAATACTATCATTATCATTTACTTTATTCTCTTCATCTTTATTCTCTTCAACTTTATTTTCCATTTCATTCTTTTGATTTTCTATTATAGATGTTTGATTTTGTATATCATTAGTTATTGGAATATAATTATTAAGAGTTATAGGTTGTTGAGGAATTTGGTTTTCTTGATGAGATTCTACATTTTTTTGTATTTGAATATCATCATTTTGACTTTTATCATTTTCATTATTAGATGAAAATCTATTTAAATCAGATTGACGTGCTTCAATATTTACTGTCTTAATTGTATCTATTTTATTTTTTAATGAATTATATGCGTTTCCAAGAATGTTATTAATGGAATAGTCTTTAATAATATTATTATCATTATTATTAGTATCATTATTATTATTATCATCTAATGTTTTATTTACAATTATACCATTAGTTTCACTTGTTTGTTTTTTTATTTCATTATTTTGTTGTATATTTTGATGATTTTCTTTTTCTTGTAGCGATGTTTGTAATTGTTTTTTTTCAATATTAGTTGTGTTATCTTGACCTAAATTATTATTAGTGGTAATTATTGTTGAAGAAATAGGTTGTGTTTGAATAATTGGTATTTGTTGATTATCTTTTATATTTTGTTGTTTTTTTATAATATTATTTTCAGTTTCACTATCACTATCATTATCTTCACTATCACTTATATTTTCTTTTTTAGTTATATTTTCCTTGTATGTGTCATAATTTTCAATCTTTTTACTTTCACTTTCATTTTCACTTTCACTTTCATTTACATTTTCACTTCCACTTTCATTTACACTTTCACTTCCACTTTCACTTCCACTTTCACTTCCACTTTCACTTCTACTTTCACTTCCACTTTCACTTCCACTTTCACTTCCACTTTCACTTCCACTTTCACTTCCACTTTCTTTATTATAATTATTATTTATAGATTGTTTAGTATCTAATTCACTATCACTGTGATTAGAATTATTATTTTGGGAAGTTTCACTTTCATTTTCATTTTCACTTTCACTTTCACTTTCACTTTCACTATAATAACTATCATTATCTGAATCACTTTGTATTTTCTTTGCTTTTTTTATATTATAATTAAATGTTTTATCATCAGGATTAGCTTTATTCTTTTCTTTTTGTAAAATATTAGTAAGTAATTCTTTATAAGGTAAATAATTTCTAAATGAATTTTCTATACAATTATGAATAATTTCTAAAATACGTTGTTGATTTTCTTTAAATACATAATTTTGTTTAACATCATGAATATTATATCCATCATATAATAAATCACATTGATTCCATAATGAACGACCAATATTAATATATACTTTATGAATAAATGTAGTTAAATTAGGAATTTGTGTATTAATATCTTGATTTGCATGATTCATTTGAGATAAAAGTTTAAGATTAATAATAAAAATAGTATTCATTAATTGAGATAATGCATCAAATCTTGTATTATTTATAATTCTATCTTGTTCGTATTGTAATATATTTTCACTCCAAGTAGGAATAAGTTTTAATTGATTTTGAAATTCTTGTAAAACATATTCTTTCTTTTTAGAATTTGTCTTTGCTTGATTATATAATGTGGTAATACCTAAATAAAATTGATATTTGGTAATATCAATAAATTCTAAGATATATTCGCGTTTTGATTCAATTAATAATGTAGTATCATTATTTTTGATAGATTTTTTAAATGATTTAAGATGTTTTGATGTCATATTAGAAATTAAATATTAAATGAAATATTATAATTTTACATATATTATAAATTATAATTGTTTAAATAAAAAAATTATATATTCAATGTATGAAATAATATAAGGCGTATAAAAAAAATGATAATTAGTATGTATATTTTATTTACCGTTGCCATTTTGGCACAAGGCTACCTAAATGTTCGACCTTCGGGTCGGATTGATTTTGTAGCAATTGCGGGAGGTCTTGAAAGACCTCAGTAGTACAGATTACTAATCTATCTGTAAAATATATTTAGTTAATAAGATACGTTCACATACGTTCACAATAAGCCATAATGCACAGTAACTATGGTATACGTACACAATTGTGTTGATGTATCAACACAATCAAGACGGACACATATCTTTATTTACTATCTGTATTTTACAGTTTAGTAACATGTACTATTGAGGTTTTTCAAGACCTCAATAGATTGAACTATTGGAAGTTGTCACAATTGCGTTTGATACGCATTCAAGACAACAATAGTTAACTATAAATCTATTGGGAGTCAGCACATTTGCTTTTAATAAGCATTTGTGTATGTGGGATAAATACGAGGACTCATGCAAGACAACTTAAATGTTGAGGGTTTTTTTTTATTTTTCTAAATGTTCACATAAATTATTTAATATATTATCAAGCATTTGTTGGCAATGTTCATTATATGGTTTATTAGTATTTTGTACAGGTTGTATTGCTATTGGAAGAAGAACTTTATCATTATTTTCAAATCCCCATTCAATACAAGCTATAACTTCTGTACAATCTACAACACATGTACATATATTAACAGATTTTATACCGCATAATGACGACCAGAAAGGACATTGTGTAAATATATTATCTTTGCATAAGAAAGGTGTTTTAATAATATCTCTATCTGAGTCAATAAAGGTAATTTCGTGTTTAGATTTATTCATATGTACAATAAATCCTTTAAAGCACTTCACCATATAATCGCAAAGGCGTTCATAATCTTTTGCTGAATCAGCACAAACAGTAACATGTTGAAAGTATTTAATCATTTCTTTTTTTTTACAACGTGTATTAATCATAATTGCTGGAAAGCAAAAATTTGGTAACTTTTGTTTATATCCAACATTATTAACAAATTCTATATCAATTTTATAGTCATCAAATTCAATTTTTTTAGAGAAATTACTATATTTTTTAATCATTTTTTGGCATTTTTCAATATTATCATCAGATACTTCATTTATGAAATATTTTTTAACCCCGTCGCTGATAAAATTACGTTCTTCTTTTCCTTTTGCGAATTTAGCAATTACTTTTTCATCATAAGTTGTTTTACCTTTATTTTTAATGCGTTCTTTTACCAGTTCATTATGAAGTTTAAGTTGATTTCTCATAAATTTTTCAGCATAATTATCAACTTTTGCTTGAAATTTTTCAGTACGTTGATGATTTACAAATACTTTTTGTAATTTATCCATAATTATAAATAATTAATTATAAAAATATAATTATAATTAATTATAAATTTAAATATAAATATAAATTATTTTTATTATAATCAAATATAAAAAATGCCATAATATATAATATTTTTTTAATACTGTTGCTAATAAAAATATTAGCAAATAATGCATAAAAGGCAAAAGAAAAAGGCTATGTCTTTACAACTTTTCTTAAATCCTGAATATGTTGACAAAAAAGAAGAAAAATCATTCGATGATTGGAAGAAAGATAAAGGAATTCAAAATAAGTTTTATTCATTAAAAGAAAAAGCGCAAGATAAAGAAACTAAAAAAGGAACAGGAAAAGGAAAAAACAAAAGTAAAGAATACAGTTTTTATAAAGACGAGAAAAATAGAACATATGTAATTTGTGATGAATTAGTAAAACATCAACCTACGATTAATTGGTTAAAAGAAAATGGTTATAAACTTGCACATAAAAAAGAGCAACTTAAACCAAAAAGTCGTCAATATATAACAGATAATGGATATAGATATGAATGTTATAAAAACAACATAACTAAAATTTCTGAACAAGGACAACGACTATTTTGTGTATATTTTCCTCGTTCTGTATTACCAGAAATTGCTGTAATTGAATACGGTGTAATGTCTCCACGACATTATGCACCTGGTGAATTAGAACGTATAAGTCAAATGGGGAGATGTTACTTTGTATATCAAGCTTATAATCAACAAAAAACAGTATAAAAAATGCCAATATAAATATTTTTTTTAATTACATTATAAAACACATAATAATGTCATGTTTTAAATTTTTTCCTTTTTCAAGACACGTACCATTAACAATTTATCAACATAATATGAATAATATTTTACAAGCTGAAAATGAGAAAAAATATAAAGATGAAATAGTTAAAAAATATGAAGATTTTTTCGTTAAAATTATACAATTATATTATGATGATGATTATGAAATATATAAAGAATAATATATAACTGATAAAGTTTGTATATAAATATATTTTCTAAAAAAAATTTTTAATATTATTTATTTTTTATTATAAATCTTTATAAAAATTAAGTACTTCTTTTGAATTTTTAAATCCTTCTAAATTAAAATTTAAAATTTGTAATTTATCTAATGTTTTTACACGTGATAATGCTGTGTATGCTTGTCCTGTACTAAAAATATTTTTAAAGTTAATAATCGCACTATCAAGAGTCATTCCTTGACTTTTATGAATACTAATTGCATATGCCAATTTAACAGGTAAAAATTTAAATTCAATAGATTTATCAATAATTTTTTTACCTTCATCATTTAATATTTCAACTTCATGTTTAAATTTATAATAATTAATACGATGATAAACTCCATTTATAGTTTTAATAATAATACTATTCTCATAAAGTTTATGAACAATTCCACGTGTTCCATTTACAAGTCCATTATCAATATCAATATTATAAGTTACAATAATTTGTGCACCTAAACATAATTGTATATTATGTTCATAACCAGAAGATAATGCATAGGTTTTACTGACACTATTGGAAAATTCAGGTTTATATATATGATAAAACATTACATCTTCACAATTACTATACATCTTTTCAACGTTTTCTAATTGTTTCTCAAATTCAATTCTATTAATTTCATCAACATATTTATTGAGACTATGTAATTGAGTTGGTTTAATTTCACAATTACTTAAATCATTATTTTCACATTTATTAAGTAATGCTACATCATCAGCTGTTAAATAATCAGTCCGTAAATGTTTTAATATGCGTTTAAATTTTTTATCAGATTTTTGTCTATAATTAACAGTTAATAAATGATTAAATATATTACATTCATTCCAAAGTGGCGATTTAAAGCAATAAGTATTATCCACAGGAGGTAATTGATAAAAATCTCCAACTAAACATAATTGAATACCACCAAATGGTTCATCAATATTTCCTGTAATAATTTTACAAATATTTGAAATTGTTTCAAAAAGTACATTAGATACCATAGAAATTTCATCAATAATTAAGAATTCTAAATTTTTAATAGTATTATATTTCTTCTTTTGCCGTTTCTTTAATTTTCCAATACAACGCGAAATATTATCAGTACTTAAATCGCCATGAATACCAAAGAATGAATGAATAGTATATCCACCAACTAAAATCGCAGCACATCCTGTTGGTGCTACAATCGCGTGATTAATATCGTGCATTTCGCAATAATTGATAAGATATTTTATGATAGTTGATTTTCCAGAACCGGCCATTCCCGTTAAAAAGATATTTTTCCCATTCTTGAAACTTTCCACTACGTCTTCTTGTTGTTTTGATAATTCTATTTTTAAATCACTGTATACCTCATTTTCACTATTTCCGCAACCATTTACATTATCCAAAATA
>Ga0181580_10003153_pt1 | contig 13397 bp, 14 predicted proteins | sample 071ome_23_FD_132413 | JGI IMG/M metagenome (GOLD analysis project Ga0181580, IMG submission 132413) | Coastal salt marsh microbial communities from the Groves Creek Marsh, Skidaway Island, Georgia - 071403BT metaG (megahit assembly) | ecosystem: Environmental > Aquatic > Marine > Intertidal...
CCAATGACGAGATCTCTGTAACCAAGGTCGGGGCCGCCGGACTTTGTCTCGACTTAGCGGCTCTCGCCCGCCCCCACTTTTTCGCAGTACTCTTGTCTCTCTGCTGCCTCTCGCACGGAGCTGCCTTTTTCCTGAAATAACATCGAGTCGCGGCCATGGCGCTATTGGCCGCTTGCGTGGCCCCCTTGTTCATCTACGGAGCTATTCAAAAAACCCACAGCGGGACTTTCGCCATTGTGCCCACTCAAGGCGGTTTTGCCCTTTGGGCTAGCGACCACTCCAAAGCCAATGGCCTCTACTATCAGCAGTCTTTGCGAGAACGTATCGGCTTCCACTTTACTCAATCGGGGGCACTCTAACAGTCGATCGAGCTCAGCCTCAACCGCGTCCTGCCAACCTTGCCAGAACAAGGCTAAAAAACCAGATACCCCAATTGAAACCGGACAAACAGCTCGATCGACCCTCCGAACTTGCCCGCCATCCGCACGCGCAAATGCTCAAGCTCTTCGCCAGGAGATTCTCTAAGGAGCTGATCAAATGCGGCGTCAACAAGCCGGAAATCCTTACGGTCGCCGAGCACCTCCTCGACAACGTAGCCCTGAGAAGTAATCCCAACCAGATTCCTCTGGACAGCCACGACCACCTCTTCCGGACTTCCAATATCGAAAACTATTGGGAGAAAAGCCAAACCCTGAGCATCGACGAGATTTCCCTGTCTCCAATACTCGAATCCGACTATTCCACCGTCACGTAATGGACAACCAGCAAAGAGGCCAAGCGATACTCTTATCCCCAATTTCCAAATACGCTTGAAGAGCTAGCTGCCTACTTTGAATCGCCAAATCGCGAATACTTCCGTATAGCAAACGTTGACACCTTCGTTGGGATCATCGGGGCCGATCAAATTGATCGCGCGTCCAAGAAGATCGAGATGCGGAAGCTTATCGGCGACTCCAGCCAAAGAGGAAAGGGCATCGGGAAACGGGCCACTTTTCTATTTCTCTATTACACCTTTCTTATGGCCAATCGAGAAAAGGTATTCCTTCACTCGCTGGATGTAAATTTGAGGAGCCTCACCTGGAACGGGAAATTCGGATTCTATCTCAAAGGCGTATTTTTCGAGGATATCCTTATCGACAGCGAAGCCCACGACGTAGCCCGAATGGCCCTTACCAAGCCGGTATGGCTAGAGCTATTCGGCTAGTCCGCAGACTGCTTGCCTTCCATATAAAACCGGAAGAGCGCTTGCGTGCCTTCATCGGCTCCGCCTTGCGCGGAAAGCTTGCCATAAAGGCTCTTGGCTAATTCCAAACCAGGCAGCTTTAATCCCATCTCCGCAGCGGACTCCAGGGCGATTCCCATGTCCTTGATGAAATGCTTAACAAAGAATCCTGGGGCGAAGTCTCCGTCCAATGCTCGCGGGGCTAAATTGCTTAGCGACCAGCTTCCGGCTGCCCCTGTTTCGATACTGGCCAGCACCTGCTTCGGATCGAGACCCGCCACTTTCGCGTAGGCCAATGCCTCCCCTATGGCTACCATTCCCGAAGCGATGGCGATCTGGTTGCACATCTTGGTATATTGGCCCGATCCGGCCGGACCCTGCAGTTGGATGTTCTTTCCCATGATATCGAACAGCGGCATAGCCCGATCGAAATCGCTCTTCTCGCCACCCACCATTATCGAGAGCCTGGCTTCACGAGCTCCCAAATCGCCCCCTGATACCGGGGCATCCAAAGCGCCGATTCCCTTATCACTGGCCGCTTCCGCGATTCGCTTGGCCAGGAGCGGACTCGAGGTCGTCATGTCGATCACCAAAGCCCCTGATCGGATCGTCTTAAACACTCCGGAATCGCCGAAATAGGTTGCTTCCACATCCGCTGGAAAACCAACGATGGTTATGACGATGTCGGCCTCAGCAGCGGCGGCCGCTGGCGATTCAGCCCACGATGCTCCCCTGGCAACCAGATCGTCAGCTTTTGACTGAGTGCGATTAAAAACAGTCAACGGATAGCCAGCGTCCAGAAGATGTCCAGCCATGCTATTGCCCATTACTCCGATCCCGATGAATGCGATGCGCTCTTTTGACATAAGCTGAAATCGTTAACGGCAGATTGCGAAATGGCTAACGAAAATTTGCCTAATCCAAGCAACGGCGAACTAAGAAGTCTTGTCTAATGAGTCGATGATACCAATTTTTCATAGTAAGGGTGCCGCTTGCGGCGACCGTAGGAGAGACTGATGCTCAACTCACGCGGTTGCCGCGAGCGGCGACCATACGAGCTCGATCCTCCAAAAATCCTAGATCGCTTGCGTTCCAGAATCCAAATCCCAGTAACGAGTAAAGCATGCCAACCGAGGTAGTCACCGATAGACGGATATACGAGCGCGTCATCCAGGAAGCCGTTGCTCAAGCGGAGGCCTTCGTCTGGATCGCCACCGCCGACATTAAGGATCTGCATGTCAATCGGGGCAAGCGAATGGTTCCCTTTCTCCAAGTCTTGTCCGACCTGATAGACCAAGGCGTAGTTATTCGTATCATACACGCTAAGGAGCCAGGACCCGCCTTTCGAGCCGACTTCGATCGATTTCCTAATCTGCTGCAAGGACTGGAGATGATCCTCTGTCCTCGAGCCCACTTCAAAACGGTGATCGTGGATGGAAAGACCGCCTATACCGGTAGCGCCAACTTGACCGGAGCTGGCATGGGAGCCAAATCGGAAAATCGTCGCAATTTCGAGTCGGGCATTCTCTCTGACGAACCGGAAATCGCGCGACCGTTGATGGAGCAGTTCGATGCCTTGTGGATGGGGAACCACTGCCAACCCTGCCAACGCAAGGAACACTGCGTTACCTACCACGAATTGCTGGGCTAACTCGTCCGCCGATCTCACATTTCTTTCGTTTCGCCTTCCACTGACCGAAGCCTTCGCGTAAAATTTACCCCAATTGATGAACCTTCAGGACTTCGGAGACAGAATTCGCCACCGCCGCAAGAAATCGGGCCTCACGCAAACCGATATTGCCAACGCGGTACAGGTGAGCCCCCAGGCCGTCTCGAAATGGGAGCGGGGCGAAAACGCCCCCGATATCAGCATCCTGCCCAATTTGACCCAACTGCTTGGCGTATCCATTGAATGGTTATTGGGCTGCCAGAGTATCGACAAGGATGTTATCGAAGCGACGACCATGGACATCCGAGCCCGGGCCGCCCGGGAAAAATCCGAACGCCTTGAACCGCGCGACTTCGCCAACTGGACCAATAGCGTCTGCTATCAAGTTACCGAGTCCGCCCTTCGATATGGCGGTATCCCCATCAAGGCCCGAGGAGCCGGCATCCTTTGCTTTTTTTCCGGAAGCTTTCATCAAGACCGAGCCATCGACGCCGCTCTCAACGCCATCCATCTCCACAACGAACCTCTGAAAGTCGGCATCAGCACGGGACTAGTCTACTTCGGCTCCATCGGACACCCGGACTATGCCCATCCCGACATTATAGGCGAAGCGGTCAGCATAGCCTTGCTCAATTCCGAGTGGGCGGAAACCCACACCGCTACGGCTACAGCGGTAGACGCCAAAACGATCGACGGATCCAAGCTCAAGGACCGCTCCGACCTCGTCCGCCATCAAGCTACCTTCCCCGGTATCAGCCACCAAGTCACCGCCGTCGAACTGCCGGTCAATCGATCCTAAATCGATCGCAAACCAACGATCCCAAGACAGCGATGCGTGCCATCGATGCCGGATCCAGCAACCAATTCTCCCAATGATGGCGACGGAGTTTGTGCAGTGGAATTGATCACGTGATCAATTCCACTGCACAATACAGCTCAGTCCTTATCAAAAAGAAGCCGGCTCCAACTAATTGGAGGCCGGCTCTAACGGGGTTTTTGGTTAAATTATCTTAACTGGGTATTAGGCCTTGCCGAAGATGGTTTTGCCATCCGAGCGCAGGTCTTCGCAAGCAGTGATTAGGCGATTAGCCATATTCTCTTCCGCCTTCTTCAAGTAAGAACGGGGATCGTAAGTCTTCTTGTTGCCCACTTCGCCATCGATTTTAAGCACGCCTTCGATATTCTCGCAGATGTGGGTCACGATCGGTCGCGTAAAGGCGTATTGAGTATCGGTGTCGATGTTCATCTTGACCACGCCGTAGTCGAGGGTCTCGCGGATTTCGCTGAGCTCGGATCCGGAACCGCCGTGGAAGACGAGGTCCATTTCCGCATCCGCCCCATGCTTATCGGTGACCGCCTTCTGACCGTCACGCAAGATGGTGGGCTTCAACTGAACCGCGCCCGGCTTGTAGGCCCCGTGCACATTGCCGAAGGTGGCGGCAAATAGAAAGCGACCGATTGGCTGCAAAGCTTCGTATACTTCCAGCATGTCTTCCGGTGTGGTGTAGAGCTTTTCAGCCGGTAGACCTGAGGTATCGTGTCCGTCTTCTTCACCGCCCACGCAACCAGCTTCCACTTCCAAGATGATGTCGAGCTCGGCGCACTCCTTGAGGAGTTCTTTGGATATTTTCAGATTCTCATCCAGTGGCACGACCGATCCGTCGAACATGTGGGATTGGAAGAGCGGGCCTTTGCCTTCGGCGATGCGCTTGCGAGACGCTTCGAAAAGCGGCTTGAGGAAACCGTCCACCTTTTCCGGATGACAGTGATCCGTATGCAGAGCGACTAGCACATCGTACTTCTCAGCCAAAACGTGGGTGGCTTCGGCGAGCACGATGGCTCCGAAGGCAGCGTCCTTGACACTGAGACCGGAGGCGAACTGGCCGCCTCCCGTGGAAACTTGGATGATACCATCCGACTTCGCATCAGCGAAGGCCTTGAGGGCGGCATTGATCGTCACGATCGAGGTGATGTTTACTGCTGGGTAGGCATAGCCGCCCTTTTGAGCGGCATCCAGCATGGCTTCATATTGCTTAGGTGTAGCGACAGGCATGGTTCGTAATGCTGTTTCGTTTGGTTCGTTTTGTGGAAAGATTTCTGCCCGGATCGCGTCAAGAATCCGCGATTTCCCGAGGAAAACCCACCATGAAGCGCAAACCGCATCCTCTGTCCAGCGTAGGATCGATGAAATAGACGGGCTTGATTAGCGTCGGCGATCAGTGCTTGGAATTGAGTGCGGCGCGAAATCCGTAGTTATCAGCGGAAACAGTCCGGCTGAAACCATCACGATTAGCCGAGCGGCATTCGCTGGCGTTTTCGACCCAGCCGCCTCCGCTGAAAAGGCGAATCTCGCCCAATTCCGAGCCTTTCGGATCCGTAGCGGCCCCTTTGTAAGGGCCATACCAATCCCAGCACCATTCTCTCACGTTGCCGCGCATATCGAAAAGGCCGAAAGCGTTTCCGAGCATGCTTCCAACGACATGGGTAACGTTTTCGTTATTGCCCCCATACCAACCTGCTAAATCGAGGTTCGAGTCGAGAGGCAACAAACCCGCTTGTGTAATGCCTCCTGTGAAGAATGCCGTCGAAGTGTCCGAGCGGTACGCGTACTCCCACTCCGCCTCGGTGGGCAAGCGGTGGCCATCCGCGTTCCAATGCCCAAAAGGCGTCGGCGTGCCCGAACGCAATACGCTGTCAGGGCTAAAATTATCCGATGTATAGTAGACCGGCGTCCTGCCTTCCTTTTCGCTGTGGGCGTTGTACCACTTAACCGCATTCGACCACGAAACTTCGGTCACCGGATGCATTCCACTCTCGTCTCCATCGCGTCCATTTTTTCCGCTCGATAAATCTTCGTATCCATTGGCCAGAGCCCAATTGTGCACTTCTGTCTACTCTGACCACGTCACTTCGGTTTTCGAAAGGTAGAACCCCTCGGTTAGGGACACTTCGCGCTGCGTTTCGTCGTCCCCACGACCTAACTCTCCGCCTGGCGAGCCGATAATAAAGATTCCCGCCGGAATTTCGGCGAAGGTTTCCGGCACGGGATGTATTTCGATCGAGCTCAACCGGATGAATCCTTCATCGAATTGATCGAGAGGCCGCTCAAGGAGAGAACTACCATCTTCACCAAAAAACCGATCCCGTTCCGACCAGTTTCTGAAATCCTCGTTCTCCTCTGTTGTGTAGAGGTACCCATCACGAACACCCGATAACGAGAGCGTCGCCTCCTCATTGCCCATCTCCAATTCAGTCCTGAGAGGAGGGTCCGCCGCAAATACTCCTGGTGCTTAGGTCGTCAGCCCGCCTAGCGTCAGGCACACCTACGCCAAGGGAGCAATTCGATAGCTTGAAAGATTCGATCGTAAACTATCTGAGCGGGACGATTTCGATTCGAGTTTATACATCTGCTCAAAAGGTTGGTAGGTTTTGGTAGTGAGGAAGGATGGAACGCAAAACGAACAAAAGCGGAATCATACCTTAATTACCCATCGCAGATTCACACGTTCAGATGTAAATAGAGTGTAGACGGAACAACTCGCTCTGGAATCCGCAAAGACATCCACTTTTTGTAATGAATTTCATCATAATGCCACCGGTTCACTCAATGGAATCTCCAGTCGAAACACCGTCCACTCCCCATCGGAACGCTCGAGTACGACCTCACCATTGTGGGCTCGGGCAATCTCCCTTGACAGGCTTAAACCCAAGCCGCCGCCGGTCCGGTCCCCACGAGGTTCATGGGTTCTGTAGAATCGGTCAAAGATCTTTTCCCTATCCGCTCCACTGATGGCGTTACCTTGATTCCAGACACGCAATGAAACCAACCCCTCACCGACGCTCAAACTGAGACGCACCAATCCATCCAGGTTGCCATGCTTGAGAGCGTTGCTCATCAAATTGTGCAAGGCTTGCTCCATCAAGAGCCCATCCACTCGGGCATGAACGCTTTTCTCAATAGAAACTTCTATTCGGTGAGCTCCCACCATCGCTTCGCAATCCTCCGCAACACGAGCGATCAATTCTCCCAAGTCCACTTCCTCCAAGGCCAACGGCAGCTTTCCCTGATCAGAGGAGGAAAGCAACGTGAGTTTTTCTACTATACTTCTCAAACGGCTCAACTCGTCCAATAAACTTGAATACGATGCTTGCTCCTTGGATTCAGGAGATGATTTCTTGAGAGCGTCTTCTAGCTCCATTTGCAAACGGGCTAAGGGCGTCTTGAGCTCGTGCGACGCATCCGCGCTAAATCGTCTCGCTTGATGAAACGCTTTTTCCAGTCGGACCATCATCTCGTTGAACATTTGGACCAATCGCAAAAACTCTTTTTCGTGCCCAACTTCGTCTATCCTTTGATCGAGGCCTTGTTCAGTAACGCTTTCCACCGCTTGCGTGAGAGATTCGACTGGCCTCAATGATCGGCGGGCCACAATCCAAGCGCCTACCACCGCTAGTAACAAGGCAAATGGGGTCACCAAGAAGTAGCCCCGTTTCAGCTGATTCATTCTTTCCTCAAAAGAACCGATATCCACTGCGATCGCCAGAGTCGTGTAGAAATTATCGAATACTCCGATTCGATATTTCCGATTAGCAACGTATTCATCGTAAACGTACGTATTAATAATTTCCAAAGCAGGATTGCTTTCCGACATAGGCTGATTCTTTGATGGAGGTAACGGCATGCTTGCAGAATCGCGGCGCTTACTCCAATCCGCAAAGTGCGTTGAGGGATCTAGCCCAGTCGGCCAACCCTGAGAGAAAAACTCTTTCCGACCCCGCGTTTCCACCCACAGGAAATAGTGGAGCGAGCCGTCTGCGCTGCTCGATAGGAAAGACAGCGATTCTTCCAGCCGCTCCCAATGCGATCTCCCGACCACGCGCATCAAATTCCTTTGAGCGATGTAGTGGATATCACGATCCAAACTCTCTAAATTGAACTGGTAGGTTAATTTCCAAAGGAAAACGCTCGCCGCTAACACAATGGCCCCAGTAATCGTGCCCGCCAAAACTGCAATTTTAGTCTGAAATGAAAAGGTAACCGGCGTCGTTTTCATGTTGGATCCCTCCTCGCCCGATATCCCACGCCGCGCACGGTCTCAATGATCGAACCGCTCCCTCCCACATCAAGCTTCTTGCGAAGTTTCTGTATGTAGACATCTACGATATTCGTGGCAGGGTCGAAGTGGTAATTCCAAACGTGCTCGCATATCTGAGCCCTTGAATAGACCCTTCCAGGCGATCTGACAAGGTAGGTCAAGAGGGCGAATTCACGAGCCGTTAGTTCGATTCGAACATCTCCAACCCGCGCCTCCCGCGTCAAGAGATTTAGACTTAGATCACCATTGGAAAGAATGCTTTTCGAGAGGTCCCCTGCCCGGCGAGCTACTACGCGCAATCGAGCAGCCAGTTCTTCGACATAGAACGGCTTCGCCATGTAGTCATCAGCTCCCAAGTTCAACCCGTCCAAGCGTTCATTCAAACTTCCCCGGGCCGTTAGAATTATCACTGGCGTCTCGATACCCTTGTCTCTGAGGTTGCGCAAAATGCTCAACCCATCTCTTCCAGGTAACATAATATCCAATACAATCGCATCATAACTTCGAGTTGTCGCAAGAGCGTATGCCTCGTCTCCATGATCGCTTGTATCCAGCGCAAACCCTTCAGCCTTCAGGCCACTTTCGACGAAGGCCAACAGCTTCTCGTCATCCTCAACAACTAAGACCTTCATCACTTTGGTACAGTTAGCGCCTTCAATACCGGCTCCTCCATTAAAATTCCAATTATTAACAAAAATTAATATAAATGCCCTGCTAGCATTAATGTTTATATGTAAGATAGGAATCGTAGGTAAGACAGGAATCGGCACGGAGTTTACAAAATGCATATCCTTCGTACTTCGATCAGTCAGTGCGGGCACAGGAGACATATCCCTGCGCCCGCCAGACTGAAAGCTGTAATTCCGCAAGTCACAGAATAAGCTCTTATGAACGTTAGAATTATCGGGATCGTCGCCCTTTCAGCAATTGGGGCTACCATCACTCTAGGCCACCCGTTGGGAAACGACGACACTAGCTACTATCATCCTCCGCTAATCGGATTGTCAGGACTGCTAATGGCCAAGGCGCCGACTCAACCGATATCAGGCAGTGGGAAACAGGAAACACCACAGGCTGCCCTTCCATTTCAGAAATTCGCCTCTCTGGTAAAAACTCGCTTCGACGAGAACTTTCTGTATGTCGAGTCCGATAGCATGCCGGAACATCCCATGATGATCGGTATCACCGCCTGGCAACAACAGGTTCCCCTCCCACAGCCCTACAAGGGCGATAACGCATGGCGGATCCCATTGAATCCGGTTCCCGCTCAGGCTCCGATGTCAGCCAAAGAAAATTTCTTTCGAGGAGCGATCGCATTAGCGGCAAACGGAGTACCGATCTTCAATCCGATCAAGAACGACGGCAAAACCGACACCTTTCTCGCCGGAGAACTCGACGAATACGGCGGTCATTCGGGTAGGGCCGATGATTACCACTATCACATTTCACCCCTGCATTTGCAGGAGGTTATAGGTGAGAGCCTGCCAGTTGCTTACGCGTTGGATGGGTACCCGATATATGGTTTGAGTGAGCCGGATGGTTCCAAAGTGGAGAAGCTCGATGAATGGAATGGCCATGTCGGGCCCGATGGCGACTACCACTACCATTCTACAAAAACATACCCCTATCTGAATGGCGGTTTTTATGGAGAAGTCGTAGAACGCAACGGCCAAGTAGATCCGCAACCCAGAGCTCAAGGAGTCCGACCCTACACACGTCCTCTGCGCGGGGCCAAAATCACCGACTGGAAACAGGAGGGCGATCAATACTCGGTCGAATACCAGATGGGTAGGGACGCAGGATTCGTCAACTACACCTTGCTTGACGAAGGAAAGGTGCGATTCGAATTTATCGATACGAATGGCGAAACGAGATCCGAGACTTACGAACCTCGGGTGAGAGGAAGCAGGGACCAAGGAACCGAGGCCCAGGAAGAACGCCGCGGTCCAGGGGGACGCGATCGCGAAGGACGCCAAAGTGAAGGAAGAGACCGAAGTGACCGCGCAAGCTATGAGCCAAGACTTCTGGGAAGCGAAGGGCGAGTGCCCTGGATCTTAGCTCACGCGGTCGAAATGGACACCAATAAAGATGAGTATCTGAGTCGCTCGGAAATAGAGGCTCAAATCCCCATCACACTCGAATCGCTGGATGCCAACAAAGATAACGGCATCACCAGAACGGAAGCAGGCAATCGCCCGGCCAACCGCGCCGGGGGGCTCCCGATGGGTGGCTTCGTTAAGCAGCACTACGAAGAGCTGGACAAGAACTCTGATGAGTCGATTTCAAGTGACGAACTGTCCTCCACGTTTCTTCGCATGTTCGACAAGGCGGATGTCGACGGTGACGGCAGAATCGGCCCCATCGATCCGTCTCTATCAGTCCGACAGGAACGCCCTCGGCGAAACCGATCCGATGATCAAGCGGCCTCTCAATTGAATCAGGCGCCAACCGCGTTTACTGCCCCTGAACCGCAAACCTCGTCCGGAGCGGCAAAGATACCTTCTGCCCTACAGCCACTGGCGCCTAGAGCGTCGAAACCGAACTTCATTGTCATTCTGATCGACGACATGGGCTGGAGGGACATGGGATTTTCCGGTAGCGTTTTTATTGATACACCCAAGACCGATGCCCTTGCCAGACAGGGAGTCATATTCAGTCAGGCCTACTCCAGTGCCCCTAATTGCGCCCCGACGCGGGCCTGTCTCATGTCAGGCCAGTACACGCCACGGCATGGAGTCTACACCGTCGTTGATGCCCGACACGAGCCCGGCCTGCCTCATCACAAGGTCGTCGCAGCCCACAGCAACGCCGCCCTCGCTACCGAATCCGTAACGATCGCCGAAGCCTTTAAGGCCGGCGGTTACGCAACCGCGATGTACGGCATGTGGAACCTGGGTCGAGGGCGTAGTGGACCGGAGACGCCCGCTGGACAGGGATTCGACTATTTCAAGCAGCCCCGCGATCTGGGATTCGACAAAGATGCTTACATCAACACCAACGGCGAATATCTTACCGACGCCTTCACCAGCGAAGGTATCCGTTTTATGGAGAAGAGCAAAGACGATCCTTTCTTCCTCTACCTCGCCTACCATGCGGTTCATCACCCCTTTCAACCCAAACCGGAGCTTTTACAGAAGTACGAACAGAAAGCGCGAAGCGGCACTGACGGACGCAACATTGAATACGCGGCGACTGTTGAGGCTGTGGATCAAAACATCGCCCGCCTGGACACAGCGCTCGCAGAACTTGGGCTAAAGGAAAATACCATTGTGGTATTAACTTCCGACAACGGCGGCAACCGCCAGAATGTCGCTCCACTCAATGGCAGCAAAGGATCGCTCTATGAAGGCGGGCTACGGGTGCCAGCCGCTATCTGGGGACCAAGTATCCGCAGCTTCCATACCAGCGACACTCCCTTTCTAAGCATGGACATTTACCCCACCCTGCTTGAACTCGCGGGATTACCCCGACCAGAGCTTCATACGTTAGACGGAATCAGTTTCGCGCCGATGCTTTTAGGAGGTTCTGAGCCAACCCGCGACACCATCTTCTTCCACTTCCCTTCCTACATCGGAGCCGGAGGGCCCTCCAGCGCCATGCGCAAAGGCAAATACAAGATCATCGAACAATTCGAAACGGGAACTGTTGAAGTCTACGATTTGAGCCAGGATGTTGGGGAATCCAAAGACCTTTCCAAGACGGAGCCCCAGCTTACCCAGAAACTCTACCAGGAACTTCTAGCCTGGCACGAAGATACCGGAGCTCCCCGACCAACCCAATTGAACCCGAACTACGACCCTCAATCCCGTCCCATTCGTGGTCGCGAAAATCGCGGCAAAGGCGGTGCCGGCAACCGCGGTGATCGACAAAACCGCGACAACCGGCAAGATCAAAGACGATGAAACGATTATCTTTTTCAAACTGTGGGAACACCCCGTGATGGTTGAAACGTAGCGCAGGTAACATAAAAGGGCAGGCTGCAACTTGTGTCTCAAACAGGCAAGATGCCTGTTCTGCCTTTCGGATTGCCGAGTGCCTCCCACAAATAATCACTCCAATTTATGAAACGACTTCACTCCTTAATTTTCCTATCCCTCCTTCAGCCCTTTGCCTTCATCTTTGGCGCGGATACCGTGCCCAATTTCCTCTTTCTTTTTATCGACGATCAGGGATGGAACGGTACCCCGGTACCCATGATCCCCGGCGAAAAGCTCAGCCGAGCGCCGGACTTTCGAATGCCCAATGTGGAACACCTAGCCGCTCAAGGCATTACCTTTTCGCAGGCCTACGCGGCCCATCCGAAATGCGAATGCTCCCGAGCCTCCGTTCAGATGGGGATGACAACCACCAGCCTCAATGCCACAGATAAATGGGCCACGGAATGGAATGCTCCTGTCAGTAATTCTCTCGCCAATACGCTTAAACGGTCCAATCCAAACTATCGCGCCGCTCATCTGGGTAAATGGCAGTGGCGCCAATCGCCTGAATCTATGGGTTACGACTACAGTGACGGCATTACCATGAACAGCGATGGTAACTCCAGCGATCCCGAAGACCCGAAACAAACCTTCGGCATCACTCGCCGCGCTGAGTCCTTCATAGAGGACCAAGTAAAGGACGGTCATCCATTTTTCATACAGCTCTCTTACTATGCAGTACACAGCAAGCCTCAAGCCCTGGAGTCTACCCTCAAGAAGTACAAGAACATGGGGGCAAGAGGCCTCATGGCTGCAATGAGCGAAGATCTTGATACCAGTATTGGGATGTTGTTGAAAAAGCTGGATGAGCTCGGTATCGCAGGTAACACTTACGTCATATACATGTCTGACAATGGCATGGGCAACGACGTCTTGAAGGGGGGCAAGGCCACCGTCGACGAGGGTGGGCTACGCGTCCCACTGATAGTAGCCGGCCCTGGAATTCAAGGCGGCGTTTACAGTCATGAGAGAGTAGTAGGTTATGACGTCTTTCCAACAATAGTAGATTTAGCTGTATCTAATTTTTCTTTACCTGATAACGTTGAAGGCGGCAGTTGGAAATCGGTCCTAATGAATGGAGGCATAGGCAAAGTAAAGCGTCCCATCGACCGCATGGTTTTTCACCACGGCGTTGAGGTGGACCATCCGCAAACAGCCATAATCAAGGGAGATTATAAACTACTCTATTGGTGGGATTCCAAAGAAAGCTTCCTTTACGATATTGTACCGGACTACCGGGAAAGCGAAAATCTGGCTCAGGAAAAACCCGAACTGGCAGCCCAATTATTAAAAGAACTTCAGGCCCACGCCAAAACCGATTAGGTAGGTAGAACCAAAGACCATGGAAAGATTCATTACCCTAATTCTCTTGTTCCTCCTTCAGCCTTTAGCCTTCATCCTTAGAGCGGATACCGCTCCAAATATCATTCTCA
>Ga0181580_10003154_pt1 | contig 13397 bp, 13 predicted proteins | sample 071ome_23_FD_132413 | JGI IMG/M metagenome (GOLD analysis project Ga0181580, IMG submission 132413) | Coastal salt marsh microbial communities from the Groves Creek Marsh, Skidaway Island, Georgia - 071403BT metaG (megahit assembly) | ecosystem: Environmental > Aquatic > Marine > Intertidal...
ACCGAGTTTTACTGGAAAATTAACCTTCACAATCTTCTTCATTACCTCCATCTTCGTATGGATTCACATGCTCAGAAGGAGATCCGAGACTATGCGAATGCCATCTTCGACCTGGTGAAGCCCCTCGTTCCAATCACCATGGAGGCATTCATGGATTTCAGGGTGAATGCGATGCAGCTCACAGGACCAGAAATCGAGGCGATCGCCAATGGTAAAGAGATTGAGTCACCTGGTGAGCGCAGAGAATTTCAGGAAAAGTTGAAACGCTTAAAAATTAATGTTCCCACATAGTAAATGTTCGCCATCGCTAACACATTCACAGTATTCGCCGCTAACAAGAAGAAGAACAATGGATTCAAGAAGTTGGGTAAAAAGGTGCAGAAGCAGCGCCAGGGTGACGTTGACAGGATCAAGGATAAGCTCTCTGATATTGCCAAGGACGAGACTAAGCGTGTGAAGGAGGTATTTGAAGAGCATAAGAAGCTTTTCCAGAAGGCGAAGCCCAAGGGATCTGCGAAGAAGACCTCTATCGATTTTTACGAAAAGTAAACCACAAAGTACAAAAAACAAAAACTAAAGCCAAAGGTGTGTCCCCAAATCTCTCTGCCAATAGAGCGCAAACCACGCTGTATTGGACGACTCGTATTTCCCTTTGTGTTTTGACCATCGAACGTTTCATAGAAGCCCTCGATTTCTCCAGACCTAACACTGTTGTACTTATTTTCCCAATTTTCGATGGAATTTCTGTCGTTTTCATGAGCATTTCATTTACATCGATCGATTCGATGAATTGTTGTTGAATCATTGGTTCCAGATAGGTGAAATAGTTGAAGTCCGGATCCAACTGAATACATATACCTTCAATGATGGTGAAGGATTTGGCTAAATATACAAAACTTGTTGGTACAACAAAAGGTTTTTCAGCAGCGAGTTGAACAGCTAGGTCATCGTTCATTATTCCAGAACCGTCCAGTGTTTCAAGATATCCCAAAATAGTTTCAAAAAATAATTCAATGTCAGACACATCTGATGTCGTAGGAACGATGACACCCAATTTAATTAAAACATCTACAATTCCTGCAGTATCTCTCGTGATGATAAAACCAAATAAACTTTTAAACCCATCCCGCAATTCTTCTGATAATTTTACAAGTAACCCAAAATCATAAAATACAAGTTTACCCCTAGATGAAAACCCTAAATTACCTGGATGTGGATCGGCATGAAAAAGACCGTTATCCATCGTTTGAATGACATATGAATTGATGAGAGCTTCACAGATTTTCTTTTTATTCACTTTAGGGTCTGTGATTTCAGTCAATTTTGTTGATGGTACATATTCCATTACGATCATGTCATCGTTCGAATACTTCTTATACACTCGTGGAACTTTGACCCAATCAACACCTTTCATACTTTTCTTGAACTTTATGGCATTATCAATTTCCTGAAGGTAGTCAGCCTCACCCAAGAGATATTGAATCGATTCGTCAAGAACATATCCAGAACTATTCCCTGTATCAATACCTACACGTTCTAGAAAATGTACGATAGTCCGAATATTATCCGTATCCTCTTTCATGATATCCAGGATTCCTGGTCTTTTTACCTTGACGATAACTTTTTGTCCATTATGAAGAACTGCCATATGTACCTGACCAATACTCGCTGATTTGAATGGTACTGGATCAAATTCCCTGAATATATCCTTGTTTACAACATTATCAAATTCCACGGGAGGGACATTGTCTTGAAGAGATTCCAACTCTTTTGTAAATTCGGGTGGGTAAAGATCCACTCTCGTCGAAGCGATTTGACCTAATTTTACAAAAGTTGGACCAAGTTCGAGAAGTTCATCCCTCGTCCATCGACCAAGTTCAGATTTATTTTGTACAGTTGCGTTTTTCCATAGAAATTTACCAGCAAATTTCCATGTTTTCAGTTTCCGGTTCGAGACTCTCACCGGAACCTGATGTGTTGAAACACATAACATCCTACTTTTTGTAAAGTTTTTTATTCTCTTAACTTACATAAATGGTAAAAGTTTCCAATATATTCAGTCCTGTAACAAGACCGGCTGAATCATTTATACGAACACAGCCTATTTTATTCTCTCTGATTATTCTTTTCCAGGGTCTTTTTTCTGGAAATGCATTTAAAATTCCAGAACGTCTCATGGCATTTTTCGAAAATAAATTGTTTCGATTCGTGTCTCTCATGATTATCGCTTTCACTGCCACTCGCGATATAGAATATGCGTTGATATCTACATTCATATTTTTAAGTATCATGTACATTTTCAAGACACCAGAGGAGCGTAAAAAAACTGGGTTTATATAATATATGTGGTGGGTGTTCCTACTTTTGTATTTTTCATATCTCATATTGGGTCCTCATTGGGAATCGAAACTTATCAAGGGTGAAAAGTTGGCTATTGTCGATAGTAAAGAAGAACTTGGGAGACGTTCAATTTTCATATCATATGTAGCACTTCTATTCATTTCATGGTTTTTATTGAGACCCTCCCGATCTTCTTTTATGAGTGCTCTCATTCTAACTACCGCGGCTACGACTGGATTTCACTTAAAATATGGTCCAGAAACCCCATTTCCCATGCATCTCATATTAACCACATTCCTTCTGTTTAAAGGGAGGATGTACATGTCTCTCCAACTCTGGCTCACGATGATACTTGTTGGATTTTATACGACGATGCACGAAAATTTATATATCCCTTAAAAGTAGAATGAAGATTCATATAGTCGGTGCCGGACCTACGGGTATGTCACTCGCGTGGGAACTTCTCAGGACGGGTGACCATGAAGTCACCGTGTATGATCGAAAAACTTCGGCGGGTGGTTCCTGGTGGGAACCAGATGAAGAAGTTCGTGATTTACACGCACATAGAATTGTTTTCAATCGTGCATTTGTGAACACACAATCTCTTTTCAATGAGATGGGTATCTCTTGGGATACGTTGTTTCAAGCTAAGGACAATGGAGAACATGTCGGTTTTGTTTTACGTTCTCTCAGTCTAAGAGACTATGGAACTTTAATTTCGTTATTCACTCGAGTACTTTCTCAACCTAAAAAGTATAAATCAATATCTTTGAAAGAAGCTGTTGGAACTTTATCAGAAAAGGGACAAGCTGTCATCGAACATCTTCCTCTCATAATGGATGGTGTCACTTGGAATGTCATGTCAGCATATGAATTTGTAAAAAACTTGGATCATGTCGGTCTTTCAACACCCTACACACAGAGAGTTTCTGGTAAAGTTATGTGTGATGCGATGGAGGAAGCTGTTATGGAAGCTGGTGGAAATTTTGTTTTTGGAACTGAACTTGTAAGTGTAAAATATGAGGAAGATTCGTACGAAGCACAATTTTCAGGTGGTGAAATTATTGACGATGGTATGCTTTTTTTATGTCTCGATAATAGTCCTGCTCTCAAACTTCTAGGAGATAACTGGGGTTCCGATGCTGATAAAAAAGTTAGAGAAAGTACGTATGGTGCAATCAACATTCTTATTGACTATGAAAATCCACTTAAATTAAAATCCGATCTCGAAATAGCTACATCAACAGAGTGGAACTTACAACCTAAAGTTCTCTCGGATGGTAAAACTGTATCTTGTGTTATATGTCATCTCACCGAAGACATTCTCACAACCGATCCTGAAACTCTAAAGGCTGAAGTACTTCGACAACTCAAACTCTCCGAACCTAATAACATACGCATCGGATGGGGTGCTGAATGGAACGGAAAAACATGGGAATTTTCACAATCTTCGGGAGTACTTAGTCTTCATGGACAACTTCCCTTCTTTGGAAAGTGCTCAAAAGTTGCCATATGTGGTATGATGTCACCGAGAAATACACCATATTCGAGTATCGAAGCGGCAGTTGAAGTTTCTAGAGCTCTGTGTCATGAACATTTTGGAACACGAGAGCCACTTCAACCCATTCTTCTCTCACAAGTCATATTATTACTTTTTGTGTTGCTTATAGTTTTAATTCTAATGTATCGTAATATAAATCAATGAAGTTCATGACCAAAGTCTATGAACCGATGTATGATTTCAATAATAAAAAATACATTCGTCTCTCGATACCCCTCAAGTGTGCCGAGAGTATTGAACGAATACACGCTAATAAATCTCATCTGCTCATGAATCAAAATGTTGACAACCCTTTGGATGGTAGAGTTCTCACTGTAAAAGTTCCGTTCCGATATAGGAGAGTGATGTGCGAAGTCCGAGGACGACCCGTGCAGTCTCTTATAAAGGATGATGAAGTTGAAGTCGATATAAACTTTAAAGGTGTTTGGAATGTCGGAAATCACTCAGGTTTCTCTTGGGTACTCTCAAGTTCATCCACCTCTTGATTAGGATCGTTAGGGAGGTCAATTGTCTCAAGTCCACCCTTCTTGAACCCCTCAAAAGTTTGGAGCATACCCTGAAGACGAAACACCTCTTGGGTGAGCTGCTCAATGTTCATACGAAGCTTCTTAATATTCTCATCAACGTCAACGACGGGCATTGTATTTATTTAAAGTTTGTACTCTTTAAATAAATATAGTATGACGGTTCTCACAAGAACCGGATATTTGGTGGATTCGGGTCCAATCCAAGAAATAAAAAAAGAACTTACGGTAAGACCAGTAGTCAACGGAGATTATGGATTTCCTCCACCACCTTTCAAAGTTTTCCGACCAACTAAGAATGGAGTCTGCGTTCCAAGATTCTACGGAACTCACAAACTTGGGGAGCCTCAACAAGACAAGAGACCAGAACCCACCAAAATCAAAACGAGATTTGTTGGACAACTCAGAGACGCCACACATCAAAATGAAGCAATGTCAGCAGCAATCCAAGCTGGTCATGGCGTCCTCTCTTTACCATGTGGGTATGGTAAAACAACGGTTTCCTTGGCCATAGCGTGTAAGTTGGGGTATCGCACGATGATTGTCGTACATAAACAATTTTTGGCTGACCAATGGAGAGAGCGAATACAACAATTTTGTCCAGGTGCCTCGATAGGAGTTGTTCAACAAGATAAGAAAGAAGTCAATTGTGATTTCGTCATTGCAATGCTCCAATCCTTATCTTTGAAAGAGTATAGTTTCACAGATTTTGAGAGTATCGGAACACTCATAGTGGATGAAGCACACCACATTTGTGCCAAAGTATTCAGTCAAAGTTTATTCAAACTTTGTCCCCGACATATTTATGGTCTCTCTGCAACACCTGAAAGAAAGGATGGTCTTACCAAAGTGCTTCACTGGTTCATGGGTCCTACATTTTTTGCAGTTGAACGAAAGAATCAAGAACAAGTTGAAGTATTTCCAGTGACTTTTGATTCACCAAATTATCGAAATCCACCACCATCCATGAGAAATGGTAAAATTTCAATGCCCAACATGATCACCGAACTCGTGGAAGATCGTATGAGAAACAAGATGTTAGTCGAACTTGTAAAAAAAGCCTCAGCTGGCACGAGACAATTATTAGTTCTCAGTGATCGTCGTCAACATTGTGAATTTCTTCACCAATGTTTTCCCAAAACATCAGGACTTTACATGGGTGGCATGAAAGAAGTTCAACTTCAGGAATCGTCTAAAAAGAAGATTATATTCGCAACGTTCAGTCAAGCCCACGAAGGTCTCGATATTCCTACACTTGATACGGTTATATTAGCATCACCCAAATCTGACATCACTCAGAGTATTGGTCGTATCATGAGAGAAACAAAAGGAAAAAAGAACAGTCCACATATTTACGATATACACGACCCATGGTCAATTTTCACAGCGATGTATTACAAGCGAATGAAGGTCTATCGTCAAGGTGGATTCAATATTCACGGTAAAGTTGTAGATGAGAAGAAGAATGACTTCCCTCAGGGAAAGTGTCTATTTTTATAATCTAAATATCTATTAAATGTCAGGTGCATTAATACAACTTGTATCCAAGGGTGCTCAAGACATGTATTTTATTAGTGATGAAGGACATTCATTCTTTCGCATGAAATTCATGAGACATAGGAACTTTTCGCAAGCCCCTAAATTTATTAAAACTATCTCAGATAAAGACACTTCAGTAACCATACCCGTACTAGGTGATGTTATGAACGCACTTTGGATTGATGGTAATAATAGCACATTAGATATGTTTTATAAATCGACTATAGATTTGTATATTGGTGGACAAAAGATTGATTCACAAAGTTTTGATTATTATGCCGATATATGGCCAAACTATTTGGCAGATACCTATAGTAAATCGCGAGAATTGAACAATAATTCTTCTTCTGCAAATCCCAGTTTTGTACCTCTTCAATTTTTCTTCTGTAATCACAAGGCATTTTTACCATTAGTTGCACTCCAAAATCATCAAGTCGAAATAAAAATACATTTTAATGAAACAAGTTTATCCGGAATATCCGAGACTGATAAACGTGTTGATATATATGGCAATTATATATTTTTAGACAAAGATGAAAGAGAAGACATGGTCAAACGTAATATGGACTTTGTCATCACACAGGTGCAAAAAAGTGAACATGAATTAAATACGACAGATGGTTACAATACAATTGATATCAGTCAGATAAATCACCCAGTAAAATCACTATTTTTCGGATTTGATGTTTCCAGTGACGATTATGAAAATGATTTTTTTACATTCTCGGGTGTCGATTTACATATTAATGGAACACCCTTGTTTGAAAACATGAAACCAGGATTTTTTCACACTATTCAAAATTATTACCATTCTGAGTTTGGTGTTTCAGAGTTTAATTCTACACTCAAAATACCATTTTACACTAGATATTACGTGTATCATTTCTGCCTCAATGCATCTAAGTATGAACCATCTGGTACATGTAACTTTAGTCGACTTGATAACGCCAAATTGATTATAAGAGGTGCCCGAAAAGGTTCGTTACGCCCCAGTGACCAAACACTTTTTATATACGCTTTGAATTATAACATTCTTCGTATTAAAAATGGTCTAGCTGGAGTACTATTTGGAAATTAAATTTACCACAAGAGAGAATCTCGAGGTAGATTCAACATAAATTTACGCCCTGATGGTATCAGAGACGGCAAGTACGACAACGCCGGCGAGAAAAGCCATGATGACGTAATTCAATTCAGTTTCTTCGCGACCAATCTGAGGCTTAGGAGCCTCTTCAATTTTGGATTTCACGACAGGCTTCTGCTGCCGGATGGGAGGTTCCAAATCCTCCAGCGGACAATACGCTATCATTTATATATATTTAGAGATTAATTTCTGTCTTCTTCTTTCGCCTGGTGCGCTTAGGTTTAGTGGAACCACCAACATTTACCTCCTTTACTTCACCACCAGTGGACTCACCTGAAATCGACACGATGTCAGACATATCGTCATCTTCGTCAGGAGGAGGAGTTATTGTTGTATTCATGGGGGGTGGTGGAGGCATCATTATTCCACCCATAAGACTTGAAATATCTACTCCTGGACCTTGCATCTCATATTGCCCATTTGTACCACCGACAGGTGACTCAGTCGCAGGACCATCGGGAGATCTGGTTGTGTTTTGAACAGCCGCCATCATATTCTTCACCAGGTCTGGGTTCTGTTTCATCACATCATTCATATTGGGCATTACCGATTTGAACATACTATTGGTAAGGTGAAACATCATCGCAGAACCACCCAACATCATAATCAGCTTCACCTCTGGAGCAACACTGACCTTAGAACGATACTTTACATAAAGTTCCTCAAAAACACCATCATAGTCGTCGACATTCTCCATAACACTCTCAGACCAACCATCAAGCTGAATCTCAAATGGGTTGTAACGTTTGTTTAAAAACTCGAGACCCGTTACACAAGCTACAAGCATTCGTCGAGAAAAACGAATCGATTGCTCTACATCGATACTATATGTGATACGTTTCACCTCAGACCTCAACTCTTCGATATTGGAGTAAGCATTGAGCCTTTTATTGATAGCAAATCCCTTCTTTTCCAGACGAGCTAATTTGTTCAATAAATCGGATTTTTCTTCATCTATAGAAGTGTATCCCTTCGAGGGAGTTTCTTCCTGAAACCCGGCACCCATGGGTTCATCATCGTTGTAAAACATAGGTTCATTTTCACCATAGTCAATCTCTTCATCTTGAGAAGTTTGCTGAGGAGCCGATTGCTTGGTGGGATTTACAAATGCATCCATCGCCTCTTGGTGCTGCTGAGGCTGTGTCTGACGCGCAGGCTGACTTGGTCTCGGAACTGGTTTTGGTCGAGGAACAGAAATTTGAATCTCATCCATGAGTGCCTGTTCATCCGCGTCTAATTTCATGTCAGTTGTGTTTCCCCTGTCGAGTACGATTTCTTCGTCCATCTACTCTCTATATGGAAACTAAAAAAATACCTTTAACGCACTTTAAAAAAATATATGTACATAGTAAATGTTCAACCTTAACAAAGCGAACCGTCAAGGTCTCAAATGGATCGGCGTTCTTTTCCTCATCATACTTGGTCTCATGATGTTCCGTGATACCAGCATGTATCAGCCCAGGCCAATCATGGTTACTCCCATCCGCGAGGGTTCCATTTTCGACCTGGAGAATAAAGTCGAGTGCACCCCAGGTAACAAAGATGGTAGTGCCTATACCAAGTCTTTAACACCAGGTGGTCTGTGTGGCGCCCAAAAGCTCGTCTCCGATCTTTCGAGTTATGAGATCACGGATGGAATCGGCGGATCTTTAATCTAAGCTAAATATAAATGGCTCTCATCACATCCCCAACTGAGACTATTCCAGATCTTAACTACGAGTATCATACGATAACAATTGATAGCATCGGTCAAGATAGTGCCAACACTTTCACCTGCTATCTTCAACAGCCTCTAAAAAATATTGTTCAAGCTAGACTTCTCGCTGCTCGTATCAACACCACAACCGATACGGAACACTGTCATGTTTCTATCAAAGAACTTGATACCATTTTTAACGACAGAGCCTCAAATGTTTACGAAGGACAATCTTCTATGAGTGTTCTTCGTAGCTCGTTTGCGAGTGTTATTACAGAGGGAACCGCGACAGTTACTTTCAAAGATAATTATCCAATCGCTACACAATATATTGACCCCATTCGTCGCCTCGATCGTTTCACTGTGACCATCAGAGATCAAGATGGTAACACGATAAAAAATCCAGTCTCAGCCGCTGATAACTTTCTCGTTCTTCGTTTCGTGTGTAGAAAACCAAATTTGTAATTTTCTCTGTTTAAAGTAGTATACCATGTCCGCTGGTATTGTTCAATTGATAGCTATTGGTGCCCAGGATGAATATATCATGGGTAACCCCGAAATATCTTTCTTTAGTTCAACATTCAAAAGACATGCTAATTTTTCACAGTCCATCGAAAAACAAACCATACATGGAGCAGTGAAAAACAATTCTATGTCCAGCGTTCAATTTGAACGAACTGGCGATCTTCTCGGTTATGTCTATTTTACCATCGATGATAATACACAGGCGTTAGATACCCAATATTGGAATACCGTCATCGATAAGGTAGAACTTTATATCGGTGGGTCTTTAATAGACAGCCAAGATACTGTTTTTACAGAAAAGATTGCCATCGATACATTCGCCCAAAATGTATCTAAAAGTGCGTTGGGTACACACCCAGGCGTGAGCTCGAGATCTTACTTTTATCCTCTTCGCTTTTTCTTTTGTGAAGGACCACAATGTGCACTCCCTCTCGTGGCTCTAAATTACCAAAATGTGGAAATTAGAATTCATTGGGCTAATGAAGCATCGAATTACAACATTGAATGTTTTGCCAATTACTACTATCTTGATAATGAGGAACGTGGTAATATCGCGTCTCGCAAACACAATCTTCTCATCACACAAGTTCAAAAAAATATACCCACCGGAACACTTGTTCAAGATCTTAATTTTAATCATCCAGTCAAATATCTTGCATCTTCTGATACAACAACAAATGGTGCGCTCACTTCTCCAACCAACAAAGTGAAATTGACCATCAATGGTCATGATGTAAGTAATTACAGATGGGGTAAACCACACTTCATCGATGTTATGAATTATTATCACACAAACTTCGTTACATCACCAGACTTTTTCCTATATTGTTTCTGTCTTTCCACCAGTTCACTCCAACCCACAGGAACACTTAATTTTAGTCGTATATCTTCGGCCACGATCATGAGTGAAGACATGGCCATAAACGATCCTATATACGCAGTAAACTATAACATCCTCCGTATAGAAAACGGTATGGCAGGTCTCCTGTACGCAAATTAAAATACCTTGTTATATTAAATGGTCAAAAACTTGCCCACGGTAGAACGTTCAACCAAAATTAGGTTAGGCAAACATTGTACCGAAGACCAGGCGGAAAATACAATCGTACTTAACGCGAGTAATGTAGAAGTCGATGCATCATCTGGTAAAGGTGTCTATATTACACCCCTCGATTTGGCAATCGATTTTACGGGTTCTGGAACCGATGCCACTACAAATACAATCGTGACGTATAACCAAAGTACGCATAAATTGTATAGAACAAATATCCCTCCTACATTCAGTGGTATCTCAACTGGTAGTTCCGAATTTGAAAAGACTACACTATTTTCAAATATTGTGACGGGTATTATTGTTGATTCAAATATTGTCGTGGGTGGAAATGTCACATGCTCAGAACTTATCGTTACAGGGAATGTGACAGCTCTAGGAGATGTTAATCAGGTGTTAACAACAAAATCCCTGTTTACAGACCCGATAATCGAGTTAGGTGCGAATAACATCGCAACTGATGATATATACAAAGATTTAGGTCACATTTTACATCGCCCCGATGGATTCTCGAATGTTGCTATTTATTATGACGAAAGTGATACGAAGATTGTAATGGCGTATACTAATAGTGATGCAGGCTTATACGAAATAACACCAACTTCCGAAACTATTAATGTACATGTCTACGGCGAAATGTACACAGAATCTAATGTTGGTATTTCGAATACAACACCCGTACACACTTTATCTGTGGGTGATAGTGTATTTATAGATGACGCGAATCACTCAAATGTTATTGAAGCTCATGGTAACACGTATACATCTGGAAATGTGTATATAGGTGGTGGTCTCATCACAAATGTAGGTGGAGTGAATAAAAAAACATATAGCCATGCATCAGCCTTTCCACAAGGAACTTCAGTCAGTGATGCTACTATTACACTGACATTCACACAACATGTATTTTATGCGAAAGTGGTGGCTCAATTAATAGATGATTTAGATAATGAAATAAGCTCACTTTCAATGGAAGTTGGTGGTGGTAATAGATCGGGTAATACAAATGGTCTAAATATTGCATTAGGTCAAACATCTATATTTGGTGGAACAAATACGAACCCATGGTCGACAAATATCACCACAACACCCACAACAATCGCTATTAAACCTACGAATGCTTTCACATCGGGAGGAGGAAATTATTCTATTTTTGTTGAATATATATCAGCATACCCCAGTGGTAAACTTGAAAGTATAACACATACTGCCGGTACATCATTGTCCAGTTTTGGATATTAATTTCATATTTTCCAATTGCTCAACAATTGTAAAATGTTTTTTATATACACTACTTATATATGTCGACGAATACAAATGTACAACTGATACCAGGTGATTTAGTTTTATCCGGAGACATAAAAACGGATGAGGTGACTCCCACATTTTCGGTTGATCGACAGAATAGTCGTGTAGGTATAGGTATAGATGCAAGTTCGATATCAAATCCATATACCATGTACGTGGCGGGTGAAATGTATGCAACTCAGTTACATGGTGATGGAAGTCAACTCACGGGGTTGACGGATTCGGTGTGGGGTCAAACCGGCGATGACATAAGTTATGCAGACGGTGATGTTTCTATCGGCATCGCAGACGCTAACGGAAAAAGATTACGTGTACATGAAAGTGGAAATGATGTATTGGTTGCCGATGGTGCAAATTTACGTGTTGGTGTAGCAACTGGAACACCCCAAGCAAACCTCCACGTTGAAGGTAATGCCTACGTGTCGTCAAACCTTGAGGTGAGTAATGTCAATTTCACAGGTAATTTATATCAAAATGGAACCTTATTCGAAGGTGGAGGTGGAGGTGTGTGGACCGAAACAGGAAGCGATATTTATTACACGACTGGAAACGTCGGTATCGGGACGAACCAACCCCAAGCAAACCTCCACGTCGAAGGTAATGCGTATATATCAGGAACCACTATATCGTCAGGTTTTTATGGAACGGGGTTATCGAATGCTTTTGTTGAATGGGCTACGAGGATGGCTGGAACGGGTGATGATCGCGGACAGGATATCACCGTGGATAGCAGTGGAAACGTGTACGTGACTGGACGCTCTAACAGCCCTACACTCAATGTTTATAGTGAGAGTAATACAACACCTGCTACACAATTATCCAACTCAGGTAATGAGGACGTATTCATCGCTAAATATTTCGCGAATGGTAATGTTGATTGGGCTACGAGAATAGGTGGAACGAGTAATGATTATGGGCGATACCTCGCTGTGGATAGTAGTGGAAATATATACGTGATTGGGAACTATATCAGCTCTACACTCACTTTGTATAATAAAGATGGTACAGCCTTTGGTACAACATTATCCAACTCGGGTGGTAATGACGTGTTCATCGCTAAATATTTCGCGAATGGTAATGTTGATTGGGCTGCGAGGGTGGGTGGAGCGGGTAGTGATTACCCGGGTGGTATCTCCGTGGATAGTAGTGGAAACGTGTACATCACTGGGTTCTATGCCAGCAGTCCACTCACTCTTTATAATGAAGATGGTACATCTTTTGGTACAACATTACCAAGAACTAGCTTTTCTAATGACGCATTCATAGCTAAATACAACACGAGTGGTGAGGTTCAATGGGCTACGAGGGTAGCTGGATCGAGTAATGATTACGGGCAAGGTATCTCCGCGGATAGCAGTGGAAACGTGTACGTGTGTGGAGCCTATTCCAGTTATACCACTTTGTATAATAAAGATGGTACATCTTCTGGTACAGCATTATCCAACTCGGGTAGTAATGACGTATTCATCGCTAAATATTTCACGAATGGTAATCTTGATTGGGCTACGAAAATAAGTGGAGTGGGTAGTGATAACGCGAGTGGTATCTCTGTGGATAGTAGTGGAAATATATACGTGACTGGGAACTATCGCAGCTCTACACTCAATGTTTACAGTAAAAATCAGGCCATTCCTAATAGTCAATTATCCAATTCAGGTAGTAATGACGTATTCATCGCTAAATATTTCGCGAATGGTAATGTTGATTGG
>Ga0181580_10003155_pt1 | contig 13393 bp, 14 predicted proteins | sample 071ome_23_FD_132413 | JGI IMG/M metagenome (GOLD analysis project Ga0181580, IMG submission 132413) | Coastal salt marsh microbial communities from the Groves Creek Marsh, Skidaway Island, Georgia - 071403BT metaG (megahit assembly) | ecosystem: Environmental > Aquatic > Marine > Intertidal...
ATATAGGTACTTTACAAAAAATGACAATGTCCCTAATTACGGCGCATCTACGTTTAATAGTATTTCAAATGAGAGCAATATAAGTTATGAAGTTCCAATGTATGAATTAGATAAGTTAAATCTAGATTTAACCAATAATTATTTAATTATTATGGACTGTGAAGGTTCTGAATTGGATGTAATTCAAGGTTCTAAAAATTCTATTTGCTTTACAAAATACATTTCTTTAGAAACTACATCTAAGTTATCAATTGAAATTAAAGGCTTGCTTGAAAATTTGGATTTTAAATTAATAGACTGTGATTGGAAAAATACTATTAAAGGAGAATTACCAAAATTTAGTGATGTAAAAAATAGTAAATTTAATTTACTTTTTAAAAACTTAAACAATAAATAGCTTTTTAATTAAATATAACTTTTTTAATAATCTCAAATTATAGAGATTCAATCTTGTAACTTAGAATATGGGTCATAACTGGCTAACACTCACAAAAAAAGTCTTCGTTATTTACTGCTCATTGCGTTTTAGAGGCTCTTATAAATGAGCGAATATTAATGATGATTAATGTAAAATGATGAAAGTACAAATGGTTTGCCTCTATCTGAAAAACAAGGGGTTGGCAGTTCGATTCTGCCTCTGGCCACAAAATTCATAATCTTTTTTTAATTTCTGTTGAGGAAATTCCTTTTGTGTATGGTACATAAATTAACATTATATTTCTCTCATCCAGCCAATCTTGAGTAAATTGCATTTGTTTATAATAATCTTTACTTGCCCAATCAGATCCTATAGCAATAATATCTGGATTTACGTCTTCTATTGAGGGCTTAGAATCAGCTCCACCAATATTTGGAATCACTTGTGTAACATAAATGCTATTTTCTAGAACCAATTTTCTTTCATCATAAGAACATATCGGCAAGGAACCTTTATATTCTAAAATAAACTCATCAGTATTTAAAGAGACTGTTACTTCACCAAGTTCTGAGATTTTCGATAAAAAATTAACGTGGCCTGAATGAAATAGGTCAAAAGTGCCACCGGTGTATACAATCATAATTTAACTATACTATTTTTAGACTACACAAATTCTTAATTTTAAAAAGCCCTAGTGAAGTAGTTAGATGCCTAAAATAATATTGTATGTCAAAAGTTGCACTCATACTTACTGGTCACTTAAGATACAAACCTGATGAAAATATTGGTTTTTCTATAAATGTTTTAAATTCTTTATTTCCAAATTCTGAAGTTGAAATTTTTTTATCAACCTATGACGATCTTGGATATTTCCAAAACAATTATAAAGATTACACAAATTTTAAAACCCCCTGGATCTCATCGGAGAATTCATCCATAAACTTAATAAATGAGTTGAATGATAAATATAATTTTAAATATTTGAATGTAGAAAATTTTAAAAATTGCAATATAGAAATTCAATCTCAGGCAAAAACATTAATAGATTCAAATAGGATAATTTCAACTAATCCAGGTTTACTTGTTTCCGGTTTGTCAATTTACCGTAAAAGAGTCGAAATATTTGATAATCTACGTAATTTAGATAGTTCTTATGAATATATTTTTCAGACTAGACCTGATGTTACAACAAAATTTAGTAAAAATGTTAAATTAAATGCCTTTAACATGTTTCAAATTAGTTCGATTATATATGGTAAAAGTGATAATTCGGTAAAGTTTAAAAGACTATTTAGAAATAATAAAAGTGAGATACCTTTTTATGGAGAGATTTCAATGCTCATGAATTACAAAAATTATGAAAAATATAGCACTTTATATAATAAAAAATTTACAGATTGGATAGTAGATATATTCAATTCAGGAAATACAAAATTTGTATCTTCAAAATATGATTCGTTTTTAAATAGTTGGGAGATGCCAGAATATATTTTGTCATATGCATTTAATAAATTAGGATTCGAAATAACAACTTCAATTAATGAAATCCAAAGAGACAAGCCAAAAGATGTTTTAAAATTAGAGAATTAAATTGTAAAGTCTATTAATTAATATTTTAAGTTTTAATTTGATATTTTTTATTTAGAACAATAATTAATATATTTTATATAATATAAATATTTACAAATTTATGGAAAAAATCAAATATTGGCTGAAAAAGTATTCCCCAAAAATATTTTTACTTGTTTTTGGAAAAGTATACAATTTTTTTATTTTTTATAAAAAATCTTTTAAATATTTAAAATTTGAAAATGAGATTAAATCTCAAAGTAGGCATGCTGAGATTTCATATTTTGCAAGCATAGATGATGATACCGAATATTTAAATTACGATTTGTTAAAAAAAAGTATTTCCTGGATAGAGATTGCAATAAAGACAAATTTAAATACTAATCATATAAAACCAGATAGTAAGTTTTATAATATATTTCCAGGAGAGCATTATAGGTTATTATCCGCAATGTGTATTTCTGAAAAACCAAAAAATATTGTAGATATAGGAACATTTACTGGAATGTCTTCTAGAGTTTTTTTGGACCACAGCACAGCAAACATTCATACATTAGACATAATCAAGTGGAGTAAGTTAGACAGTCATCTTTCTAATGATGATTTTGAGTCTGGTAGAATTGTTCAAATACTTGATGATTTAACTTACAAAAATAATTTCGAAAAAAACAAAAATATTTTTAAAAATTCAGATTTAATTTTTTTAGATGGACCTAAAAACATAGTTTTTGAAAATAATTTAAAAGAATATTTACAAAATCTTGAGTTTATATCAAAAAAGAGATATTTGGTTGTTGATGATATACGTTTTCCAAATATGTTTAATTTTTGGAGAAGTATTTCTTCACCTAAAATTGACTTAACATCATTCGGTCACTTTACAGGCACTGGAGTTGTTGATATTTCAAATGGTTTAGATATTAAGACATAGGAAATTAGTATACTATTTTAGAATGGCTTTATTAAATTTAGCTCATCTTAAAAGTAAATATTCTTTAAAAGTTGAAAAGATTGTTCATGTTGGCGCTCATGAAGGACAAGAAGTTGAAGAATATCTTGAAAATTTTTCTAATGCAGAAATTAACTTATTTGAACCACAACCAAATTTATTTGGGATATTAAAAAGTAAATATGAAAAAAGAAAAAATATTAATCTTTACGATTTTGCTTTAGGTAGCGAAGCAGGAAGTTCAACGATGTATTCTGCTAGCAATGGAGGATTAAGCTCTTCATTTTATAAACCCAAAGAACACTTAATCGAACACCCTGAAATTAAATTCGAATTACAGGATAATATTTTTCAAATTAAAACTTTAAATCAACTAAATATTCTTAATATAGATTTTTTAAATATAGACACTCAAGGTTATGAAATGGAAGTTTTAAAAGGATCAACCAGTGCCTTAGAAAACGACATAAAATATATAATACTTGAGGTAAATAAGAGGGAGCTATATGAAGGCTGCCCTTTAGTTTATGATATTGATAAGTTTCTTAAGTCATATAATTTTATTAGAACAGACACTCATTTTTGGCTAGACTCACACTCCTGGGGAGATGCCTTTTATATTAAAAAAGAATATATAAGTATTACTAGGATTATTTTTTCATCAATTAAAAATTTATTAAGCTCTGTTGATGTAATTTACAAGATAATGATTTCAATTAGAAATTTGTTATGGAAATTATTTAAAATACATACATGATAAAAAAAATATATAGAAAAATAAAAAATATTTTTTTCAAAAATCTGTATGGGACTCAAAATGCTAACAATAAAAATTTTTGGATAGAAAAAATCCTTAGGGATATACCTGCTGGGAAAACTATTTTAGATGCAGGTGCTGGAAATACGAATAAAAGGATATATTGCGATCATCTTAATTACATAAGCCAAGACATAGCTGAATATCAAGGCAACGAATTGTCTGAGGGTTACATACCGGAAATGTCGATTATTCAGGTCTTAAAATAGTTTCTGAAATTGTAAAAATACCATTAGACGATGAATCTTTAGATGCAGTTCTTTGCATTGAGGTTATTGAACATGTTGAAGATCCTTAACTGGTTTTTAAAGAATTTAATAGAATTTTAAAAAAAGATGGTTTATTAATCTTGTCCACGCCCTTCAATTCATTAACTCATTACGCTCCGTATCATTATGCAACAGGCTTTAGTAAATTTTACTATCAAAAACACTTAAAAAATTATGGATTTGAAATACTTGAAATTACACCTAACGCAAATTATTTTGAATACTTTGCTTAAGAAACTAGAAGGCTCAACGAAGTTGCTAAAAAGTATGCCAACAAAAAGATCATAAATCCTTTTTTTTATATAGCTAAATCTTATTTTCTTTTTTTATTGAAAAGACTCGAAAAAAGATGCTGGATCAAGTGAATTACTATGCTTTGGTTATAATGTTGTTGTCAAAAAAACTAGTTAAATTATGAGTGATAAATTGTAAGAATGATTTAAATATTTATTTCAAGCTATAAAAATGAGAATTAGAAAAAAATGATTTACATTAAAACAGTTACAAAACAATTTCTTAAAAGTTTTAAGAACTTTATTTTTGCAGAGAGACATCGAGTCATTGACGAATGCAAAGTTGTTGCTGAATATTTAAATTCTAATGGTCATAATATTTTGGTAGATATCGGTGCAATGAAAGGCTCCTGCACAGACCTGTTCTATCCTAATGAGTGGACTTGTTTTACTGTCGAATGTAATCCCATTCTAGTTGATTTTTTACTAAAAAAATATACTAACGTTTCAAATGTAAAGATAATTGATAAAGCAATATATAACGACAATAATTATAAAAAATTGTATACAAGTAGCGAATCACTTGGCATTACGTCAATAGTTGATTTCCATGAAACTCATAAATTCAGCTCTACTGTAGAAGCAATTACATTTACTAAATTAATTGAATTTGAGAATATAAATAAAATTAATTTTTTAAAAATTGATATTGAAGGAGCAGACTATTTTGTTTTAAGCGATAAATCATTTGAAAAAATAAAACCAGAGGTAGTTTTAATTGAGTTTGACTTTAATAAAATTAAGAAGTTAAATTTATCAACAAAGGACATATTAGATATCTTTAAAAAATTAGGATATTCTATATATATTTTTGAGTGGTTTCCAATTAAAAAATATGGAACATATCATGATTTTAAAAAATTTTATAAATATACGAACGAAAATTTAGATAATGATTCATGGGGAAATATATTAGCTTTTTTAAACGAGCCAAATGAAAAGTATCTAAATAAAATTGTTGATCAAAATATCAAAAAAGTATATGGTTAAATAATTAAATTTTTACTGATATAATCTAATTCTATGAAAATTTTTATCTACGTTCTTCTTAAATTTTCAAAATTAAAAATTACAGTCAAAGAATTTCTCGAAATTAAAAACTGGCAAAAAATATACAATTTTTCTGAACCGTTCCCTTCGTTTGTAAAGAGAAAAGTTCTAGAAAAATATAATAGCGAATCTACAATTTGGATCGAAACTGGAACATTAGTTGGTGAGACCGCTGAATTTTTGTGTCAAATTTCAAAATTTGTTTACACGATCGAGCCAAGTGAAAAATATTTCAAGATATCAAAAAAAAATTTAGAAAAGTGTAAGAATCTGTCTATAAGGAATAATTCTTCTGAAGAAATACTAGAAAAAATACTATTAGAAATAAGTCCCAATGAGAATATTTGTTTTTGGCTAGATGGTCATTGGTCTGGTGGGGATACATTTAGGGGCACTGATGATACACCTATAGAACACGAACTTTCAACAATTGAAAAGTTTTTAGATAAATTTTTAAATGTGAATATTTTAATAGATGATTTTAGACTTTTCGATACCAATAATAAAGTCGAAACATATCCCACAAAAGATTATTTAGTTAATTATGCAAAAGAAAATAAATTAGAGTGGAATGTATCTAGAGATATTTTTATATTAACTAAAAAATAACATTCTAATTTAATCTAAGATTGTATAGTGAAACAACCAAAATCAAATTGATATTTAAAGAAATGAAAAAATTTATTCTTGTCAGAGCAGTACGATTTTTATACTTTAATTTTTTTAAAAGGATATTTTTCATTGATTTTATTCTAGATAATGTTTATAGGAGACTATCAATATATTTAAATTCCGGAATAACTTTATTAATAGAACCAGAGTTCAAAAACGAATCTGAATTTTTAGACACTTTTTATAGAATTAATTGGTATTTTAAACCAATAGAAAACAGAATTAAGGAAATTAATTTTAATATATTAAATAATGATATTTCTTACATTATGCCTAAATTTTTCAATCAAGATATTTTGAATCACCAAATTTCAAAAGAAAAAATTTCTTTTAATTTAAATATTAAAAACAAATGGTTTCATAATAAATACAACTACATAATCTTAAAGTGGGACGTTAGTGACAAAACTCCAAAGTTACTAAAAAATGAAATTAATATTAACTCAAAACATGAAGGCATGGGATCTGTAATGTCATTAAAATTTGCCGCAAAAAATTTTGATAATAAAAAATTTTTGAAAAATTCAAAAATTAAATTGAAAGAAATTAAAAATTCAATTGAATCAGACTCTGTGCTTATAATTGGTTCGGGTCCAAATTCAAAACAAATTCTTGATAAAAATATTGAAATTAGTGATGTAATTGTATGCAATAGTGTCATTAAAAATGATCAATTTATGAAAAAGTTTAAGCCTAAATTTGTAGTGTTTGGAGATCCTACATGGCACTCAGGACCATCAAAATATGTTGAAGAATTTCAGAAGAGTTTAATTCAAACTATTGAAAAATATGATTCCACCATAATTACTGTAGAAAGAGATGCTCATATAATTAAAGAATACATTCCCAAAGAATTTCATCATAAATTTATATTTATTCCAATTGTAAAAACAGATAAAAAAACCAACTTAAATTTTAATCTTTCAAGGAAATTTTATGTTGCAGGGACAAACAATATTCTAACTTTGCTTTTGCTGCCTATTTCATTTTATTTGTATAAAAATATTTATTTTGCCGGTTTTGATGGAAATCCTGATAAAGTAAAGAAATATTTCTGGAAACATAATAAAGATTCACAGTTTGATAATGAATTCTCCAGCATGAGACTTGCTCACCCTTATATTTTTGAAAAAGAAACCATGGATTATGATTTTATATATGAAAATCATCTTAAAAAAATTAACGAATGGTTCCATCCTGAAAATTTAGAACATCGTAAATTAACAAATTTAACTGATTCACACATGGATCCATTCAAGATTATTTCTTAGAGGAAAGTATCTTTGCAACTACTTCTAAATCTTGTTCTTCATCAATATCAATGCTTTCAAATTTTGAAATTTCGAAAATTTTTGAATTATTATTAATTCTTCTTTTTTGTTTTAAGAATTGTTCCTTAGAGAATATATAAAAGTTTGAGTTTTCTTCATACACAGGTTCTAGATGTTGGGTTGGCAGCAATTGATTTACATCATGATTTATAGCATTGTAATTTGAATCATAGAATCTACCTTTGTGTTTTGTAACGGAAAAAATAGGATTGCGATTATTAATATAGTAATTTAATGCGTCCTCAATAGTTGTTTTTTTTAACAGAGGGTTGGTAACGTGTGTTTGTAATATGAGATCATTTTTGAAATTCTTTAAATTATGGTTAATTATATTATTTACAGACTCGTGTGGATCTAACAGGCTTTTGTTTCTTTCAACAAAATTAATATTATTAAAATACTTTTTTACTTCTTTTACAACTTCTTCATTATCAAAGTCAATGACAATTTCATCAATCAATTCGATTGAAAAAAGCGTTTCTAAAATATAAAAAAATAAAGGCCTACTGTTAACTATCCTAAAGTTTTTATTTTTAACCCTCTCAGATTTATATTTTAAAGGTAAAAAAGCTGTAAACATTTTCTTAATCCTTAATAGTAGTAGTGATTGATTAATTTAACTTTTTCAATCTCTTGAAAATGAATATTAAAAGATTTTATATTATTTTTACCAAAAAACTGTCCTAAATTTTTAGCAACTCTGTAACTTATAATATGAAAAAATGAAGATTTTGGATAATTTTTATTTGTTCTAAATAAAATATCAGAATAGATTTCACTAAATATAGAATGTATTGTGTTTGCTAAACTTAAATTGTGATTAAATAATGATTTTATCAAATTAGATTCCCGCTTATATCTGTTAAACACAGTCTTAAAATTTTCATCATGAAAGTGAGTAACAACAGAATCAGGTTCGTATAAAACTTTTTTATTGTCGGTATTTAACATTAAAGAAAATAAAACATCTTCACAGCCTGACACACGTTCATCGAATTTAAATTTTTCCCAGTCAGAATATCTAAATGCACTTGAACCATTGTTACAAAAAAGATTTTCTGGGAAATCATTCTTTTCTGGAAACCATTTAGATAGGTGGTTTACTTCTGAAAGAGGAGATTTTGAGTCTCCTATCTGCCTTCCGTACACCAGACCAATTTTTGTATTATCAAAATGTTTCACCATATTATAAAGATAATAAGAATTAGTTGGAAAACAATGCGCAGAAATAGACAAAATTATTTTTTTAAATGTAGATAGATAAATTGCCTTATTTAGAGCCTTACCAAAAGAAAACTCATCTTTTTGGATCGAAGTAAAGTAAAAAGGGTAGTTAAAATTGTAATCTTTTAGCATTTCTACAGTTCCGTCTTCACTACCAGAGTCGATGACAATTAATTCGAATTCAACTTTTTTTTGGCCCTCCAACAATTTTATTAATCGATGAAGGTTCTCTTTTTCATTCAGGACCCTTATTACAACAGAACACTTCATGAAATAATTGCCTCATAGAAAGTTTTTGCTTTAATGGGTCCTGTTTTATATTCATTTGAATCAAAAGCGTCTTTAAACAGTTTTTTCCCATTTGAAGCAGGTTCTAAAACAATTACATTATGATTTTTCCAACCCCCTTGAGTTTGAAAAATCCAAAAATAATTTAAAAATTTTTTATCATAATTTAGTTCAAAAGTATTATTTTCTTGTATAACTTTTACTGAACTTAGGTTATTTTCAATATATGCAAAATCAAAATAGTTAGAATTTTTAACAGGATTTAAAAAGTAGTCTTCATTTTGTGTTTGTAAAATATTCCCGAAATCAGATTCAACTTTAGTTAAATTACGAAAATTTCCTTCAATGGTACATTTAGAGTTTAATGGTAAAGCTAAGTGAAGCTTGAACAAAAACGCATCTTCAAACACGATATCTAACTGGTATTCAACTCGAAGTTTATTTTTAATTAGAACGTATTTTTTACTCATATTGGTTCCAGATTCAAGGTTTGCTGCGTTTAACTCTAGTGAATCATTAGATTGTTGACTAATATTCCAATTGTGCGACCAGGTTTCTCCATGATCGTAGCCTTTTCCCCAGCCAAAATTTTCTATAGCATCATTTGGAAATAGTTCTTCCCAGCCACCCTGCCAGTTGTCATCATAGTTTGCACCTTTTTCAACTTTTGAAATTTGTAAATTTTTATTCTTCCAAACCCAATCATAATTATTCTTTTTGTTCAAAAGCTTCTGTAGTCTTCCACCAAGTTCAGGGATAATTTCAACTTCTAGATGACTATTTTCGAGTTTAATTATTTTGACCATATTAATTTTAATTTTTCAGATAATAATTAATATAATAACAACTATGCAAATCCAAATACATAATATTAATTTATAAAAAAATAATTAATGAGCTTAAAAAAATTTAATTACTATCAACTGTGGAATCAAAGATTTATAGCTGGAAATAAAACTTCAATTTTTCGACTATCAAATATCATCATAACTCCACAGGTAATTTTTTTGTTTTCTATAAGAGTAAATAAAGGCTTTACACTAGACTCTCATTCCCTAGGTAATAATTTACAATATTATTCAGAAATTTTTCCAAGCACTTATGGAGTATTTCAACCACATCGAATTTTGCTACCTTTTTTATCACATGTTATTAATTTAGAAATACAAATTATAAATATTATTTCTTTAGCTGTTCTAAATCTGTGTATATTTTTATATTTTGAAAATAAAATTGGTTCCATCAATACTGCTTTAGTTCTACTTTGTTTAAACACCACTATGTTTTTTCAATTTCATATTGTATTTGGTGGGTATCCGGATGTCTTTGCTTACTTACTTTTATTTTTAACATATGTATATAAAGATAAGAGATTTTTACCATATGTTACTTTTTTCTGTGCACTTTTAACAAAAGAGACAGTAATTTTTACATTACTTTTTTTTATATTTTTAAAAAATATTTCAAAGGTAAAATTTTTTACTCTTGTAATTATCTACCTACCATTATATATTTTTTTTAGTACAGGGAAATTTGACCCAAGTTTTTATATAGAACCAATTACAAATGATTTATTTTATTGGTTAAAAACTTACAACAGCAATTTATTAATTGGTGTTTTTTCTTCAATAAAATATTTATGGTTAATTTTTATTCTCCCTTTATTTAAAAAACCTGTTTTTGATTATAAGCCTGTACTATTTTTGATAATAGGTATAGCTTTCCAATTTATTTTTGCTGCAGCTGACACAACTAGATTTGTAAGTTTTATTTTTCTTGGAGTAATTTATCTTTTAGAAAATTTATCTAAAAAATATCTAAGTTTTTATTTATCAATAATAATGCTACTTAATTTATTAACTCCAAAATATTATGTTTATGCGGGAATAAATGACAATTTACTTATATTGAACCAAACTAAGTTTGAAGTAATTAATTTATCTTATTATCTAAATTATTTCTTTAATTTTTAGATATTTTACTATTCTTAAATTAGTGAATGAAAAACTGGCAATTGCTTTAGTAGGAGATTTCAAATTTCTAAGAAAACATTTTATTAGGATATTTCTCGAAATAAGAAATGTTGGCAATTATAAAGGCCCAATTGTTGTGATAACTACGAAACTTTGTCCAACATTTTTAATTAAGTTTTTAAATAAAAAGAATCAAATTTATATTTTGAGATTTAGAAAAATTAAATTTTCCAAAAAAACTGAACTCATATTAAATAATTTAGAAACATACCAAGAGCCGAATAGAAATAAAACTAAAAAGTTTCAATGGCACAAACTTCATTTATTCGATGAAAGATTAAAAAATTGGGATAAGATTTTTTATTTAGATATCAATATGAATATACACTTTGAACTTGAAAAAATACTAAATATCAAGACTAAAAATAAATTATTAGCCAGGGCAGATTCTTTTCCTTCTTACGACAGAGAGCTGGCAACCCAATTCGATTCAACAAATAAAATTTACAGCATTTTGAGTAATAAATATGACCTTAATATTTCTAACTATTTTCAAACTGGTATTATGTATTTTGACACGGGAATAATAACTTCCAATACAAAAAAAGATATTCTGAAAATAGTTGAAAGATTTCCAATTAGTACCACAAATGAACAAGGTGTACTAAACCTATATTTTATTTTTCATATTAATAAATATGAGGAATTGCCACCAAAAGTTGATGATTTCACTACTTACTTTTATTGGAAAGAAAATAACGAAAAAACTATTATTACGAAACAAAACACTCCACAATTCAAATAATTTTGTTTTTAAACAAAAGCTTCTAGATGTTTTTCGTATAAAATATTAGAAACATGAAAAATAAATATATAACTATTTTTATTCTTTCTCCTATTGTTTTAAATTTTGTTTATAACCAAGTTACAGAATTAATTATTTCCCTAGAGTTATTTAGAAACCTTTTTATTAAATTTTTTACTACAGTTCTCTTATTTTTGATAGTTTATTTTATTGGTAAGGCTCTAGATAACGTTATTCAGCTTAACTCAATTACAGTTTCAATAATTGTCTATATTATGACTTTTTATGTAATTAATTATTATTTAATGTATTTTTTAAAAAACTTTTCAACAAGAAATATTTTTGTAATTTATAATATTTTCTTGTTTTTAATTCTTATGATTAAATCAAAATCAAATATCAAACTTATAGGTTATGCAGTTTTGTTATTTATATTCATGAACATAACACTTGAACAATTTAATCTTTATGATTTATTAATCTTCACAGACCCTATTACAACTGATGAGATAAAAATGTGGATACCAAGATCAACAGTAATATCAAATGAAAATATTTATGAAATTTATAATCAGCAAATAGGAGGAGGTACTAGGAGTTTTGGTCTTTTGACTCATTTTACCTTTGTATTTTTAGAGTATATTTTTCACTTTTCAAATGGTTATATATTCAGTCAGGTAATATCAAATGTAATCTTTTTGCTATTTTCTTATTTTGTTTTTGAGAATTTCAAATATAACTTTTACACTTTATCCGGGTATTTTACAATAGTTTTTCTATTTCTCACAAGTGATTGGTTTGCTTATCTTATGGTTAATTCACATCTTGGTGAAACCTTTAGCAACTTTTATTTTGGTGTCCTGTTTTATTATTTGATAAAATCAAAAAAAAACATTACTCAATACACAATCGTTTTATTTTATTTATCAAATTTAATTTACTCTAAAAGATTTATTTTAGTTTTAGTTTTCATATCTCTGGTACATTTAATTTATCAAAACAGAGAAAAATTATTACTTAAATTATGTGTAGTGTTATCTTCTTTTTTTCCAATTTTAATTAACTATTATCTTTTAGATGTACCTCTTTTATGGGTTGTAGAGAATGAACCAACCAATGTAATCATGTATGAAGGTACTACTTACAATTTTGGTGCAATTGTAAATATAATTAAACAATTTTTAATTGATAAGCCAGTTGGTTATTTTGTTTTTATAACTATATTATTGATTATTTATAACCTAAGAAAGCTATATGATTTTGAAATTATAGCAATTTCTCTTCTCACATTAAATACTGGTTTTGTATTTTCATATTTTGTATTCATATCAACACTAAATAATTCTTGGGGTGATACGTACAGGTATCTTTTAAACCCAATTTACATATTATTTTTTATTTTCTTGGGGTTGTTAAATAAAACAAGCAATAATTGAAAAATTTAGATTCCAATTTCTTATGTATTAATTTTTTAATAATTTTTTAGCATATTTAAAGAGATAGTATGTTAAAAAATCATAGTGCTTTCGAAAAGCCAAAATTCTACTTAAATTAAAAAGAAAAAAATAAATTATTCTTTTATGAAACAAAATTTTTTTTGAATTAATTTCACGATGAATGTATTTTATTAAATATTTTTCTAAGAATCTTGGAAAGTAATAAGGAGAATCAACCCTGCATCTAAAATGATATTCATGATTAAAAGTACTTAATTTAAAAAATGAATTATCAAACA
>Ga0181580_10003157_pt1 | contig 13390 bp, 11 predicted proteins | sample 071ome_23_FD_132413 | JGI IMG/M metagenome (GOLD analysis project Ga0181580, IMG submission 132413) | Coastal salt marsh microbial communities from the Groves Creek Marsh, Skidaway Island, Georgia - 071403BT metaG (megahit assembly) | ecosystem: Environmental > Aquatic > Marine > Intertidal...
GCCAGCGGGGACTTTGAGGAACCTTTGTCACCAACACGCTGTAAAGCAATGCAGGTACAGCCTCTGCGCCTAACATATAGCGCCAAGCATCCGAAGAGACAAGATCGTTGATCAAATAATTGGACAAAAAGGCAATTAAGATTCCGAAAACGAGGTTAGATTGATACAAAACCACCAATCTACCGCGCTGGGCAGAGGGTGCAATTTCAGCAATATAAGCAGGGGCCGCAATGGTTGAAGCCCCTACACCAAGCCCACCAAGGAACCTGAAAATGGCAAACCAATACGGGTTACTTACTACTGCAGAACCAATGGCTGAAATCAAAAAGAACAACCCTATAAAAACCAGTGTGTTTTTGCGGCCATAACGATTGGTTGGCCAGGCGCCAAAAACGGCCCCTATGACAGTTCCCCATAGCGCTGAAGACATCACCACGATTCCATGAAAGGCATCTGAGGTTCCGAAGAGCGTATAACCAGACCACATGTTTGCTAAGGGCTGATCCGCCCCAGAGACCACAACGGTGTCAAAGCCAAACAAAAATCCGGCTAAGGCGACAACGACGCTGTAGAAATAGAGTTTCTTTTGATTCATAGGGTACTAGAATTGGTGAAAGCCGTTGCTTACAAAATTCAATACGGTCGGAAGAGCGGTTCGCCAATAGCTCCAGGTATGCCCCCCGTCTCGTATGCGGTATTCGTGATTGATGCCTAGTTGGCGCATGGCAATGTGGAGCTTCGCGTTTCCTTCATACAAGAAGTCATCGTCGCCGCAATCCATATACCATCGTACGCTATTGAGCCGTTCTTTATCGACCCTTTTCACGAGTTCTAGCGGATTGTAATTCATCAGATAGCTCTCGGCTTTGCTTTCTTCCCAAGCGGCCCCGCTGCGTTCTGCCCAACCTTTAAGCTCCTCGGTGGTTTGAGGACCAAACCAAGCGCTTAAGGGCGCAGCGGCCGAGAAGAGATCAGGTCGGTGCATGGCGTAAACCAAAGTGCCACCTCCGCCCATAGAGAGTCCAGCGATGGCACGGTAGCGCTTCTCTTTTCGAATGCGATACACGCTTTCAACATGAGGCATTAATTCATTGAAGAAGAAATCTTCGTAGTTGTATTTTCCGTCAAGGCTATTGGTGTAACCCGGGCGCGTTGTGTCTGCATCAGGCATCACTATGATCATTGCGGTAGCGTCTCCTGAGGCGATCGCTTCATCGGCGATGTGCTGAACCTCTCCAAATTGCACCCACCCCGTATGGTTGTCAGAATATCCGTGCAGCAAATAGAGCACGGGGTATTCACGAGAAGAAGATTCATACCCATCAGGGAGGTAAATCGAATAGCTTCTGTCTTGTTTTAAGATTTTACTGGGTACAGTGAGGTGTTCAGAAACGAAGCTCTGAGCACTCACTAGGGTAATAAAGCCCGCAAAAAGGCCCAGAAAAAGCTGTTTTTTCATGGTGTAGGGTGTATTAAATCGATTCAATGTACACAAAAGACGCTAATGTTAATTGACCTTGAGCTATATTTATTAAACGGTTTAAAAGCAACAACAACCCAAGAAGTTCATAAAACTGACTAATTTTATTTCTACAGAAAATAAATGGAAATGAATTCTCATAAATATTCTGAAATAATGATCAGCGTGAGAAAAATTGTACGCGCGATCAACCTTGAATCTAAGCGTGTTGAAAAGAATTTCGGTATTAGCATCCCTCAGCTTCTTACGCTGAAGTACTTGAAAGAAAAGCCAGACTACAAGACCACCATGCGTTCATTGCGAGAATTCCTTTCTTTAAATGCAAGTACAGTTACCGGAATAGTTTCGCGCTTAGAAACAAAGGGCTTCATTGCGCGACTGCCCGACCCGTTTGATAAACGATCTACTCCTATCGCGCTGACCTCAAAAGGAGACGACCTTATTAAAAAGACGAATCTCTCGTTGCACGAGAAGATTTCAAAAAACCTCGAAGCCCTCAACGAAGAAGAGTATAGCGCAATCGTAGAGTCGTTCCAAACCATTATCAACTTCCTAAACATTGAAGACCTAGACGCGTCACCAATTATCACTGGCGGCGATTAAATCACGACCTAGACAAGCAATTAGTTTCTGTAGAAAATAATTTTATCTTTGCATTCGAATTAACCAATGCAAATGATTTCATGCAGAAAATCTTCACTTTTTTTCTTTTTTCTTTTTCAATTTTAAGTTTTGCTCAGAGCCCTATAACCGGTACGGTTGTCGACGACCAAGGCATTCCGTTGCCAGGAGCCACTATTTTGGTGGTAGAGACGAGCGACGGTGTTATCACCGACTTTGACGGAAACTTTTCACTAGAAACTAACGAAGCGGTAACGCTGCAAATCTCTTTTGTCGGCTTTGACACTCAAGTGGTAGAAGCCAATCCAGGAGACACCTTAGAGATTCAATTGACACCGTCTAACGCCCTAGACGAGGTAGTTATCACCGCACTCGGATTAAAGCGCTCAGAGAAGGCTTTAGGGTACTCTGTTCAGGGCATTAAGGGATCTGAGGTGGCAAAAGTAAAAGCGGTTAACATCGTGAGTTCACTGTCTGGTAAAGTATCCGGGGTGAATATTACAAACGGGGCAGCAGGGCCGGCAGCCTCATCTAACATTACTATTCGTGGTGCCACCTCTTTAATGGGTAACAATCAGCCACTCTTTGTACTGAACGGCATGCCAATCACAAACGACCTATACAGTTTTGACGACGGTCTTAACGGTTCGTCTACGATCGACTTTGGTAATGCTGCACAGCTCATCAATAGCGACGATATTGAAAACATAAGTATCCTTAAAGGTCCTGCTGCCTCGGCGCTTTACGGTTCTAGGGCGGCAAACGGTGTTATTCTTGTTGAAACCAAAACAGGAACGTACGGCGCAGACGAATTTAACGTAGAGCTCACTACGGGAGTTCAGATGGCAAACCCTTTAAAACTCCCTAATTATCAGAACACTTATGGATCCGGAGGGGGCGGAAAGTACAGTTACCTCAATGGGTCTACCTACATAGGAGCCAACCAAAATTACGACGCCTATGGCGAGAACTGGGGACCTGAAATGAATGGTCAGCTTATAAAGCAGTTTAACTCAAACGGAGAAGCAGTTCCTTTTACACCCGCACCTGACAACGTTCGAAATTTTTATGAAACAGCCATTACGCATTCAACAAACATTGCGATTAACACGAGTAATGACAATAGCTTCGGACGCTTCTCGTATACGCGTTTAGACAACAAAGGATTAATCCCTAACACCAATTTAGAGCGTAATACGTTCCAAAACGCATTTGGTAAATCGCTGTTCAATGACAAGTTGAACGTTCAAGCGAACACCACTTTTGTGAGGTCTACCTCTGACAATATTCCGAATTCAGGGTACGACGAGTCTTCATCTGTAATGTACGGATGGTTGTGGCTGCCAAGACAGGTAGAGATCAACGACTTGAGAGATTATTGGCAACCGGGTCAAGAAGGAGTTCAGCAGCGCTATGCCGAAAACCTTTGGGTGAACAACCCCTGGTTTATTGCTTATGAAAATACCAATGCTTTTCAGAGTAATAGACTGATGTCTACGATTCAGGCGAGCCTAGAACTGAGCAAATACGCCGATTTCCGATTTAGATACGGAGTTGACTACGTAGACGAACAGCGACAATACAGAAGAGCGCCTTCTACAAAAGGGGTGTTGTTAGGAAGTTATCGCGAAGATGAAATATCGTTTAGAGAAAGCAACGCTGAGGTATTATTGAGCATCAATCCAACCCCAGACGATGACAACCTCATTGATGTTGACCTGAAGTTAGGAGGAAACTTGATGTCACAATTGGCGAATTTCTCTGTCGCAAACAATCCGCAGCTTCAAGTTTTTGGAACGGGACCTTCGATTTACACGCTTACCAACGCGCGTTCTGGAGTTCTTGTTGAATCGCAGAAAACAAACGCTAAGATCAACAGTGTTTTCGGTTTACTCAGTTTAGATTATGATAACAAGATCTACCTAGACATGACCTATAGAACAGACTGGGCAAGCTCATTGGTAAATCCACTTGTAGGTAAAGATCAATCAACGTTTAGCTATGGCTATCCATCGGTTTCAACAAGTTTCTTATTAGACGAGCTTTTCAATCTCCCTAAATCGGTTGATTTATTAAAGTTTAGAGCGTCTTATGCAGAGGTGGGTAATGGAGCACCTGCCTATTCGTTCGGAAACACCTTTACGCCAAGGGCCGCTTTCGGAAACAACGCAGCCTTCACTACGAGTCGTACGATTTCTGATCCGAATCTCAGAAACGAAACAACACGAGCCACAGAGTTTGGACTCAACTTTAGCACCCTTGCGGGTAAACTCAATTTTGACGTGACCTATTACCAGATGAACAGTTTTGACCAGATCATCTCGCTACCTGTGGCTAAAACAAGCGGATACGACTTTACGTTAACCAATGGTGGAGAAATCAGTAATAAGGGTGTTGAGGCTTCTCTAGAATACAATTACGCTCAAACCGACGACTTTAGCGCTACAACGCGCTTTAATTTCGGTCGCAACAGAGCGGTAGTTGAATCGCTTCCTGATGTTATTGAAAGCGGACAATACTCTATTGTAGCAGACGTTTTCCCAGGCGACGAAGGAGGTTCTGACCTCGAGTTGGTGGCGAGAGAAGGAGAATTGTTAGGCCAACTCGTAGGCCTTGGTTTTCAAAGAGGACCTGACGGTCGAATCATCCACGAAAATGGGCTTCCGTTGCTTACAGATGAAAAAGTAAGCGCAGGATCTTTCCAACCCGATTTCAGACTGGGATGGTTAAACGAGTTTCAATACAAAAACGTGAACCTCTCCTTCTTGTTTGACGGACAGGTAGGAGGTAAAATCTATTCGCGTTCACATGCCTTATATGCGACGGGAGGAGCCATCAAAAACGATGACGATCCTAACCTTCCGCTCACCACAACAGAAGGAAGAACGGTATACAGCGTCGGATATGACGCTGCCGGAAACCCTGATTACACGCTAGTGGACGCTGGAGGTGTTGTAGGGCCGGGCTGGAAGTACGACGACTCCGGAAACTTGGTAGAGAACGACGTTTCTGTTCCTGCAGGAGGAGCCGGATACGTTGGATACTTCTACAACTACTACGGAAACGGTTTTAACAGAGACAACATTGAGGCAGCTACTTATGACGCTACGTACTTCAAACTACGTGAAGTCAGCCTTTCGTATGGTATTCCCACTTCAATAACTGATGGATGGGGAATACACTCAGCGAGCATATCGCTCGTAGGAAGAAACCTTTTGCTCTTCTCTGATGTTCCTTCAATTGACCCTGAAACCTTCTCTATACGAAACGGAATTTTCGTCAACGGATTTGAGAGTACCTCTATCCCAACCCAGAGAAGCGTAGGAATCAATGTTAACCTAACATTTTAAGCATGAAATTTAGACTACTATATATCACCTTAACTGCACTGACACTCTTTTCGTGCTCAGACTTTGAAGAACTAAATGTCAATCCAAACGAACCCACTACCGTTGGAGCAGACGTATTGTTTACAAACGCCATTAGAAATAGCGTTCAAACGACCTCAAACGAAGCTTTTTTGTTATCGAACAATATCGCTCAGTTAACGGGTAAAGCACTCCGTGCAGAGGTCGATTCGTACAACTGGAACGCTTTTCCTACTGTCTGGGAGGGCCTTTATACAAGTCTTACGGACATTGAAAGCGCCTTGTCTATCGCTACAGCATCTCAGAACAGTCAAATGCAAGGCGCGCTTCTTGTTATGCGTTCTTGGATATACGCTGAGTTGACGAACGCCTATGGAGATATTCCATTTTCAGAGGCTATAGGCGGAGCAAATGCAGAGGCAAACTTTACTCCGGCTTATGACAGCCAAGAATCGATTTACAGCGCCCTTTTGGCAGACTTAGGCTCTGCTGCGACATTGCTTGCGCAAGGAGGTTCAATACCTGGTGATATACTTTATGGATCAGACGCCTCTAAATGGATTAAGCTTGCAAATTCGCTACGCCTGAGGCTGCTCATGTATCAATCAACCAAAACAGATGTTTCGTCTGCTTTTGCCGCCATTGCTCAAGGAGCTCCTTTATTTGAATCGAATGAAGATCAGGCAACACTTTCGTTTTTATCGGCTTTTCCGAACCAGTTTCCTACCATTCCTTTAAAACAAGGAGATTTTGATGCAGTTGCCTTTTCAAATTCAGCACTTAGCGTCATGAGCGGGTACAACGACCCAAGGTTATCGCGATATGCTCGCCCTGACAATGAGGATTTCGAGAACCCTACGTTTAGCGGAATCGACAACGGCTTTGGGGGTCAAACAGGATCTCGATTAGGGCTTGCCTACTTCGACTACCCTGGACAGATTACAGCTCAAGAACGCGGCCTTTCGTATGCTGAGGGTATCATCATGACGTATGCTGAGGTAGAGTTTTTATTGGCTGAAGCCGCCGCAAAAGGATGGATTGCCGCCGATACAGAAACCCATTACAAAAAGGGCATAAAGGCCTCACAAGACTACTATCAAGTAAATTATGGTCCTTATGGTTTCAGTGATTTTGAAGATTTCTATGCGAATTCGGGGGTTGCTTTTGATGAGACGGTTGATATCTGGGAGCAAAAATGGCTGGCCTTGTACTTCACGGCCCTAGATCCGTATTTCGAAGTGAGACGCTGGTATGTTGAAGCAGGAGGCTTCGACGGACTGCGCTTTTTATCACCGCCTTCAGGCACAAACTATAACAACAGACAATTGCCTATGCGCTTTTTATACCCAGGACAAGAACAGAGTTTGAACAGCGTGAATTACAGTGCTGCCAAAGCAAAATACGACGGTATAAACGGCAAAATGTGGATTGTCTCTCAATAATGTAAATGAAAAAATACTTTGACGTATACCCGCGGGTGTTTTATCCCTCGCTGGTATTTATAATCGCGTTCGTCTTTCTTGCTATACTCGGAGGCGATCCGATTCGGGAGTTCTTTAAAACAACTTCTACCCTTGTCACATCATACACAGGTTGGCTCTTTATTATAGGAGTCAACCTGTTTGTGGTAATATGCCTTTTTTTCGCCTTTAGCAAGTACGGCAAGCACCGCCTAGGGGGTAAAAGAGCGAAGCCCGAATTCTCAACCTTTTCATGGTTTGCTATGCTGTTTTCTGCAGGTATGGGAATCGGCCTTCTTTACTTCAGTGTTTCTGAGCCCATTACGCATTTTGTGCAGCCGCCACTGCCAGAGCCTAATGTCAAAGACCGGGCGATACAGGCGCTGAATTTTACCTTTTTGCACTACGGGCTTCACGCATGGGCTATCTACTGTGTAGTAGGCCTTTCACTGGCTTATTATGGGTTTAGCAAGAAACTTCCTTTCTCTTTGCGGTCTATATTTTTCCCGGTTATGGGTAGAAAAATATTCGGACGCACAGGTGACTACATTGACATTTTAGCCGTTGTGGCTACCTTGTTTGGCTTGGCCACCTCTTTAGGGTTTGGGGCGCGTCAAATTGCCTCGGGGCTTAATTACTTATTTGACATCCCTTCGGGTCAAATCACACAAATCACCATTATTGTTATTATCACTTTGATCGCGACGATCTCTGTAGTGACGGGTCTAAAAAAAGGCGTTCGTTTTTTAAGTCGGCTCAACCTTTTTATTGCTCTCTTCTTCTTAGCGGGCATGTTTTTCATTTCAGATGGGCTGAATATTCTTCAAGTGTTTGTCGAGAGCACCGGACGCTACTTTGATCGATTCGTAGAGCTGGGAACCTTCTCTTCTGCCTACGTAGACAATGACTGGCAGAATAACTGGTCGGTCTTTTATTGGGCCTGGTGGATTGCCTGGTCTCCTTTTGTAGGCATGTTCATTGCCCGTGTTTCAAAGGGACGCACCGTTCGAGAGTTTGTCCTAGGAGTACTCTTGGTTCCGACCCTTATGACCTTTTTCTGGATGTCAGTTTTTGGAGGATCAGCCTTAGGGCTTGAAATGGAAACTCCTGGATTGTTGTCAGACATCATTCTTGAAGATAGCTCTACCTCTTTGTTTGTTTTCTTGAAAGAGTTTCCCTTGAGCGCCCTTACAAGCTTTTTAGGGATCTTTATGGTTGCGGTCTTTTTTGTCACCTCATCAGACAGCGGCTCATTGGTGATTGATAGCATTACTGCAGGAGGAAAGCTTGACGCCCCAGTCGGACAGCGCATCTTGTGGGCTTTGATAGAAGGAGCGGTAGCTATCGCCCTTTTAGTTGGAGGAGGACTGTCCGCCATGCAAACCGCTTCTGTGAGTACTGGGATCTTGTTCTTGTTTGTCATCTTTATCATGGTGTATAGCTTGTTGAAGTCCCTCAAAAGACACCGGCAATTCAAGGCTCCACGAAAGAAAAAAGAATCACAACGCTTAAGAGGTTAAAAAGGATGTAACAATAGTGAGCCGTAGTCGTCTTTCTTTAAAATCCTTTAAAGATGAAAGCTTTCTTTTTTGCACTTGGAGCAGTCGTTCTGCTTAGCAGCTGTGTCTCGGTCCGTTTTCCTGAAGAAATCGAAGTCAAAGTTGAATTTCCGCAAAATGCGAGTCCTGAACAGATCAAGGCCGTAATGTCGGGCATGTCAGGAGCGCACATGAACCTTCACCACCAAAAGCAGGGGCGAATTCATGTAAAGATTGATAGCCTAGGAAAAGAAGAAGTACGCGTGAAAATCGACAGTATCTCGAACTAAGTAGGTCTTGGCCCTACGCCATCTTTACTTATATTTAGCGGTAAACGCACCTAACTATGCATATAGGGTTTATCGACTACCTGATTATTGGCGGATTTTTGCTGGTGATTCTAGGCATTGGCCTATACACTTCAAGATCGGCTTCAAAAAACACTTCTGAATTTTTCTTGTCTGGACGCAGTATGCCATGGTGGCTATTGGGGTTCTCAATGGTGGCCACCACCTTTTCTACAGACACGCCTAATCTTGTCACAGACATTGTACGCGACCAGGGGGTTGCCGGAAACTGGGTGTGGTGGGCCTTCTTACTTACAGGTCTCTTAACAGTATTCGTTTTTGCTCGTCTCTGGAGAAAAAGTGGCGTAGACACTGACATGGGGTTCTATCAGTTGCGTTATTCAGGTAAGGCCGCTTCTTTCTTGCATGAGTTTAGGGCGGTTTATCTAGGGCTTATTTTTAACGTATTGGCCATGTCAGGGGTAACCCTAGCCGCCATCAAAATCGGTCAGGTGATGTTGGGTATTAGCCCGGTGACGGTTGTTGTGGTTGCGGGCCTGGTGACGGTCTTTTTTAGTGCGCTTGGCGGATTCAAAGGGGTTATCTATACCGATTTCATTCTGTTTATTGCAGCCATGGCCGGTTCTATAGGGGCAGCCTATTTCATTGTCAATCAGCCAGACATAGGAGGCTTACAGGCCTTAATCACTCACGAAAATGTAGCGCCAAAACTCGGAATGCTTCCTGATTTCAGCGACACAGAAAGTCTCATACTATTACTTATCATTCCTTTGGCTATTCAGTGGTGGAGCACGTGGTATCCTGGTGCTGAGCCTGGAGGTGGAGGATATGTTGCACAACGCATGCTCGCCGCCAAAGACGAATCACATGCCGTTGGAGCTACCTTCTTTTTTAATATTATGCACTACGCGTTCAGACCTTGGCCATGGATTTTGGTGGCCTTGGCCTCATTAATACGCTATCCCGATATTGCCTCAATTTCAGCAGCCTTTCCGGCAGTCGAGGCTTCAAAACTCGGAAACGATTTGGCCTATTCCGCTATGCTTACACAGCTTCCGACCGGGCTCTTGGGTCTTGTGCTTGCCTCATTAGGAGCCGCCTATATTTCAACACTTTCTAGCCACCTCAATTGGGGGGCTTCTTACCTAGTGTACGATGTATTTGCGAAGCGACGCCCAAAGGCTTCCGAAAAAACCAAAGTTCGTGTCGGTCAGCTCGCTACCCTTTTGCTCATGGCGGTGAGTGGATTCGTGGCGTTACAGCTTCAAAACGCCAAACAGCTTTTTGATGTTATTCTGATGTTTGGTGCTGGAACAGGATTGCTCTTCATGATGCGCTGGTTCTGGTGGCGGATAAATGCCTGGTCAGAAATCAGTGCAATGATCATTTCTGGGGTAGTGTCTATGCTTTTGGCATTTACTTCTGTTGGTCCTATGCTCTTCGGTTCAGAAGGACTTATGCCTGGGTATATGCAATATCCGTTTATCGTTTTAGTAACTACAGCTACCTGGGTCGCGGTAACCTTTATGACCCCTGCCGAAAACCCTGAAACACTTAAGAAGTTTGTAGATCAACTTGAGCTTTCAGGCCCGGGGTGGAAGGCGATTACTGATCGTAAAAGCAGCGGATTCTTGTCGCGCGGAATACTTTCTATGCTCTATGGATGCGTTTTAGTGTACGGAATGCTCTTTGCTGTCGGCCAGCTCTTGTATCAGAAATACAGCCAGGCCGCCTTGCTTTTTGTGGTGGCCATCGCAGCAGGAATTGCATTGCGTCAAGCGGTAAAGAAAACAAGCTTTAGCTAGAGGAGCGAGCCAATCGCGCAACGTATTTGCCGATGAGGTCAAATTCTAGGTTGACACGCGTGCCGACCTGGTAGTGCTTGAAGCGTGTATGCTCGTACGTATAGGGAATAATGGCTACGCTAAATCCGTTGTCTTTTGAGTCTACAACCGTGAGCGAGGTACCGTCAACGGTGATCGAGCCCTTTTCAATGGTCACCCACTCTGGTCGTGCCTCATATTCGAAACTAAACCACCAGCTTCCGTCGCGCTCTTCAGTCTTTATGCATGCAGCGGTAGTGTCAACATGTCCCTGCACGAGGTGTCCGTCAAGTCTTGCACCCAATTGCATAGCACGCTCTAGATTTACCGGATCTCCCTCTTTCAGGTCGTTGAGGTTTGTTTTTCGAAGTGTTTCGTCAATGGCGGTAACGGTGTAATGGGTCTCATTACAGGCCACAACGGTTAGACAGACACCGTTGTGTGCAAGGCTTTGATCTATTTTCAGAGAGGCCGCTAAAGGCGATTCGATTTCAAGGTGAAGATTGGTTTGTTCACGCTCTAAGCGGTGAACGCGACCTACTGTTTCTATGATTCCGGTGAACATTAAAGGGATGAATTTTCAGTACCTTAGTACCCGCGTTAATAAAGACGATTATGAAGCAACAACATCCCGTAAAATTAGGTATTTCTGTCGGGGATCTAAACGGAGTTGGATGCGAAGTTGCCCTTAAAAGCTTGCAAGACGCTCGTATTTTAACGAGTTGTACTCCCATATTTTTCGCTTCGAATAAAACTATCGCTTTTCAAAAACAGACCTTCAATATTGATCTGAAGGTTCATGGCATCAGAAGCCTTGACAAGGTGGAGCACGGAAGGGTCAATGTCTTATCCGTTTTTAAAGAAGATTTTGAGGTGGCATTCGGAACGAGCACTCCAGAAGCGGGCATGCTCGCCGTAGCCTCGTTAGAAGCGGCGACCAAGGCCCTCAAGGACGGAGAGATTGACGCGTTGGTTACTGCGCCCATCAACAAGAGCAACGTGCAGTCTGAGCGGTTTAGTTTTCCTGGCCATACCGATTACCTAGCCAAAGAGCTCGGAGGAGAAGCCTTAATGTTTATGATATCGGAAGGGTTGAGGGTAGGCTTACTCACAGATCACATTGCTGTTTCAGAGGTGGCGAACGCCATCACCACAAAGCGCATCAGAGACAAGGTGAAAATCATGAACCAGTCGCTCATACAAGATTTTGGTATTGTGCGCCCACGAATTGCCCTGCTTGGCATCAATCCACACAGCGGAGACGACGGCACCATCGGAAGCGAAGACGATAACATCATGCGCCCTGCGATTCAATCGCTGTTTGACGAAGGCATCATGGCATTTGGTCCATATGCAGCGGACGGGTTTTTTGGTTCTTCTGCCTATGCCAGCTTTGACGGCGTAATTGCGGCCTATCACGATCAAGGATTAGTGGCGTTTAAAACGCTTTCGTTCGGCCAGGGGGTGAACTACACGGCGGGTCTTTCTAAAGTGAGAACCTCACCTGATCACGGCACAGCCTATGGTATTGCCGGAAAGGGAGAAGCAGATCCTACATCTTTTACTCAGGCGATATACGCGGCCATTGATATAGTGAAAAGAAGGAGCGCCCATTTAGAGTATGAAGCCAATAAATTGAAGCCCAGTCAAAAAAAAGCGCCTAAAGAACGCAACGCCTAACATTGAGGCTTTGAATTTTCTAATTTAGCAGTATATTTGCAGCCCTTGAAGAAGGCTGTACGATTCAGAAAATCATGAAGTTAAAGGAGTTTGATATATCCTTTAAGGGTCTGAAACAAGGAAAACATGCGTTTGAGTATGCACTCGACGACACGTTCTTTGAATGGTTTGACTATAAAGAGTTTACCAATGTAGCGATAGAGGTCAACGCCTCGCTGATGAAAAACAGCACTACCATGGAGCTCTCGTTGAAGTCAAAAGGTACTGTTAAGGTCGATTGTGATCTGAGCAACGAACCCTTTGACATGGATGTTGATGGTGAGCTTGAATTGTTAATTAAGTTCGGCGAAACCTTTAACGACGAAGACGACGAGTTGTTAATTCTTCCCCAAGGAGAGTATATGTTTAACATTGCTCAATACGTCTATGAAATGATAGTGTTAGGCGCTCCTAAGAAAAGAATTCATCCTGATGTTATTGCCGGCACGTCAACTTCAAAAGCGCTTTCGCGTTTAGAAGAACTAAGCCTCAGAGACTCGAATACAGAAGAACCAGACAAAGAAGAAGGCGACCCTAGATGGGACGCCCTGAAAAAATTATTATAAGGGTTACAAAAACAAATAGAAATGGCACATCCTAAAAGAAAAATATCTAAAACGCGCAGAGACAAACGCCGCACGCATTACAAAGCGGTAGCTCCAACTTTAGCAAAAGACGCTACTACCGGAGAAGTGCATCTTATGCACCGCGCGCACTGGCATGAAGGCAAGCTTTACTACAGAGGTAAAGTGCTTATCGACGCCGTAGCTGAAGAGGCATAGCCTTTAATGGAAAGACTTTATTGAACTCTTGTTTTCTTAAACAAGAGTTTTTTTATGCGCCTAATTTAATGTCATGCTAAAAACACGTGCAGCGATTACGGCTGTTGGAGCTTACCTCCCAGAGACTATCCTCGACAACAAGACGCTCGAAACGATGGTCGATACCAATGACGAATGGATTGTAACCCGCACGGGAATTAAAGAGCGCCGGATTTTAAAAGAGCCGAACAAAGCCACGGCCTTTATGGCGACAAAGGCAGCAGAAAATTTACTTCATAAAACAGGCTTAGA
>Ga0181580_10003165_pt1 | contig 13372 bp, 15 predicted proteins | sample 071ome_23_FD_132413 | JGI IMG/M metagenome (GOLD analysis project Ga0181580, IMG submission 132413) | Coastal salt marsh microbial communities from the Groves Creek Marsh, Skidaway Island, Georgia - 071403BT metaG (megahit assembly) | ecosystem: Environmental > Aquatic > Marine > Intertidal...
AAAAGCCGGACCTAAATTTGCTGTACCAATTACACCAGCAGGTACACCTTCAATTTCAATTGTTCTCTGAGTTAAATCTACCTCTCTTTCGAAAAAACCCGGAGATCTAAATGTTTGCTCTGCCATCAATTTCTCCTAATTGCATTTATAAGTATTCTATAGTATTTTAATTATCTTTTCTAATTATTCGAATTGTTTATCAATTTCTTTAAGAATTCTTTTAGATATAACAGATTCTCCTGATCTAGAATTAGTATTTTTAATTTTTAAAAATTCTGTCCTCCCGTCGGATGAAAATGGATTTTGGACATAAACCTCAGTTGCTTCTGAAGTTTCGCCTCTTTGTAATTTAAGATTGTCGACATTGGTAACATCAGTTAAAACATGCCTTTGTATTTTTTCTTCTTTGGTTTCTTGTTGATAATCTTGTGTCTTTGGTGAATTTGTATCATAATAAGTAAAATCTATAATTGGCGCAGAATAAAAGCTTCTAATTTGATTAGGTTGCCCTTCTAATTTAGGATTTAACAAATACCCGGGAATTGTCATATCAAAACTATATTTAATTATTCTTTCAGAGTCAGTCATTGAATCGAAATTATTTTCAAAATTTATATTATCACCAATAAAAGCAACTAATTCATAACCAGATTCAGTTTTGATTGCAAATTCACCTCCAGGTACATCTATATTATTTAGTAAATATTCTATCATTTGATTACCTTGTTGCATATATTGAGCCCAAAAAGTAACATTATAAGTGACAGAAACAAAATAAGGATAAGGAACATTAATTATTTCAAAAATATTAGAACCAATATTAGCGTTTAAATTAATCTTAGCGTTTTTTGAGAATTTTAAATTATTTGTATCTCTTCTTGTTGCAATTGTGCCTTCAATGGCATTTAATCCAGATGCAGGCAATTGAAAATTGCTATTAGAAGCTACATTATTTTGATTTTTAATGTTTTGTTTATTAATCAAGTTTTGATAAACTCTGTCTTTTTCAGCTAATCTATATTTTATTGTGTAATTTGGCTGTGCTCTAAAGGAAATAGCTGTTCCTTTTCCGGATTGACTTGGGCTTATATCAAAATTTTGTCTTTGAATACTTATGAGTGGTAAAATATTAGTGTTGTTTCTATCTCTAATTGGTGTTTTTCTTCTTGTTAGCGCAAATCTTTCTCCGGTGGCAAAAATTACAGGAACTTTTTTAGTTACACCTTTTGCTGTAGTCTCGAAAGATAATTGCTCATCAAATAATTTAAAAAGAGCTCTATCTATATCTTCGATACCAATGCTGGGAAAATCAAAATTATCCGGAACATTATCACCTTCAAATTTTTTAATTATTAATTTTTTTTCTGGCGGTTTTCTAATTGACATTATTTTTACTCATCATAAAAAGACGACCCTACATTTGTTGAGTCTCCTTTGCCTGAAACTTCTTTTGGACCGGAGATTGGTTTTTCTAACACACCGTTCTTTTGCAAGTCTCTTACATCTTCTGTTTTACCTAAATTGTTTGTTTTAAAGCCTCGTTGTTGCACAAAAGTTTCTTGTATGGCATCAGAATCTAAATATTCTTCTGATGTAGGACCAAATACTCTTGTCAAGAATTGATCTTTTCTTGCCTGTCTTCCAGATATCGTAACAAAACGTTTATGCTCAATTTGGCCAAAGATGGTTTGCGTTATTGGTGCTTTAATAACTTCAAAAAATGTATTACCGTACGAAAAAAAGTCTCCTTCCAAAATTTCTATTCCTTTGTCTAATAAATCACGTGATTGAATATATGCTTCTATAGTATAATATTCTTCTGATCCAAACCTATTTGTTGTGATTTCTTGCTCATTATATTTAACCAGGCAATCAATCTCAATAGGCGATTCAAAAACTTTATCAGGGCTTTCTTCATAAATGTCATGAACTTTTGATTTAATTTCTGATATTTGAAAAAGATATATTTTTTGCCCTATGACATCTTTAATTACTTCTTTAGCAATATCATTTATAAAGTTCATCTCTCTAGGTGTTATAAAAAGTCTAGCCATTAACTACCCCCTCATCCGTAAAAAATTGCTTTCCCGTTAGGGACTGGAATATATTTTAACTGTTTTTGAATTTGTTCAGATCTAGCTGACTGGACCTCCATTAATTTATCATATGTCATACTATCCAACATTTCTCTTAGTTTTTCTTTTAAGGCATCCCTATCAGCTCTACCGTTTTGTATCATATCAGAGCTGTTTAGAGTAACATCAGAATTAGGTACAGGGATACTTCCAAACTTGCCCCTAATATAACCTAATTGCTCCATTGAAATTGCTAGAGTATAACTTCTGATCCACTGACGTCCTATACTATTTACTCTATTGTATTTAACATTTCCAAAAGGTAGATTACTCATATTGGAAACACCATGAATTGTATCATCACGATAAGAAGGGGACGTCGGATCAGGATATTGTCTAACTCTAAAAAATAGCTTTTGAGCTTTTGTAGGAATTGGAAATACTCTAAAGTTAGTACCTGTTATCTTATAAGAAAAATTAGATCTGCGAACTCTATTAGAAAGATCTAATTGACCTCCTCTAAGAATGTCCTCATAAACAGGTAAAATATAAAAAACTGTTTCAGGTGTAAAAGATTCAAAACTAAATTCATTGTTTAAATAGTTAATTGCAGACGTAGTGTCAAAGAATCTATAGGCAGCTTGCGGATTATAGTGAAAAACTTCTTCAATCTTAAGTTTTCCTTTTGTATTATCAAAAAGGCCACCGCTAGACCCGCTTAGTTCTGTATAAAGATTATAATCTTGTCGTCCTATTTCTAGGTCAATCGATCCTGAAAAGGAATTATAAGACCCACCAATACCTGCTTCCATAGCATATGGTTCAGCAAACCTAGTAAGAAATTCTAAGTTTTCTCTAATATATTTTTCTTCACTACCGGACATACTTCCTGTGGTATATCCTAAAAAATTAACAAGTTGAGATTTTGCTTGATACTGATTAATTATTGAACTATATTCTAACGTTGCTTCTTCAAAGTTACCCCAAATTTGTTTTTTGGTAAGTTCTACAGAGAGAATATCATCCCCTAGTTTGCGTTTAACAAAGGTAACGATATTATCAGCGTCTGAAATAAAATCTGTTTCGCTATCGTATATACCAAAAGGGGTTGGACTAGATGTATTTTCAAAATTTGCCACGCTTTTACCTCATATTATTATTTATAATTATGCTAAAAACTCAACAAATACTTTTAATTTATTTTTTAGGACCGCCTTCTGTATAACCTGTGCAACTATTTGTTGCTTTGCAAGAAAAACCAAACGCATGACAAAAAGCTATCGATTTATCTTTTTTTGTTGCACCTGCTTCAACTGCAGCTTTAGACACATCATAAGCAGCGCAAGTTTTACAATATTTAACTTTTCCGAACTTATCTTCTAAAAATTCTTTTAAGTCTTTTCTTTTTTTCGGGTCACCATATTTAGCTGCTTTGACTGCTTTTTGACGTCCTCCTTTGACTTTTTTGTATTTTTCTGCTTTTTTAGCAACCTCTCTTATTAAATACTTAAGTCTTCCTAGCGTCATTCTCATTTTCTTCTTCCTGCTTTTGCACGATTATAAGCTTCAATTTCTTCTGGGGTTGGTGATTGATCATATGCCTTAATAAAACCTGACCTTCTTTTACTACCTAAGTGTAGATCATCATCAACGTTAGGATCTCTAGAAGTAAGCATATTCCACACCTCTGCCATTGACTGAATTCCTCTTTTGCGCCAAGAGCTAGTAGTACCAAACGGATTTTTTGCTGTAGCAGCAGCTTGCGCCGGTGTAAGACCGTTAAAAAAGACGTCATCAAGAACACCTTCCTCGTGATATAACTCTGAATAGCAATCATCATCCCTATCTGGAGTTATTCCAAAAAAATCCATTTCATCATTTCCGCCTTTAGTTACCTGTTTGTAGTATACGCCTTGATTAGCCGGATCATTAATTTTAGAGTTAATAACGTTATTAATAACTGCTGTATTGCCACCTTCAAAATCTGTTGTTATCCCAGCAGGGGCCAAAGGAGCTATAACTTCACAATAATAAAAGATCAGGTCAAACATCAAGTCGCCAATTCCTCTATTTTGACTTGACCGGTCAGTATAGACTGAGCTAACTGAATATGTATTTGGTATACATTTAGCATCATGCCAATATCTTATTTCTCCATATTCGTCTTCGCCAACTGCATCGCCGTATTCTTCATCACTCATTCCTTTAAGTCTTTGCTCTACGTTAGGGTCTAATGATCTCAATGGGTGTCCTTGTAGTTGACCGGTCAGCTTGGTCAAGGTCGCTGATGCAATTAAATCTTGCCCGTTAAAAAGATCAAGTATTGTGATATCTTCATTGCCACCATCTACAGTTTCTTGATATCTTAAAGACAGATTAGGCAATGCTGCTAGCAGACTATCATGTTCAGTAGTCTCTAGTATTATCTTTCTGATTGATTCTCTGATAAGTTTTCTTAATAAGTTCATTTAGTTTATTTATTTTTTGTTTAAAATCATTTTTGTATATGTCAAAATACATAAAACAAACAGCAAAAAATATAATAAAATAAACTATATTAAAATTCTTTATTATATTTTTATAGCTGTTCATTTTAAAGCTGATTAAAGACGCTGTCCTAGTTTAGGATTCCATAATGCTAATTTTTTACGAAGATCATGATCAACTAAACTGACTGGTTTTTTTGATAATTCTTCCAGTGCTTTAATTTTATCAGACGCGTCTTTAAGTAATTTTGATAGCTCAGCAACTTTATCTTCCAAAGCTTTAATTTCTTTACTGTGATCAACAACTTTAGCTTTTGCTGTTGATGTTGCTGTTGCTGTTGAATTTTTTGATAATGCCATAACAATTTCTCCTATTAAATGTTTTGTGCAATTATAAATATTATTTAAGAACCAAAAGTTCACAAAGGAGGTAACATGAAACCGATCATCATTCAAAATAGTAAAATACCAGTCTATTTGTCGCTATTTATCAGCATTAGCGCAATTACACTTTTTCCTTTTATAATCTCGCGTGATGAAATGAGTGAAACCACAATAAGACATGAATGTATTCACATAGAACAACAACGTGAACTCTGGGTCTTTCCTTTTTATTTGTTATATGGTTTTTATTGGCTTAAAGGAAAGTGGTAGGAATGTCAAATGATGATGCTTACATGAATATTCCATTTGAAAAAGAAGCTTATCGAAAAATGTATGACCCAAAATATTTAGAAAAAAGAAAAAGATTTGCTTGGCGTCAGTACCTTTAAATCCACTCGTCGCTAAAGCTATCTTCTTCAATATCAGGTGTCCATCCCGGGCTGTATCTTTGAATTGCAGCATCGTTTAACTCACCCACGTATCTGCCATCATACAGGTCTTGGATGTCGATGATATGTGTAAAAGGTGCAAAACCAGCACGAGGTGTTCTTAAAAGATTAAGTACTTCGCCCACCAAGTCTTCGTTTTCTTGATAATGCTCCTGTCCCAAAGAGCTATCAAATCTCTTTTGCTTAACAACAAGCCTTGCGCCGTTTGGAGACCTAGGGGGCTCAGGTATTTCTATATGTGTTTCATAAGCGTCTAAGATATCACCAAACAATTGTCTAAATGTAGGTGTAGAAAAGTCTGGGTTTTGTATAAAAGTAAAAAAATATCCATCAGGTCCGGGTTGCTGATATATGCTAATGGCTCTCATGCCTGGCTTTTTTAAATGATGCGGAAAGTTAACTGGATATGACTCAGCGCTATTAATTGACTCAGATATCAACTTTCTTAATTGTGACCTAGTTATTTTCACTGTATTTTTACTCCCAACCAAAGGCCCTTTGCTGCTTGTCTGACGTAGCCTTCTAAAAGATGTGCAGGAATAATCCACTTAAGCGGTTTTTGCTCAGGCATTACTCTCATATCTATTCTGCCTTGTGTCATTGTGATACGAGTTTCTTGTTGTTTTATATAGTTAATCTGACCCCTGTCAGATACTGTAGAAGTACTTGCAAGGGTCATGTCTGGGTTAAACAATAGCATTTGCACTACTGTTTCATGATCGTCAATTGTGATAATCGTTTCAACTAGCATATGATTGTTTTGATTAGCACACTTCTTTGCGTCTAACAGGTAATTGCAATTGTCATATGCATAGCTGATTGTGTCTTTGTCGTATACTTTGACAATTGTTTTTTGTCCAAGCCGATCCCATGTTCCGCGTTCGTTAATGATTTTGCCGTCTTTCCAGTATGTGCTATTATAAGCATAGACAGACTTACTCCCTATAGTCCCTTCTGTTTCAGCAGATACATTTACGATCTTTGGCGTTGATATATACACCTCTAGCCCACTGTGTTCTTCTACGATAATTGTCGTTTGTGCAATTGCTATTAATGTCATTAAAATATAAAACATCATTTTTAATCTATTTCCCCTTCATTTAACATTTTTGGCATTCTAATGTCTCCTGATGCCAGAGCTTGAAAATGTGTTCCAAACTCAGAGTATACTCCCGGGTTGACTTCAATGTCAAATTCTTTGTATACTTGGATCGGTATCTCCGTAATTGCTCTAAATGTTGCTACATATTCATTGTAAGGCATGCCGTAACCTGGAATTCCCTTCAAGCCGTTCGAATAAGACAGATTTAATTGTGTTCCTAAATAGTTAAAAATGTGACCAACACGTGGAATGCTAGAAGTCGTTCCGGTTTGGACACTATAAGGAACTCTTCCATCGTCTACGTATTTCATTGCTAAAATTAAGTCTCTTATCATTGCACGATAAAGATCAGGTTTGAATTTAATAAGTGGGTGCAATATTTTAAGAGCGTCTTCCATTATTTTATTAAAAAACAACGCTGATAAAAAAGGCGGATATAACAATGCATTATAGTTGTTTTGTTGTACAGACTCTGGGTTCCAATTCATTAATTTGATCTGATCATACCCATCTTCAATTATATCAAGCTTAGAAAGGGCGTCCATTTGGCTTTCTTTGCCCATGTAATTAGCTACGGCAAATATTTTATATGCAGCTTTGTCAGGTCTGCTTGAAATACTATCTATCATTGTTTTGTAAGTTTCCTTAACGTCCTCAGGCTTATTCATGTAACGAATAAAATATTTAATCTCTTCTGCTGGATCTGGTATCCAATTCATTTGTTGTACAACACCACTATCGAGTAATTCTTTTCTAAATGGAGTCAATATTCTGCACAATTCTGTATAGTACTTTGTAAATTCAGCTATAGCTTTAGATGTACCGATATCAAATCCTGGTATTTCGTGCAATACAGGCAATAGATCTCTAAAAACATAATTGTATTGCGTGCGTGATCTCATAAGTGCATCTGTTGCAAGATGAATTAATTCTATTGCTTTAGGAGGTAGCTCATATTCACCTTTAATATGACCCACTATATGAGAGTGCAGTTTAGGTAAAAGATTTGCTGCTAATTCTAATTTGTCGCCGGCGAGACGAGTGTTTACTTTAGATCCTAAGCTTTCCGCACTTTCAAAAGTTTCTTCCATGATAGGTAAAAATTTATCTAAAATATATTTTTTAACTTTAACGCTACTATTTCCATGATCAAGCATATTTTTCATGGCACCCATTAATTCCTTAAGAGCCGGAGACATTTGCTTGGACTCAGGCGTAAGATAGAACCCAAATATTTCTTGAATTCTATCATCTAAAACATCATCGAATTTACCGGCAAGTATCATTTCCTCAAGTGCGCGGTGAGCTGTTCCGACCTGATAAGCTCCTGATGTCAAGCGCTTCAAAGACTCTGCAATTGCTGGAATTAGCCATGGCAATTCGTGATTGTAGATAATTCCTTCCATGTTGTCCGTTACTTTAGAAATAAGCAACTTACAAATTTCTGGATTATAAGCTACAGATGAAGCGAACATATTGACAAAAAGATTTAGAGATCCTCCTGCAGATCTAAATTGTGATTTTGGCACAAAATCCCACTTATTGTCATTAGTCATTGGTGGTTCAAGAAGGCCTCTCATTTCATAGTCAGTTTTTAACTTTTCGATCATTGCGCCTTTCTTAGCTTTTGAGTCTTCTGAATGAGGATCAAAAAGAAGGTCATCTGTTAGCGTAAGATATCCAATATTTTCTTTGATTTTTTTACTTACTTCTGTGTGAGCTGCACCGATTAGTGATATAACGATATAGGGAAACATTCCCTCTGTTGCAAGTTCTGACTGAGCCATTCTACTGTCTTTAACACGCGGAACGTTTCTCATGTAGATATAGTCCAAAACAGCCGGGCCTAGATGTGTACTTCTTAAAATGTTCATTGTAAAAGCCATGCGGTCATTAGGTTCTGCTAGTGTCTCTAAATGTTCCTTAAAGACTGTTTTATTTCTTGCCCGGGCTCTGGAAGGTTTTACATCTTGCAGCACTTGATTTTGTTGTTGTGCCCTGTCTCCTTGTGATGTGCCAGAAGTTGAGCCTTCTAATCCTCCGGGGCCTTTAATTGCAAAGTGTCCTTTAATATAACTAATAATTTTTTGAGATAGTTCAGGTCCTAAGACCTGATTAAGATTTTCTTCAGTTACACCATGTTGATTACCCCAAACACTAGCCCCTCCAGCGGTCGAAGGAATAACAATACTGTCTGGGCCAAGTCCATTAAAACCAATTGAAAAATTATCGTTATATATATCTGGGTCGTCATAACACTTTTGTCTAGGGTACAAATCCGGATTGTCGTAAGGTCGATCCGGTTTTTGCTTGGCAACATAATAAAGTGTAATACCTTGGCTCGTGTAGATGTTCCAATGACCTCCATAAACAGTACACCATGAATTAACACCAATTGCTTGCGCACCTGCCATTGTGTAAGGTCTAAGAATATCCCAACCATCGATTGTTGCATGTTTAATTAGGCCGCTACCGCCAGAAACGTCTTGATTAAGGTCGCCACCAATTGCAGCATATTTTTGCGCAATTGCTTCCTCAGCAGCCAATTTAGCATTACCAGCGGCAGCTTCTCCTTTAGTTGCTGCTCTATCTTTACCTACTAGTTTTTCCCACGCATCATTATTTTTTTGTATAAATCGAGCATCGGTATCGTCAATAATCCTGATTAATGTTTTATAATCTGGAATATTGTTTGGGTCTAGATACTCATCAGGTATTATACCTTTTTGTGCTGAATATTTTTCATGCATGAGGACACAAAAAATAATTTGTCCGTAGCTAAAATTTTGATATAAAACAAAATTACCCGTCTCGTCAGATATAAACTGTCCTAGCATTTTGTCTAGAAAACGAAGATACTTGTTTTTGTTGCGTATCATATTGACCGCTTCTTCGTACCCGTATTCTGGCTTGTTCATTGCAGGATATTTGTCTAATATTTCTTTTTGGGTAATTTCTAAAAGAAGCGCTTCAAAAATAAGTTTTCTAAAAATTCTACGTGTTAATAACATATATCTCTCAACTATACTAAAAAAGGTTAGAAACCTGTTCTAACCTTAATTATCTGACAAACGTCGTTATGTCTAGATTACTTTGTTTGTACAAATTTATATAGTTTTTCAGCCTCAGCAATGATTTCATCAGACGTTGGCATCTTTGGCCACGTCACAGTTTTTGGATCTAATAGATTTCGATCACAAAGATATCGAAGTCTTTCGTTTTCTTGATGGTACTGGTTTTGCAAGATACCTTGTGCTTGTGATAATAAACCTGCTCTCAGGTCGTAAGGATTTCCACTCATATTTCCTCCTGTGTGTATGTAATGTGTGAAATTGTGCGATATGCACGTTAAATAATAAACTTTTAACTTAATTTGTAAAATGTAACCGTAAAATAATTTTTATATAATAAAATAAAACAACATAAGGAGAAAACATGAAAAATATAGTTAGTCTAATATCAACTTTAATTAAAATCTATAAGAGAAATAAGTTGTCTGTAGGACAAGTAGTTGACTTAAGTTTGTACGGTCATAGCACACAAATTAAAATTGTAGCATCAGACTTTAATTCTAGATGCTACAAAGTTCAATGGCTAGAAGATGGAAGAGTTTCTTTACAAACAAAAGATTTTATTAACAGTTTTATTGTAAAGAAGAAAACAATCTAAATATCATCATAATCAAACTCATAACCTGGCATTTCGCTCGGTGTTGGTTCATTTGCAACGCCGTAAAGACCGGTTTGATCAAATCTTTGTGGTAGAAAATCTCTTTCTACTTTATCTTCAATAGCTGCCATTCTTTTAGCAATGTCAGCATTTTTTTGAGCTGCTCTTCTCGCAGCTTCAGCTGGAGAGACACCATCAGCGACGTCCTGACCGACTTGATCAAGTAGACCTTTTAATACAGGATCATTGTTGAGTATTCTTTCTAAATCTGCATAGTGACCTAATTTTAATTTTCTTTCTAAAGATTCCATACCGGCGACCATGGCGATTGACAATGCACCCATTGCTGTCAATATTCCAATTCCACCAAGTACACCAACTTCATTTAATTGCCTACTGTTTCTAGTACGCACAGAACGAAATGAGTTTATCTCTTCCATGATCAAAGCTCTGATTTGCCTTCTACTTAATTTCATTTTTGTCTCCTAATAAAAAAGGGTGGGCGACTGGCACCACACCCCTTAAATTATCCTAGGGGGATATTATCATTTAGATAACATCCATACCTAAGCAAGTTACTGTACCGTAGAAGTCTGCACGAACCATTTTCTTACCGTAACGGGTCATTACCCCTTTACGTGGTGTGAAGTCTTCTGGTGCGAAGATCGTTGGAGTTACGATTAACGGTACATACGGAGCATAGACGTATCCAGACTCTAAGTAAGAACCACCTTTGTAACCAACAAGGATCTTGTTGCGTGGGAAGTAAGGATCTTTGTAAACAGTAAATCTGTTAGAAAGAGATCCGATCGCCTCAGCGCCGATACCAGAGATAGCAGCTTGTCCTTGACCGTCGATCTTAATAGATGGCTTGTAAAGAACTGAAGCTTCAAAGATAGTAGCAACTTCTGGAGATACAACGATAAAGTTCGCTGAACCACGAAGTGTCTTTCTGTGAATTTCGTTAGCAACGTCAATGATGGTTTCAACCAAAGTTTCGTACCACTCACGAACTGTACCAGTGAATGTAGGTGAAGTAAGTGATCCAGCTGAAGTTTGATCAACACCAGTACGCTTATTAACAAAACGACCAGGGCGTCTATCCCAATAGAAGTTAGCACCTTTCGCTTCAACCAAGAGGTCGTTAAGGATTTCACGATCGATTTCCAATGCAATCTGCTCAGAAAGGATTTGAGTCAATTCAACTTCAGCATCCATTGAGTGATATGCATTTAAGTCTTGAGCGAGTTCTGGAGACCAACGAGCTCTTAACTTACGAGTAGTAGCTGTAACAGCGATAGACTCAATCTTGATATCGATCTCAGGAATTACTGGATCTGGAGTAACATCTAAGTCAGACTCAAATGATGGAATAACCAAAGTACCACCAGTACCACCAGCAGCTTGTACTGAATCACCTTTTACATAAGAACCAGTAAGTCCTAATGCGAGAGCGTTAGCTGCACCTGCTCCAGCTACTAACGTACCTTTAACAACACATAAAAGTGCTGCATTATTACCCGCAGCAGAAGCACCTACAGCTACAAACGGATCAGGAGTAAAAACGTTGGTACTTGTGTTATAAGTTCCTAATTGATTAAGACGTCTAATATTAAGAACGTTTTGTCCACCTTGGAAAGTGCTACCTGGAATAGTAAGTCCTTTAAATCCAGATGAACCTAGATCATTTACCAAAGTAAATGACTTAACAGCTGTTGTATCCATGTTATCAAATGCACCAACGTCAGCATCAAAAATAAGAGCAGTAAAATTATCGCCAGTGTTGTCTTCACGAATTGCAGTTGTAACTTGTGGATCAAATTGAAGTAACTTACCATCAGCACCCGAAACTGTTAATACTGCACCAGCTACATAACTTTGTGAAGCGCCACCACCAAATGCACCAGAAGCAAGAAGTGTCATAGAACCACCTAGCGATTGAGTGTGAATTTGAGAAAACGATGTACCTACTAAGTCATATTGTCCACCAACTGCATCTGATCCTGTACGAACTGAAGAACCCGCTGGGTTATTGTAAATAGAGTCACCTTGCGCATAGGTTGAAGTATTGTTTGCTGAGTTAAGAGATGTAGTTGATCCAGCAGTACTATCTCCTCCAACGTCAGATCCGTAAGTGTAATCTAAGTAGAACAAAAGACCTGATGGAAGTGACATAGGCTGAATAGATACTAATTCATTAGCAACTAATCCACCAAATACACGACGTACGATAGGAAATGCGATGTTTGAGAAACCATCAATATTTGATCCACCGTTACCAGCGCCTAATGTGTTTGCTTCGCGAAGAACTTGAGCAGCTTGGTTTTCCATTAAGCGTGCCATGTTTTCACGATTGTGGCCTTCAAGGCCTCTAAGAAGACCGGTACGGGTCCACTTTTCTTGAATTCTAGAAGCTTCTTGACCGACGTGACGATCGCGAATACCTTCTGTTAATTGATTTAAACTAAATGTACGACTCATTTTTTTCTCCTGTGAAAGTAGTCTTATTTATTTTATAAACCGGCCAAACGTTGCCATCTGCTTAACTCATTGTTAGAAGATGTTGCGGTTGACTGAGCAGAAGTAGTTGGGCGAGAAGAGCTTCCAAATACGCGAGATTCAGAAATTGTTTTCTTTTCCTTATTACTTCTAAACGTTTCAGTTAATGAAGAATACAAAGATTTTGCTTCTTGTAATGATTGTGCTTCATCCAAAGCCTTAATAACAGACTTCTTTTGACTTTCGTTAAGGCTTTTGTTTTGCAACAATTTGTTAACATACAAAAGCTTTGCATTGAATAAATTGAGATCTTCCAACTGTTCACGAAGAGAATTTACTGCCCCTCTGTATTTATTCAGTTTCTCTGACTGAGCTCGATTTTGACGTCTCAGATTACGAATTGCTTCGTTTAATTTGTTAAGTTGGGGTGGGTTAACGAAAACATCTTTTCCTTCGTTTCCTCCTCCAAATGCGCCTTTGACACCGGCTTTATTTTTTCCTTTTCCACCAAAAGCTCCGTCGACACCGGCTTTACCGTCGCCTTTGCCTCCAAAGTGGTGATCCATTTTTCCTTCTCTAACAAGACGTTTAACTCTATTAATTTCTTGTCTAAGAACACGTGGGTCGACATTAAAAACTTCATCAAGCTGCTCTTGATCTTCACCTCCTTCCATTTCACCAAAGTCAAATTCAGGAGCCGGCTCATCG
>Ga0181580_10003179_pt1 | contig 13348 bp, 9 predicted proteins | sample 071ome_23_FD_132413 | JGI IMG/M metagenome (GOLD analysis project Ga0181580, IMG submission 132413) | Coastal salt marsh microbial communities from the Groves Creek Marsh, Skidaway Island, Georgia - 071403BT metaG (megahit assembly) | ecosystem: Environmental > Aquatic > Marine > Intertidal zone...
GGGGGTAGTAAACTTAAGGGGGTTATGATGTAAAAAACAATTTACCCGAAATCTATGCCAACTTATGGTTATCCGCAAGTGCAATTTATTTGTTTTTCAGAGGGTGAAGGTAGTTAATCATGGCTTTAAGCTTCCATTTGAAATCCTAATGTGCTTTTAAACTCTGAATCTTCAATGTACCTCTGGGTCATTTTTGTTTCCGAACGTCTCTAATATGCGACATTATCATCATTCTATCTGGAGCAATTAAACTTTTCCTACGTGAGCTGTGGTTAATTGAACCAACACCCATTGCCGGGTTTGACAGTATAGCTTACCCTATCACGACTTACTTGAACGAAAAATGAAATCAGCAGTAACGATATCACTTGTTCCTGAATTACGCGGTGGTCCCTGGATTCTATGGGATGACTTGGCCGATAGCTGCCGGACGGCAGCCGAACTTGGGTTTGATGGTGTGGAGCTCTTTACCAGTGGGCCTTCAGCTGAGGGCTTGGATGAGATCCTGAAGGAGACGGGCCTGAGCTTGGCTGCGGTCGGAACCGGGGCAGGAAAAGTAATGCATGGGCTCACATTGGTGGACCCTGACCCTGCCCAAAGAAAAAAAGCTAAAGAGTTTGTAAAATCGATGATTGATTTTGGGGCGGCTCATCAGGCACCTGCCATCATCGGTTCGATGCAGGGAATGCATGATGGAGATCGGGATGCTTCCCTCAAGTTGTTGGCAGAGAGTTTGGAGGAATTGGGAGAATATGCCCACAAGCACTTAGTCTCCCTCATTTATGAGCCTCTCAATCGTTATGAAACCAACCTGTTTAACCGTTTGGCTGAAGCGGCGGAGTTTATTGAATCCTTAAGCACCAAAGGTATCTTACTCCTGGCAGATCTCTTTCACATGAACATTGAAGAGGTGGATATCGCTGAAGCCATTCGGGATGTTTCGGAACTGATTGGCCATGTGCACTTTGCCGATACCAACCGGAGGGCTATTGGAATGGGGCACTTGGATGTTCCTCCTATTGCCCAAGCTTTGAAAGATATTCCTTACGAGTACTTTGTGTCGGCGGAAGCCTTCTACTATCCCGACCCTCACTTTGCCGCTGAGCAAACGATTAAATCCTTTAAAAAGTATCTCTTCGATTGATCTTCAGGATTTCGCTGCAGCTCTGATGAGTCGGTCATTAATGGTATCTCCCAGCCCTCCTGCTGGAGCCATCTCTATCGACACTTTTTGAAGACCTTTTTTATCCAGATTTCGCAAAAGTTTAAAAAGGTTTTTTCCTGCCTCTGCCAGATTTCCTGTTTCTGATAACCAGTAGAATTGCTTGTTCTGATGGGGAATCTCTGTGGGTCTCTGGAATAAAACAATGGCTTCACAATCCAGTTTATCTCTTAAGGCATTAAAGCCATTCGGTTGTAGCTGAATTTGAGTTCTTGGGCTGTAATGTTTGGATAAAGTACCTGGTGCGATTAGGCCACTTTTTCTCATTTCAGAGTCTAGGACGCTTGATTCTTGTGCCACTTCCCTTCCCAACACTTCTTCAAGAGACTCTGCTGCAATCGGACCCTTCCTTAATATTGAGGGAGACTCTGGATGACTGAGATTTATAATTGTGGATTCCAACCCGAATTCGCAGGGACCTCCATCCAATACCGCATCTAATCGATCTCCCAGAGAATCAACCACATGCTGAGCTGAAGTTGGGCTCACATAGCCAAACGGATTCGCACTGGGTGCAGCTAAATACAGTCCACATCGATTCAGTACTTCCCTCATCTCAGGTTTCGCAGGCATTCTTACTGCAACCGTTTCCCGGCTAGCCGTAACCAAATCCGGTACAATTGGCCTCTTATTTAATACAATGGTCAATGCTCCTGGCCAAAAATGCTCTGCAAGGGTTATGGCCTCCGGAGGAATAAACGCGATTTTCTCTAATTGATTGAGGTCGTAAAAATGAACAATCAAAGGATCGATCAGAGGCCGCATCTTGATTTCGAAGATGCGTCGGACGGATTCCTCATCCAATGCATTGGCGGCTAATCCGTAAACTGTCTCCGTCGGTAGTGCGACCACCTCTCCTGATATAAGCAGCTCAGCAACGGCTTTGATACCATCGGCATTTCCTCGATGGATACAGATACTCATATACCTTTCGATCCCTTGCAAATGGGATCCGGTAATTGTGACACGTTTCTCAATGAAGAGAAACCTACTTACTTCATCAGCAGCAACTGGCGTGCACGTTTAATCTGACGTGCCACGTGACGTTGTTGCTTCGGGGTAAGGCCAGTCATGCGCCGTGGAAGAATTTTTCCAGACTCGGAAGTGTAACGACGCAAAATCTCTGCGTCCATGAATCCAAGGTCCATTGGAGTGCGGCTGTGTTTTTCTGTTTCTGTGTTTTCTGACATGAGGGCGCAAGAAACTGGCGATTTCCATTCCCATTTCAAGCTTCTTTTCAAAAAAATTGTTACAGAATTTTACTCCTTTATCGCGAAAAGTCTCGCATGGGAAAATGCATTTATTTAATAAAGTGGAGAAATTGTCTAACGCCCTGCCGACTTTATAACATTTTCTATGAAGAAAATTCTCATGCTTTTGCCCATTCTTGGCTTAATTGCCGCGTTGGGATTCTTAGGTGTTTTCTTTTCCTTAACCAGGGAAATTTTTGAAGGGCAAGTCCTGTATCAAACGACTGATGACTACGGACACGCCCACAAATCACCCGTATCAGGTGTTACAGTACGCCTCTATGAAAGAAGTGGCGTCGAGAAATGGTTATCCAATGATTTGGTTGCTAGCCTTGTGCAATGGAAAGACCCCAAAAAGGAAAGAGACTCTTTAAATGAACTCGTCAGTATCTACGAAGGGCTCCTGACAGTTTACCCCGCAAATACTCAGCCTGCACAAAAGCATAAAGATCGGATTGGTCAACTTTCAGAGTATTTGAATCGTATAGAAAATCCGGTTTCTGCTGTTTCTGTTCAATTTCCCAAAGAATTGTTCATCGACCTTCGTCGATCAATCCCCCCAAGCCTCTTTCACCCCGTTCTCTCACTCTTTAGTAGCATCAAGGACACGCTAACGGCCCCCAAACAGCAAACCTTCTTCGATTACCTCAAATTCACCTTTCCCGAAATATCCCCCTACGTCCTCTCGCAGATTGAGCAAGAGTTCCAATCCACCGCATGGGACAACCTGCTTGATTACCAGCCACGATTTGACGCAAAACAGGCTTCTTTCTTCATCGAACAATTCACCAAGGTTGATAAAATTGCTCTGACCCTTCTTCAGTACGCAGTAAATGATGAAGGTATTGTCCACTTAGCTCCTAAGCCCTTACAAATCCAGTCCACCGATGCAGATGGTCGAGTTCAGTTTAAAATTCCACGATACTCCAAACTCTTTAAATTTAACGAACGAAATGACTTTGTTGTTATCGCTATTTCTAGCAATCAATCCGTCCACCCTGGTCAAGCATTTGCCTGGCTAAAGTCCATCCGTATTGATCCAGATGCTCTGCTCCCAGAGGAAAAGCTCCCATTCTGGCCAGCTGTGCAGAACTTTTTTCTAACCAATCAATCTGCGACAGCCCAATTTCAGGTTCAGGTCGATCAACAAAGGCATGCAACTGACTCATCCGGGCCTCTGCCGCCCCTAAAATTCAACCCCAATCCTAAAAACGAGACTCTCTTTGCTGCAATCTCCCTGCTGTCGAAAAGTTCTCAACATCACTTACATGCCCACATACATCCACACGATAGCCATAGAGACCTACATTCTCATTCACACAGTCACGTAGGTCAGCCTCCACACCATTCTTCTGAGAACCATTCCCCAGTTCCCAACAGTAATTTTGAACTATTTAATAAAAAGAGAACCCCAACACCTCAATCCCATCCTCCAATCCAAAGTTTTGACCTACTCAACGAAGATTCACCAGCACACAAAAAGTCTTCTGCTGTACCAGTCGCAAAACCTCCACCTCTCCCTGAGAGAAGCAAAGAAGTTTCCTTTGATCTTCTGGATGAAATGTCTGAGCCTACCTCTCTTCAACCCGCTAAACGAACCGCACCCCCGGCTACAGCCATCCCTGCTGCACCTCCTGAGACCCATTCTCCCCTACCGACCTCTTCTGCGAAACCACCGCGTACCCAGCACGAAGATATTTATGGCACGTGGGTAAACACCGAAGATGACACTTCTTACAATTTCACTACCAAAGAAGCGTTCACCTACACCGTTGAAGGCTTTGATGTCATCGCAGGTTACTTCCTGCTCAATACAAGTGCACAGCCAGCAACTCTTGAACTCATAGATCAGACAGATAGCACTGTGATCCCTGCGATCATTGAATTCCTATCCGACAAATCCTTTAAAATTGAAATTGCCTCCAAGGGCAAACCCCCACCCTCAACCTTTTCCCCGGCCGCCCTGATATATCACCGGATTAGATGACACTCCTGCCCCGCAAAACAGGAAATGACCCATTGACTCAAATTACATCACTGAACATCGCTTCCAGACAAAATAAGCTTCTGATCGCAGGGGTTCTGCTTCTGCTTTACTCCTCTTGTGAACAAAAGCCAGCCACATCACAGCGTGGTATTCAACAAATACCCTCTGTAAATATCGCATCGCCCAGTACGCCTGCTCGTTCCGATACCCTGGAGTTTTTAAGACTTCAAGCCGAGGAAGGGTTAATGGATGCACAATATATCTATGCTTATCACCTGATGATTCATCAGGAACAGCCATCCGATTTGGTTCTGGCACAAGATTGGTTTACTAAATCAGCTCAGCAAGGGCACATTGAGGCTTGTTATCGATTGGGCAATCTTTTGGCCCAAGGCACAGTGGATGGGAATCCCAACATTTCTGCTGCAACCCATTGGCTTCTTAAAGCGGCAAACGATGGACATTCTGGAGCTCAATACTTACTTGGCCAATATTGTATTCACGGAGAAGGAGTTGTTCAAAACCCTGAAAAAGCGTTAGAGTGGCTCCGGTTGGCTGCTGAGCAAAACCATCCCAGTGCCCAATACCTTTTGGCGAGGATGTTTGAAACCGGTCAAGGTACACCTCCAAATCTTCACTCCGCATTCCAATGGTATGAGAAAGCTGCGAAAGCTGGTCATCCCGCGGCACAATACAAAACCGCCGAAATGACTCACAATGGGATGGGAACAGTGCCTAATCCTGAAGTAGCCCAAAAATGGTATGCTCAAGCACATGCATTTGGCTTGCCGATTCCGTCCAAGGAAAACGCGGTCCCTCCCCCGTCTGTGCATTCGTCACCCCCACCAGCTAGTATATCTGTAGATACATACGCATATTCGGAAGCCGGCCCTCAAGGCCCTGAAGGATCTCAGCCAAAAATCGGATCAAGAGACATTCCCCACGAACCTTTCGAAGAAAGCAAAGCAGATGAGGCTGCTTCCCCTAATGTTGCTCAGTCTCCAGTACCACCGAAGCGTATCAAGAAAATCATTCCAGAAGAGACCCCTGACACAAAAGAAGAAAAAGTATTTCTTGAACAAACCCAACCCTCCGTTGAGTTTCAATCTGAGATACGGAAGAAAGAGAATTCTCCAGCTGAATTGGAATATAAAATTGCTGAAAATTATGCCAGCGGAGGAGCCCTTCCCGCAGATCCAGCTAAAGCCAAACTCTTTTATGAGCATTCAGCAGACCAAGGGCACCCTCAAGCTCTTCATAAGCTTGCTATGGGGCATTTGAATCCACCTGCTTCCGGTACTCCCGATGTAAAAAAGGCAATTCATTATCTGGAGCAAGCCGCCTCCAAGGGATATCCTCCCTCCCAGCACCAATTAGCTGAAATCCACTACACAGGAATGTTAGGAGAGCCTAACTATTCTCAAGCCTTCTTGTGGTACCGCCTTGCTGCAAACAATGAGAACCCAGATGCTCAATATCGTCTCGGAAACATGTACTATGAAGGAGAAGGGGTGGAACAGAATTTGGAAAATGCAAAAAAGTGGCTTCACTTGGCTGCCTCACACAATAACCAACCCGCAGTGAATTTGTTGCATGTGATACATGAGGCTGCGCAGAAGGCTCAGCAGCCCGATACCTCCTCTGCAACAACTGAGATCTCAGATTCAAACCAACCTGCAAAACCTGCTAAAGAAGCTCTAGAAATACCTGTTGAGCCATCGCTTGCAGTACCGGTACAACCGGCTTCCCCAGCAACCACTCAATTGACCCCACAAGATTGGATGGAAAAAGGGTTACGGCTGTACAACTCTCAAAATCAACCAACTGCAGAATCGTACCGGGAAGCCTACCAATGTTTTGTCAGAGCCGCCAATGGTAAAATTGGTGATGCTTGGTACTATATTGGAAGAATGTATGACTATGGCGAAGGCCTGACAGCCAACCCGGAGAAAGCCTATCAGAGTTATCTGGTCGCTGCGAGGGAGGGAAATGCAAGGGCCCAGTACAGCCTAGGGTTTATGTATGAAACAGGTTATGGCTGCCAAAAACTGCCGACTGAAGCCTATGTTTGGTATGCGATTGCCGCAGGGAATGGACTTTCCAATGCCCGGCAAACACAATTGGGGTTGGAGAACAAAATGACCTCAACAGAATTAGAGTTTGCTAGGAATCGCCTGCGAACATTGCAAGGTTATCTCAATAATTATATAGAGCAAAAATCCGTTCGCCATCTACCATTCGAGTGATTACATTTGTACAATGCAAATTCATAGAAGACAGGTCATTGGGCAGGCGGTTGCTCTATCTTCGGGATTTCTTGGACTAAAAACATTTGTCGCGAGAGCGAATGCCGCTTCGAACCCTCTTACCTTAGCTGGGTACGGGACATTACAATCTGATCCCAATAAAATATTGGACCTCCCGAAGGGATTTAAATACACAGTAATTTCTACACGTGGTGAGCGTATGAGCGACGGGCTATACGTTCCTGGGCAACATGATGGCATGGGAGCATTTCCAGGACCGGATGGACGGGTCCTCCTTATTCGGAATCATGAACTTAATCCATCTCACGAAAAATGGAGTGCCTTTGGGCCAAAGCTTCATAAATGGAGGAACTTTGATAAAACCAAAGTTTACGATCCAGGAGTAAAAAGCCAACTCCGAGGCTTTGGAGGAACTACCACAATCCTCTATAATCAGAAGACAAGAAAAGTTGATAAGCACTTCTTGAGTTTGGCTGGAACAGAATGGAACTGTGCAGGAGGAATCACTCCGTGGGGCAGTTGGGTTTCCTGTGAAGAAACAGTTCAGACTTCAACACAAGGATACAGCAAGGATCATGGTTATAATTTTGAGGTGCCTGCTTCTATCGATAGCGGATTAGTGAATCCCGTACCATTGAAAGCAATGGGGCGTTTCAGACATGAAGCGATCGCCGTCGACCCGAGAACAGGTATCGTCTACCAGACTGAAGACCGCCACGATGGTTTAATTTACCGTTTTATTCCAAGAGATCTCGGTAATTTGGTGGCAGGCGGCAGGCTGCAAGCTCTTTGCATTCGCCAGCAAAAGTCCATGGATACAAGAAATTGGAGAGATACATCGCGAAAAAACAGCCCTAACATGCCTATTTCAAAATGGATTCAAACCAGTTGGGTGAATATCGATAGCGTGGAATCTCCCGATGATAGCCTGAGAAAACAAGGATTTAAAAAAGGTGCTGCTGTTTTTGCCCGGAGTGAAGGCATCTGGTATGGAAATAACTCCCTTTATTGGGCGTGCACAAATGGGGGGCCATTCATGAAAGGGCAGATCTTCCGCTACATGCCAAGTCCATTTGAGGGAACTTTACGAGAACGGTCCAAGCCTGGAACCTTGCAACTCTACATTGAGTCACATTCTGCCAAAATATTGGAAAATTGCGATAATCTGACAGTAGCTCCTTGGGGAGATCTATTCATCTGTGAGGATCACTCTGGAAGTTGTGGCGTTGTTAGGGTTACCAAGCGAGGGGAAATTTCAAAATTTGCAGAGAATCATTACTCCAATTCTGAACTGGCAGGTGCATGTTTCTCCCCAGATGGGCAAACCTTCTTTGTGAACTTACAAAAGGATGGCCTGAGCCTTGCCATCGAGGGGCCATGGCAGTCATGAGTCGGAATAAGGCTAAGGTCCAGGTCAGCTTTTGAGTTCCTTATCTTCGGCACCGTCACCATAGTACTTACTATAGTATTTATAGCGATAGTAGCCGTAGCCATATCCGTAGTATCCGTAATTGTAGTAGTAAGAATTGCTCTTCTTTTCAGGAAGATCATTCAACACAACTCCTAGAATTTTTGTGCCAGTTTCCTCCAACTTCTCAAGCATGGATTTCGCAGTTCTTCTGCCCACTTTTGCATAGCGGGTTACAAATATTAGCTCATCCACTTTTGTCGCAAGTGCATTGGAGTCAGGAAAAAGACCAACAGGTGAACTGTCCAAGAGAAGTACATCGAACTCCCTTTTGAGTTTGATAAACAAATTCGTAAAGGCGACTTTGTCCAATAGCTCTGTTGCAGTCCTGGTTTTCCCTCCTGAAGGCAAGAGGCAAAGGTTGGGATATACTTCAGGAATAAAATCGAAGTTAATGTTAGCGGATGGATTTGCTTGTAATTCCTGAATGTAGGTTAGTAGCCCTCTGTCATTTCCAACATCACAGAATTTGTGCAAACCAGGTCGTCTGAGATCAAAATCAATGAGAAGAGTCTTTTTACCGTGATTAGCGAAAGAGTGTGCGAGGTTAGCTGCAAGAAGACTTTTGCCCTCACTAGGGATTGCACTGGTCACCAATATGCTCTTTGGGAAAATCCCATCAGAATTCATTTGTATTCGGCTGTATAAACCTCGAAACGATTCTACTAGGTTTTCATCCAAGTCCTGAGCAACGATCAACGGTCTATTGGTTTCATTGACCATTGAAATACGTGGGATTCCAGCCAGCATGTCTCTACCAATAAATACTTCAATATCCCATGGAGATTTGACTCTATTGTCCAAAAATTCCATTCCAATGGGCACAAATAGAAAGGCCATAAAGAAAACTCCAATCGCCTTTTGAACAATGTCCTTATGATTTGGAGCAGATGGTAATGGGGGTGTTCCCACCTTTGAGCCCTGCTTTAATGGCGCCTCATCTTCAATTTCAATCAATGTCTCAATATCTATTATACGCTTGAGCATTGCATCTCTCAAAGATGTTTTAGCCTGCACTTCTCTAGATATGACACGGTAGTCAATTTCAAGCAGATCTAATTTTTGTATGTTACTGTGTACAAGTGCTAACTCCTTTTGATATTCCTTTTCTCTTTGATTGATCGTAACAATTTTTTGTTCTAAAACCCTAATTGATGCCTCGACTTCAGCATCAAGTAGAGAATTTGCTTCTAGAATTTCAGCTTTTAGAGATATGATCTTTGGATGCTTTTCCAGATACCTATCTGCTAATTTGGTTAACGTTCTTTTTAGCTCAACAATTCTATCCCGGTATAGTTGAACATTCCTGAAATCTGCAACCTCTTCAATAAATACCAGATTCTTATCTTCCTGCTTGGCTCTAAATATTTGAAGAAGTACAGTTTGTATATGAAGTTTTGTTATTTTGGAATCAGTGATATTGTCCTTAATGCTTTGCATCGAGCGAACAAGAAACTCACGTTCGGTTTCAAATGAGACTATGTTGTTCTGTCTTCGAAAGTCTTCTAACTCTTCCTCCAATACCTTCTCTTCCTTGGACATTTGGTCTAATTGATCCCGGAGCTTAGCTACCGCACCTGTTTCAATTTTCTGTTTCCTGCTGCTAATATGTTTAGGATATTCCTCAAGAATCTTATTCGCGATGATGCGACAACCATTGCCCTCGTGAAGTGATACTGCAGTAATATTAATTACCGGAACAGTACTTTGGTCCAAGCTGGGCATGCTCACGCTGTATTTTATAAGCTCATTTATGTTTGGTACTCTGGTTGTCTTCTCCGCGTTTAGCTTTTCATAAGGTCTGAGCAAAGTATCCTTTTCCTCGACCGTCAAAGAAGTTACAATCTGCTGTCTAAACTCTTTGCTCTGCAGGCGCTTGACGTGTTGTGCCAGCACCATTTTCGAAAAATCCTGAATTTCGACCGGAGACAAGTTAAGTAGGTTTTTGGAACGCTCAAAAAAGAAGTTTGTTGAAATGGTATAGGTTTTATCAACATTAAATTGTTTGTAGGCAAATATGATGCATGTGGGGATTGCAACAAGAAGGCCCCATAGCCACCTGTCCTTGATGATTAGCAAAAAATCCCATATCCCCTTAAATCTTGGGGAGGATGTGGGAAGCTGTGGAAGCTGCGGTGGATTATCTTTGTTTTGTTCCATTTAAAAATTAAAAAATACTTTCATGAACAAAAATAATGTCACCTGGTTGGATATAAAACCGAGTATCCTCGTCGTCCAATCCTTCCTGCAACCCTCTTTGTAATTCTTCTAAGTTCACTTTATAAGCAATGTAATTCCCTCTCTCTGTTTTCTTTTTAACAACTACCTTCTTTGGGTTGGCAATTGATGTTAACCCTCCACTGCGGGCAACAGCTTCAACTAAATCCATAGCTTCCACTTCAGGAGGAAAACGATAGGGACCGGGTTTTCTTACCTCCCCAAGGAACAGAACTTCTTGAGGAGCATATCCAATTATTTTTATACGTACGTTCGGTGCTCTGAGAATTTGGTTTCGGAAATATTCATTTGCTATGTATTCTTCCGCTTGCTTGATAGTCATTCCAGCTACGCTTACCTCGCCAACATATATTATGTTTATCTTGCCATTTCGATCAACAATCTCATTTACCGTAAGCTCAGGTTCACCCGCGATAGATACAGAAAGTTTATCTTGAATTAATATTTTGTATGTTCCGTAGCGATAGCCCCCGATTTTTAGGGCTTCATTGCTACCAGATAAATTTTCATTGCTGGTATCAATTGTGTCTTGGCCGAAGGTGGTTAGAGCAAAACAAGGTAATAATAATATGATCTGCAGTAATCTTTTCATTGGAACTAGTAGCTTAGGGTTGCTGAGAAGCTTAGCAGGTGTCTTTCATTTGAGAAAATATCTCCGTATCCTGAATTAAGTTTTGTATAAGTGTATATTGCACGTCCCCTTAGATGTGGCGTAAAAGCATTGTCTAATACAATGTTAAATCCGTTACTGGTATCTTCGCGTTCTTGAAGATTCTGCTCAAAGAAATCTTCAGGAACAGTGTACGGATCGATCAAATAAGATTGATAGTCTGAAACCCTATAATTATATCCAATCGTTCCAGTCATGGTTTTGGTAAACTTTTGAATCAATGATATGTTATAGTTAGAGGATATTGATGCATTGTCTTGTGCTGTTGGGACATACTGACGTCCAAGTCCAATAGACAGTCCGGTCTTCTGACGGAATTGCCATTGGACAGATGCATCAAATATAAAGCCATCTTCGGAATTTACGAATGCATTATCAAAGGATCTAAATGCGTATCCTACAGATGCTTGCCCTTTGATTTTAGGAGTGAAAGTCCCCTCTGCTCCAAAGCGTACTCTTGAAACGTCATTATTTACATAGAAGGAATTTCCTGATCTGCCGTCATACATTGTGTGATCATAAGCGAGGAAGAAATCCAATTTTGGGGAATAAATATAATAGAGGTCGGCACCAATTGTCTGCGATTCTATGTCTGTAAAAATTTTAGAAATAGAACTCAAGTTCTGGTAATCTGAGAAGTTGTAGGCGTAATTAATGGAAGCACCAAACTTGGGGCTGTGGTTATATCTCACATCAAAATTTGCCGCATACAAAGTGTAGCTGACCAGATCTTGGAGCTGTTCGTTGGATTCAGTTTTCTGAGAGATGTCGGTATCAAACCCAAATGAGATTTTACCCGCAGAGCGTTTATCCAATGAAAATAATCCGAAGTCTTCAGCCATCCCGATATTAATATTACTGATTGGATTACTGAAGTCTTCGTCGCCGTTCTCAATATAGCGTGCGAAGTCACCTCCTCCTGTTGCTGCAACGATTAGTGGGCCAAAGCGTTTGATGTACGTTGCTGTTGGCCTGAAGCGAATGATGATGTCATCAATTTCATTTTCGTTAAAGAAAATATTCGAGTCGAAGTCCGTCGCTGCTGTTGCTTGGATTTGAACTTCACCAACGCTTTTGATGTCGACAGTGAGGGCTGAATTCGTAATGCAGGAGAATATTACGATCGTTAACGTAACGAGTTTTATCCTATTGTTTATTTTCATAGTTAAAAATTTTTATGACACTTAATAAGGAGCAAGTTTTGGCCGTGTCCTTGAGTTTAGCTGTATTGCTGTCTTCCTGGGTTTTTATGAATGACATCTATGCTTGTTCAAATTTGCTTCTAGTAGTCGGGTTTTATTTAGTCGTCTTATTGTTGAGAAGTCAAAGTGAGTTGTTTGTTTGCAGAAACTATCTAGTTGGATATCAGGCTGTATTTTTATTACTGTTTGTCTATCTTTTGTGTAGCATCGTAAATGAGTCCCACGAATATAGAGGTGATAGTAATTCTTTTGTTTTATCTGAGTCAAAGGTTGACTGGCTCCCTTCAAGTTCATCTTCACATGTTACCGTGCGAAGTTTGCCATATATGCTATTTCTCATTGGGGTTGTCGGGCCTACGATCTTTTGTTTGATGAGCGAAAAGTTATTCCAGAAGTTGCTATGGGTACTATTGGTTAATTCACTTGTCTTAGCAATCATGGGTATAATTGTGAAATATTCTGGTTCGAGCAAGATGTTAGGTGTTGTTGATCCCCCTCATGGTACTGAGCGTTACTTTTTCTCCACGTTCACTTATAAGAATCACTGGGGATGCTATATGGTTTTATCATTGGGCATTGTAGCTACTCTATACGAGAGGTACAGATATTTAATGATGCACAAGTACAATGCGTTTTTTCTTGTCTGTTTATCAATATTTGCATTTGCAGTAATTTTATCAGGTTCTAGATCATGTTCCTTGCTTTACCTTTTGTTGTTTTGCTTTTTTGTTTTTCGGGTTAGTCAATTTTATTTCCTAAAGAGCAGATTGAATCTATTTATTAGTGTGTGTATTGCAGCGCTTTTTGTTGGTCTAGTTGCTTTTCTTGCTTTGAATTCTGATTTAGCAAACTTTGAGGAAATGAGGAATACTACTAGTATTTACTTTTGTGAGATTTTTAAAAGTGGTCAGAGTACTCGTTACCTCTTATCTTTAGGGACTTGGGACATGTTTCTGGCTTCACCTGTTTTTGGTTGGGGGCTTGGAAGTTTTGAGTTTGTTTATAATTTTTATAATAGTGGTGAGTTTCGTGGACAGAATTTAA
>Ga0181580_10003182_pt1 | contig 13339 bp, 11 predicted proteins | sample 071ome_23_FD_132413 | JGI IMG/M metagenome (GOLD analysis project Ga0181580, IMG submission 132413) | Coastal salt marsh microbial communities from the Groves Creek Marsh, Skidaway Island, Georgia - 071403BT metaG (megahit assembly) | ecosystem: Environmental > Aquatic > Marine > Intertidal...
CGAGCGTGCTGGCTTGCTCCTGCGCACCAATCGATGGAAAAAACAAGCTTGGCTCAAACCCTTGCAGTGGGCCTATGAGAATGTCGAGATGTGCCTGGGTAAACACCTGGCTGCAGACAACCTGGTGATGGTGTTGCGACGCCGTTAGGGCGGGACCGGGTTAAGTGCCAGCCAGCGGAGACAGTGGCTGGCTTCTGGCCTGTCTGAGTGACATGATTTGGGTCAGCGCCTCGTGTTGTTCCTTGGAATTGTCATCAAGACTCTGCAAGCGACTTCTTTGACGCAGCATTTCCTTGTCGATGAATCGGTCCCTGAGACGACGCAGTAATTCCTCATACTGGCGCTCCCTGCTGGGAATAGAGCGGGCTTCGGTGATGGCTTCGGTGATGAAGGACGCCGCTTCGGGATGATCGCATTGCCTGATGATGGCAGGTGCTTGGGGCTTCTGGTGGTTGGCGTGGGCATCGAGCACCCCCATCAATACTTTTTCAACCACTGGGTGTTCGATCCAAACCAAATCCAAGTGATCAAAAAGCCAGTCCAGTGGCTCTTCCTCCTCTTCGCTAAGCACCAATTTCATCAACCAGTATTCCTGAACATTGCACTTAGGTAGTGGGGGAGCCTGCGGCAAGGAGCCCTCTTCTTCTTGGCCAGAATGAGACCCTTGGGATTCTCTGAGCGCAACGGGGCGTGCCTGACGGTTCACCCGCCGGAACTCCTCACGCACTGCCTCCACATCGACTTGAAGCAGGAGTGCTGTTTTTTGAGCGTAGGTATCCATGAGGACAGCATGCTGGGTTTTGCCCACAGCCTGGCCCATCGCTTCGACAATACTCAGGCGATCTTTATCTGTGGATTCAGGGTGGACGCTTCGAAGATGATGCAAGAGAAAATCAAAGAATCCTTCCGCATTGCTTACTAATTTGCCAAATGCATCGCTGCCCTGTTCCCGGATAAAACTATCGGGATCGTGCGGTGGCGGGACACTAGCAACCCTCAGGTTGAGCCCGGATGCAAGGAGGTCGTCCATGGAGCGGATCGCAGCCTGACGTCCAGCTGCATCGGAATCGAAGCAAAGCACGATTTCATCGGCATAGCGCTTCAGGATGGTCGCATGCTGCAAGGTCAACGCTGTCCCCTGCGGCGCCACCACGTTTTCGATGCCTGCCATGTGGCAGGCAATCAGGTCCAGTTGTCCTTCACAGATAATGGCTGTCTTACTCGATAAGATAGCTCGCTTGGCCTTGTCTAAGCCGAAAATAACGTGCCCCTTTTTGAAAAGTGGGGTTTCCGGAGAATTGATGTACTTGCCGACCTTGGTGTCACCCTCGATCAGTCTCCCACTGAACCCGATGCATTGGCCTTGGGCATCCGTGATCGGAAACATCAACCTCCCGCGGAAGCGATCATAATAATCCTTCCCATCTTTCTTTTGAAGGATCAAGCCCCCGTCCTCGAGTAGCTTGCGGTCATGTCCTTTGGCCCTGGACCACCGCATGAGATCATCCCAGGCAAGTGGGGCGTAACCGAGTTGGAAACGCCGTATAGCTTCTTGAGTAACCCCTCTGGACTTCAGGTAATCTCTTGCTACCTCCCCCTTTGGATGCTCGCTAAGTAATTCATGCCACCGGTGAGCGATCTGCTGGTGGAGTTCGAGTAGGGCTCGCTTTAAATCGGCTTTTTCAGATTGTCGCGGATCAAAAGAGGTTTTGATTTCAATCCCAGCCCGACTTGCTAGACGCTCTGCCGCTTCAAAAAAAGTGAGGTTTTCATACTCCCTCAAAAAACTGAAGACATCACCGCCTTTGTGGCAGCCAAAACAATAGAATGTCTGTCGCTGAGGGTTGACATTGAAGCTTGGGGTTTTCTCGTTATGGAAGGGGCAAAGGGCTTTCCATGTGCCTCCGGCTCGCTTGAGAGGGATATAGGACTGAATCAGTTCAACGATGTCACTCGCCTGGCGGATCTGCTCCACCACTTCAGTGCCAATAAAACCGCTCATGGTATTTCACGGATTGGCCTGCATCCATCGCCGAGCCGTAGAAGCCTCAATAGCCTCGGGGTGACGCTGGATGATCTGCTGATAGATTTCGCGCGTACGCACTGGTCGCTGCAGAGGGCCTGAATACAACTCTCCGAGCTGAAAGAGAGTGGGTAAGTCTGACTTGTTCTGGGTCAAAAGGGTTTCCAGCTCGCGTGCGGCGTCCCTGAGGTGGTCCTGCTGACGCAAGGCCAGGGCTAGATTGAATCGAGAATCGCGATGATTTGGATTGATGGCCAGGGCATGTTCATAGGCTGGTAATGCCGATGCTGGGTCCCCCCCATTGAGTGCTGCCAGCCCTAAATTGAAGTAGGCTTCGAAAAATCCAGGATCCAAAGCGATAGCTTGCTCATAGGCTTCGATGGCATCGGCATGATTGCGCCGCTCGAAGGCACGGTTGCCGCGGTTGAGCCAGGGCTGCGCCAATCGGCGATCGCCGGCCTCAGGGCGGCCAGGGAGCAGGTAGCGGTAAGGATTGAATCGACGTCCAGGTGGTAGGGGCGTCACGCCGGGAGGTGGGTTGAGATCTTGAAGCCGTTGCCTAGGTGCTTCTGTTATCTGGTCGTCCTTCTGAGGGGTGCTCTCAGGTAAAACAGCCTCCGCAGCCACGACATCAAGCCTGTTTTCTAATGGGACCTCAGTTGGTTCATTCCCTCGCTCAATAGATTCAGTGCTTTGGATGAGAGCCAAATCTGGGACTGCGTTGCTCACCTGATTTGTCTTGGTAATATCGGTGCTGGGCTCTGGGGTGTCAGGTGTCTCGGTGAGGTTAGTGCTCACTTGTTTCGCTTCGTCGGCCAGATCTTGTGAATCATCGGTTCTGGTCTCACCATCAGGCAAGGGAGTCAGCTCCGTGGTCAATGTCAGTGCATCGGTTTGGGTGGGATCTTTTTCAGTGAGGTCCGTGTCAGGGTTGGAAGCTTGTTGCTGTGATGAGCTAGCAGGCTCTGGTGTTGCAGCTTGTTGCTCATCAGTTTCAGATGTTTCTGATACCGTTTCCGGCTCGGCCGGAGTGTAGAATTGCTCCTCGAGCAGATCTGCACGCTCTCTGGCAGATGCCACGAGGGGGTTTTCAGGTGAACGAAATGTAAACTCCCGGAGCTTTTTGACGGCCAGATCAGCACGGTTCAGATCTGGGTAAGCAATCATACCTTGATTCCAGAGGGCAGGGCCGTGATCCTGGCGTGACTGGAGGGATGCGTGGAAATGGTTGTAAGCGTCACTAGATTTCCCGAGACCGTGTTGAATCAGTCCCATGAGGTTGTGGGCTCTCGCGATGGTTTCATCATCGACTTGAGCCCCCTGTGCGCGTTCCAAGAACTGTTGGCACACGGTTTGAGCGGCCGTTAGATCCCTATCTATGTAGTGGGCTAAGGCTAGGTAGGGCAGTGATCTCAGCTGATCAGGTCGAAGTATTTGAAAGGTTTGAAATTGTTCCACAGCCAGCTTGGCCTGCTGGTTTTCCAGGAGTAATAACCCCAGGTTGAAACGAGATTGTGCCAAATTTTCATCCTGCTTGAGGGCTTTAGCATAGGCATCCCTTGCCATGATGTATTGCCCATCTCGCTGGTAGGCAATGCCGAGATAATTATAGGCTCTTGCCGGAGCTTCTAATTTTGAAGTCGCCGAACTGAATGAGGTGATGGCCTTAGCATAATTCCCGTCATCCAGCGCCTGCTTGCCTTGATAGAGTTCCTCGACTCCGGGTTTGGAGCAGCCGGAAATCATCATCAGGCTACATGCCGCGATCCAGCATGAGCCAAAAGGACTGAGTGGACGAATCCACTTTTTCCACCATGAATGCTTAGGGTTCATTGGGATGATCAAGGGTGGTCATTGACCCATGACTTGGTGTAAACTACCAATACCTTTCATCCGATGGCAACCATGGATCGCCCAACCCATACATTTGACCTGATGCAGCTTGAGATGTTGGCCCTGAATTGGCTTCAAATGTTGGTTTGCCTGAGCTCGGGTGTCATGGTGGGTTTCAGTGCTATGGCTGATCCATTGCTTGGGAGCAGCGATCGGGATGAGTCGGCCGAACCCCTGGTCTTGATCGCCGAGCATCCTGATTCGATGGATCAATATCATCCCAATGCAGAGGTTGTGGGGCAGATGTTTCAGTCGCTTCTTCTGGCCACAACCGGCGAATCGACTGTTTCGGAAGCTTGGGCTCACTTCATTCTGCCCGATGACAGGGTGGGGTTCAAAATCTTGAGCGAACCCGGTCGACTTAGCGGGACCCGTCCTGCGGTGGTTGAGGCTGTTATCAGCAGTTTACTCTCAACCGGCTTTCCACCCGAAAAGGTCGTCATCTGGGATCGTCGCCTGGGCTCATTGATGGCCACTGGTTATCAGGATCTGGCTCAGAAATTGCGGGTAAAGTTAGCTGGTGCGCAGGACGCTGGCTATGACGACAGCGTTTTTCATGAAGCCCCTTTGGTTGGGAGTTTGGTCTTTGGAGATCATGAATTTGGTAAGGATGGAGAAGGGGTTGGTAGGCGATCCTTTGTTTCCAACCTGGTCACTCAGGAGCTGACTCGGTTGATCGTGATCCATCCGATGCTCAATCACTACCTGGGCGGTGTGCATGGTAACTTGGTGGGCTTGGTAGCTGCCTCGGTAGATAATTTTCACAGGTTTCTGATTGGAGGGACTCAATACTATCAAGCTGTTCCCGAAATTTTCGCCATGGAAGCACTCTATGACAAACTCGCCTTTGTCCTCTGTGATGGATTGATATGTCAGTATCAAGGTGAAGATCGCGGTTTCCTGCAGTATTCAAACCTCATGCATCGATTAATGATTGGAGTGGATCCGGTAGCCATGGATGTACTTTCCTTTGGGGAATTGAGCCGACTGAGGCACTCAGCTGACCTACCTGTTGATGAGAAGATTCGGCTTCTTTATGAAAATGCTCAGCTCTTGGAGCTGGGTATGGCTGACTCCCAGAAGATTCGGAGTCAATACATCCAGTTACCCTCTATTCTCAAAAACAATGGATCCCGCACCTTACAAGCCCCATCATCAGCACCATGAATAAAACCTTCCTTGGGATAGAAATTGGTGGCACCAAAATCCAAGTTGTCAGGGGCGATCAGGATGGGCAGATCAAGGATACCAAGCGCTTTCAGGTGGACCGCCTGCGCGGTGCGAAAGGTATTTTGGAGCAGATTCGCGAAGCCATCCTCGGTTTCCAAGATGAGGGTCATTCCTTTGATGGGGTGGGCGTGGGGTTTGGTGGTCCCATTGATCCTCGAAGCGGCACCGTCATCTGTTCTCATCACATCGATGGATGGGATGGGTTTGAGTTGGGGCAGTGGCTGGAGAAGATGTGTCATTGTCCAGTGACTTTGGACAATGATGCCAACGTAGCTGCCCTGGGCGAAGCCATGTATGGAGCGGGCATTGGACGCCCATCCTTGTTTTACCTAACCCTTGGGAGTGGGGTAGGCGGCGGTATGATTGTCAATCACTCCATCTATCATGGGGCTCATACCACGGAGAGTGAATTGGGGCACCTTCGCTTGGACCGCCAGGGAACTATTTTGGAGGACATGTGTTCGGGTTGGTCGGTCGATCGTCGAGTGATGGCTGCAAGTCAGGGCGCCCCTGATTCGATTCTTGCCAGGCTTTCAAGAGAACTGAGCCACGGCCAGGCCAGGGTGCTCAAAGAGGCGTTGGAGCAGGGGTGTCCAATCGCCGCCAATCTCATGGAGGAGACGAGTGAAGCCTTGGCTTTTGCCTTGTCGCATGTCACCCACTTATTCCACCCCAGCTGCTTTGTGATAGGTGGAGGCTTGTCCCTCATGGGGGCGTGCCTCATCGATCAAGTCTCGGCCAAGTTGCCCCAATGGGTCATGCGCGCCTTGCATCCTGTGCCGGCTATCATCTGCGCTCAATTGGGAGAGGCTACCGTTCCAGTTGGGGCCCTATGCCTCGCACGGGGGGCATAACAATGGCCAGACCCATGCCATGAAATGAATGCATGAATCCCATCTGGAATCAATCCAGACCGCCTTTGGGTGATCAAAGCGAAAAAAAAGATCGGTTGACCGCCTTTTTCAATGCTTCAGCCGAAGCGGTAAAGCTTCAAGCACTGACCCTGCCAGCCTCCCTCCTTGGAGGACATGAAGTGCTTCTGGCTCGCGATGACCGCCTGCATCCCATGATAGCAGGTAATAAATGGTGGAAGCTCAAACATGTCCTCATTGAATCGGCTGCACGGGGGGTGCACACGATTAAATCTTTTGGTGGTGCCTATTCAAACCATCTTTTGGCTTTGGCTGGAGCTGGTTACCTCTTTGGCTTCAGGACCATCGGTGTATTGCGTGGTCAGGAGCCACGAGCTCTCAATCCTGTGCTCCGACAGGCTTCCGCCTGGGGGATGGAGTTTGAGCCAGTCAGCCGAATTCGGTATCGCGAACTGACTCAGGGTGAGCATGCAATCAAGGAGCCTGCCATGCATGATGGCTGTCTGATCCTGCCCGAGGGCGGTGCCGGGCCACTTGCCCTGAAAGGCATCAAGGAAATGGTAGGCCGCATCCAGGCACCCTATCAGCTCCTCTGCACGCCTGTCGGCACGGGAACCACTTTAACGGGTATGATTCTCGGTGCTGCGTCAGATTCATCAGTTATGGGTTTCTCTGCCTTGAAAGGAGCCCAATTCATTGAAAAGAAGGTGGGGGACCTGCTTGCAGAGGCCCAAAGCCCTCATGCCCGATGGCAAATGGCTCACGCCTACCACTTTGGCGGCTATGCCAGGCGTTCTCAGGAATTAGATGCATTTTGCAGTCACTTAAGCTGCCAATTGGGCAACAGCATTGACTGGGTCTACACCGGCAAGATGTTGTATGGACTCAATGATTTGATGCTCAAGCAGGCCTTGCCTGAGGGCCGCACGGTCGTTGCCTGGATGACTGGCAACGCTTGCCAACCGGGTGGTTCGCTTGCTGTAGGCGACTATTAAGCTTGGCGGTGTTTCGATTAGGAGATTGGATTTCAACCTTGATCCTTCCACCCTGGCGAGGCCAACCTTTAGGCCTGTAGTCGATGAAGCCATGATGAATTACCTACTGGCCACCTTGCTTGGGTTTATGCTGGGATCACCTCCCTGTGGTTTCCTGGTTGCCAAGGTTCTTGGCATGGATATACGGCAGCATGGCAGTGGCAATATTGGCGCCACCAATGTCTTTCGCCAACTTGGCTGGAAATGGGGGGTGTTGGTGCTCCTGCTAGATGGCTTCAAGGGGTGGTTGGCCTGCGAACTTGCCTTGCGCTTTCTTGCTCCTGGGGAAGGTATGGTGAGTCCGATTGCCCTGACAGCAGGTCTGGCAGCGGTCATGGGGCACAATTATACTCCTTGGCTTGGTTTTCGTGGCGGCAAAGGAATCGCTACCTCAGCAGGTGTTCTTCTTGCCCTGACCCCTTTTGCATTCATGATAGCACTCGGCACCTTTGTCGTGTCTCTGACCCTTTTCAGAATGGTTTCTCTGGGTTCGGTCCTGGCAGCGCTGGCTTTGCCGATTGCCGTGGTTTGGCATGATGGTATGGGAGCGATGCTCTGGGTCAGCATCATCCTATGCTTGCTGGCCTGGTGGAAACACTTACCCAACCTCAAACGTATCCTCGGTGGCACGGAACCTAAAATAGGTCGCCGCCAGTCGCCGCCGCCATCAACCAAGGGTATGTCATGAAGGTGAGTGTTGTGGGCTCCGGTGCCTGGGGAACTGCTCTGGCCAAAGTGTTAACTCAAAAGGGGCAGCAAGTGACGATGTGGGGGCGTGATGCCAAGCAATTGGATGCCATGCGTGAGTTCGGATACAACCAACGCTACCTTCCCTCAGCCCCATTGGGTCCACTCTGGGATCTGACCCCTGATTTGGATGACGCGCTTGCCGACGCCGAGGCGATCATCGTGGCGGTGCCTTCTCATGCCTTCCGGGAGATTACCGTTCATTTAGGATCGTTTACAGGACTGGCTGTCAGTGCCACCAAGGGGATCGAGCATGGCTCAGGCCTGACCATGACGGGCATCTTGCAGGCAACCATGCCGCACGCTCGCCCGGTCGCTCTTTCAGGGCCAACCCTTGCTGATGAAGTCATGCGATCCATCCCAACGGCCGTGGTGGCTGCTGCAGACCATGATGTCGATGCAGCTATGGTGCAGCAAATGTTTCATTTGCCCCACTTTCGCGTGTATTCCTCGAGTGACCGAATCGGAGTCGAGCTAGGGGGGGCATTGAAAAACGTCATCGCTATCGCGGCAGGTGTTTGTGTCGGACTTGGTTTAGGCTACAATTCTAAGGCGGCTTTAGTGACCCGTGGGATGGCTGAAATGCGCCGTCTCGGGGTCCATTTGGGAGGAAGCCCTGAAACCTTTGGAGGCCTCAGCGGCCTAGGCGATCTGATGGTCACCTGCTTCAGTTCCTTGAGTCGTAACCGCTGTTTTGGTGAGCGCCTAGGGGCAGGGGCATCACTTCAGAGTTTGCTCGATGAACGGGTATCGGTGGTCGAAGGCTATTATGCCGTCCGTTCAGCGATGCAAATGATTGAAAAGGCAAGTCTGGACGCCCCGATTCATCAGGAGGTCCACGCGATGCTCTACGAGGGAAAACCCGCTGCCGAAGCGATGAGAAATCTCCTTGCACGGGAAGCTCGTCAGGAGAGTGACTGAGGCAGCACGGCTCCTCCAATGATTGGATAGGGTGGGATTCAGCGTCATCTCAAGGAGTTTTGCCTTTTTCCCAGTCCAAAAAGGAGGTTTGACCTCCTCTCTGTGTTGGGCTAATAAATCTAGCAATCCCCTCATAACATCATGTCATCCACGACTCCTAAATCTCTGGGTGAAGACCCTGTCATGCAGCCAATTCGAGCCTTTACCTTGATTGAATTGCTAGTGGTCATCGCCATCATCGCCATCCTCGCTGGAATGCTCCTTCCCGCATTGAGCAAAGCCAAGGATAAGGCTCAAAATGTGATCGATTTCAATAACACCAAAAACATCATGCTCGGCACCCTCATGTTTGCCGGCGACAATGATGAATACATGCCCAGACCTGCCTGGGGAAACAGTGAGGATTGCTGGGCTTTCGGAAAAGGCATGGCTCAGGTGGCCGGAACCGCCTCCCTGACGACCCTGGAAACTCAGTTGCAGAATCAGGAATTGGCATTTCGCCAGGGTCAGTTGGCCAACTACCTCGGCAACACCATGAAGATCATGATTTGTCCCAAGGATGCGGTCGAATCGCGCTCATCCAAGCGCAATAACTACCTGCAGCGAAACGTCAAGATCACGAGTTATACTTGGAATGGTTTTGTAGGAGGCTTTGGCTCCAACAGTGGTGGGAGTTCTCCCAGTGGGCCCTTCAAAACCTACAAAACCACCGATTTGCGTCCCACCAACCTGATCCAGTGGGAAACCGATGAAAACACCCCATTTTTATTCAATGACGCAGGCAATCGACCTGATGAGGGAATTTCCCAGCGGCATGCTTCCAGCATTCCCAAAGATAGCTACACCGATGTGGGTGGACGTTCTTCAGTGGGTGCGATCGGGGGCCATGCGGTCAATATGACTTTCCGAGAGTTTTATTCCATGGTTGGCAGGGGGCGCCGTTCCGAGCTGCAGCCTGCTGCAAGCTTTCCGCAACAGCCGACCGAATTGCCCAACGACCTCTACTGGATGCCTGGCAGCGACCGGGGGGGATGGTAAAGCCAACTAATCACCGATCATCATGCGTGTTTTAACTTGCTGCTACGTTGCCTTGATAGCTGGTGCTACCCTGATCTTCACTGGATGTGGTGCAGGAGAGGAAGCCCCCACTCCGATCGCCGATGAGTCGCTTGAAAGCCCGGCCCCGCAGCCACAGGGTAAGCAAAGCAGCGGCGTCCGCTCGGTATCCTCGGGGGCTGCCGCTAACAGCGCTTCGGCTTATGATCGAATCGATGCCGCCCTTGACAAGGGTGACTACATGGGAGCGGTCAATGTTGCCATCAAGTCCGGGGGCAACCCCACCGAAAACATGGAGTATTTGCGTCATGTGCAAACCCAGCTTGGTGATCCGATGGCTCGTGGCGATGCCAAGGCCACCGAAGCCTACAATAAGTTGAATGCCTTCTACATGATGAAATATCAGCGATAAAAAGCTGAATCTGTGGTCATTCTGGGCTGCGCTGATGGCATGATTGAGCGATGACGTGACCTTCTTTTCGGGCTGAGGCGATGATTAAGCGCCCGTAGGCTCAAGTCTTCCATGACCCTTTTGTTGATGGGGTGGCTGATTGTTTTGTGCTCAAAGTGAGGCTTGATCCACCCTCCAAGATCAGGCCGTCACGGATCAATTGGGCCTCCTGCAGCCGACACAACGCGAAGCGATGAGCTGCTCACAGGGTCGCACCGGCCACACTTGCCCGATTATTTTGGTTTCATTCGGTATTTGACCTAAATGAAGCGGTGGATTAAAACACACGCAATCTCTGTAATTATGTCAGCATCAAAACACAACACACAGCAGGTGGGGTTGGCTCCAGCCAAAAATAGGAAGGCCTTTACCCTGATTGAACTCCTTGTGGTTATTGCCATCATCGCCATCCTGGCTGGAATGCTCCTTCCAGCTTTGAGTAAGGCCAAAGACAAGGCTCAAAACACGCTGGACTTCAACAATAACAAACAAATCATGCTCGGCATGATGATGTATACGGGAGACAATGAGGAATTCATGCCTCATCCAAGTTGGGGTGGAAATGGATCCGGCCCCGACAATTGGGCTTACAGTGGTACGGTCATGCCTCAGTATTCCAGCGCCACCACCTTGGCGAATTTGGAAGCTCAGCTTTTAGGGCAGCGCGAAGCCTTCCTGGCAGGTCAGCTAGCCAGTTATTTGGGTGGCACCGAAAAGGTGATGATTTGCCCCAAGGATGCCGTGGAGTCACGCGGTTCCAAGAAAGCCAAATACCTGGCGCGACCCATCAAAGTGACTAGCTACACTTGGAATGGTTCGGTGAGTGGTCTGACCCAACAGCTTGCCAATGGCCGCACTTATAAAATCACCGACTTCCGTCCGACCAACATCCTTCAATGGGAGACCGACGAAAACGATCCTTTCTACTTCAATGACGCAGGCAATCAGCCTCACGAGGGCATTTCACAGCGTCATGGTGGTGCTGTGACCAGCAATAACACCGACAACATGGGTGGTCGCGCTACGGTGGGGACGATCATGGGATCAGCCCAGAACCTGACCTACCAAAAGTTTTATGAAATGGTAGGGCCAAGGGGCGGACGCAGCATCAACCAGACCATCGCACCTCCGAATGATCTTTATTGTGTGCCTGGTAAACTCGACGGCGGATACAATTAATCCCTTCCAATGGGTTTATTCATGGATATCAAACGTTTCAAGCAAGCAGCAACACTCTTGGCCTGTCTGCTTTCAATCAGTGTGCTGACAGGTTGTGGTGGTGGAGATAGTGACCTAGAAGCGACTCCGGCACCTGCAGACGTTTCGGTCGGAGAAGCCGAAGTCAAGGGCAAGACCTCCTCTGGCAAGCGTACCGTCAGTAGTGGTGGGGGTGGCACCGGCAGCAGTGCTGCTGTTCAGTCAGCCATTGCCAAGGTTGAAGCAGCCTTGGATGCAGGCAATTATACGGCTGCGGTTGACATTGTGCTCAAGACGCGCATGGATCCGGCGGACCAACGAGTGGCTTACGGCATGGTGACCGACGAGGTAACCGATGCCATGGCTCGCGGGGATGCCAATGCTGCCAAGGCATATCAGACCATGAATCAGGTCAGATTGATGCGGCAGGGACAGCGCTGATCACTTCGCCTTAGCTTAATGAGATTCACAGGGCAACCCTCACCGGGGTTGCCCTTTTTGATTGATTCGCCCACCCAGAGAATGGTTTTCTGACACCAGTATGCGCCTTGAAGATCCATCCAAGCCCGTGAGCACAAGCCCTTGGGTTTGGACTGCTGCCGCCTTGGTGGCGTTGGTGTCAGTTTTGATTTTTATCAACTCAGGGGATTCCCCTTCACCTGATGAAGCGGCTGGGGGCTCGATCTCATCGTGGCAATCCCAGGAGGCAAATCCCGACGCGATCACCCATGTGGAGCAGCCAGTCGATCCGGTTGAGGCGTTTCTAGCAACATTGCCCATTGAGCAAGGACCAGCCGGCTATGTGGGGTCCGCTTCCTGCCAGCCATGTCATCGCTCCGAATATGGCTCATGGCACGACACCTATCATCGCACGATGACCCAGGTCGTCTCTGATGAAACGGTGGTAGCTGATTTCAATGATGTCCAATTAGATTTTTTCGATGAGCGATTCACGCTCTACCGAGAGGGGGAAGCCTTTATGGTAAGGATTGATGATATCCCTCAGGAGGATGCCAACAAATCCTCGGCAGCAGATCGGATCAGCGAGAGCCAAACAGCTGGCATTGAATTGCAACTGGGGCTGGTCACTGGCTCTCACCACATGCAGGTTTTCTGGCTTCCTGCCTACCACGGCAACATGCAGATTGGCTTCCCTTTTACTTGGTTGATTGATGAGAAACGATGGGTGCCGCGAGAATCGACCTTTATTCGAGATCCTCACGCAGCTGCTTCCCCTGAGGTATGGAACTTTACCTGCATACGCTGCCATGCCACCGCTGGTATCCCCGCTCATGACCCTCAGACTGATGTGGTAGCCTCACAAGCCGCGGATTTGGGCATTGCCTGCGAGGCCTGTCACGGTCCCGGGCAATCGCACATCCAGTGGCACAAGGAGCTTGAGCAGGCGGTGGAGAAGGGGAGCGCGCTCCCAGAGGGCAAGGATCCAATCGTACATCCAGATCGTCTGGATCACGAGCGTTCAACCCAAGTCTGCGGTCAGTGTCATGGCATGCGGTGGTGGGATGAAAAGGAGCAATGGCGCACTACAGGTTTTGACTATCGCCCCGGTGACGACATGCTCGCGACAACCCCCATGATCCAGCCCACCCAAATCGATCAGTTGCCCTGGCTTCAGAAAATAGTGGATCAGCGGCCTGGACTGCTTCGTGATTTCTTTTGGTCCGATGGGATGATTCGGGTCGCTGGAAGAGAATACAATGGTTTGCTTGAAACGGCCTGCCATCAGGAGGGTCAGATGTCCTGTTTGTCCTGCCATTCGATGCATGACAGCGATCCAGATGACATGCTTGCCAGAGACCTCTCAGGGAACCAGGCTTGCCTGCAGTGCCATGAAGGGATGAGGGATCAAATCGCCGCTCACACCTTTCACGCGCCGGATTCAGAGGGGAGTCAG
>Ga0181580_10003184_pt1 | contig 13338 bp, 12 predicted proteins | sample 071ome_23_FD_132413 | JGI IMG/M metagenome (GOLD analysis project Ga0181580, IMG submission 132413) | Coastal salt marsh microbial communities from the Groves Creek Marsh, Skidaway Island, Georgia - 071403BT metaG (megahit assembly) | ecosystem: Environmental > Aquatic > Marine > Intertidal...
CAGTGTGCATGTGTACGGCGTGATCAACGGGATCAAGGCCTTCGTGCCCACCTTGCTCGAGCGAGGCGACGAGGGCCATGTCGTCAACACTTCCTCGCACAACGGCGGATTCGCGCCAATCGCGTCGAGCGCTACTTACGCCACCTGTAAGAGTGCTGTGGTGACGATCTCCGAGTGTCTCTGGGGGCAACTCCGGGAAGTCGGCAGTGATATCGGTGTCTCGGTTCTCTTTCCGAGTGGGAAGACCAAGGGATTGCTCGACACCGGAATCTGGAAGACACGCGAGCGACCAGCCGAGTACGCGACCGACAAGCCGGTCGACACCGAATCGAAGATGCAGGATTGGATCAAGTCGATGGAAGCTGCCGGAACGCCCGTCACCTTCACGCCGCTGACCGAAGTGGCCGACACTGTGATCGACGGACTCTTGAACGACCGATTCTGGATGGTTGAAGAAGGACGCTTCGAAGACATGGTCCGGATGCGCGCCGATGTGATGTTGAATCGTGCCGCGCCGTCGTACCCGCGATCATGAGTCGACACCCCTGACGATCTGCGCTCGGCGGTAGCGTCGGGATCGTGACGTCGAGCCCCTCCGACACTTCGGTCTCCGCACGCGGCCTCATCAAGACGTACGGAGAGGTCACCGCTCTGGCCGGGCTCGATCTCGACGTACCGGGCGGAACGGTGCTCGGACTCCTCGGCCCGAACGGTGCCGGCAAGACGACGGCCGTGTCGATTCTCACCACACTCGTGCGTCCCGATTCGGGTTCCGCACATGTTGCCGGCGTGGACGTCATGGCCGATCCACGTGGTGTTCGTTCACGCATCGGGCTCTCGGGTCAGTACGCGGCTGTCGACGAACACCTGACGGCCACCGAGAATCTCGAAATGATCGGATGCCTCTACGGCATGCCCCGTCGCGAGGCGCGTCGACGCGGCCTCGACTTGCTCGAGCAGTTCCGACTCATGGAAGCATCCGATCGACCACTGAAGACGTTCTCGGGCGGCATGCGTCGCCGCATCGACCTGGCCGGCGCCTTGGTAGCCGATCCCCCAGTGCTGTTCCTCGACGAGCCCACCACCGGGCTCGACCCGCGAAGTCGCGGCGAACTCTGGGACGCGATCCGCGAGCGGGTGAAGGGTGGAACGACGGTCCTTCTCACCACCCAGTACCTCGAAGAGGCCGACCAACTGGCCGACGAGATCGTGGTGATCGACCATGGTCGATCCATCGCCAAAGGAACGGCCGAACAACTGAAGCGACGCGTCGGCGGTGAGCATCTCGACGTTCATGTGAGCGGCGACGGCGCCGTCGCCACGACGGAGTCGATTCTGACCGCCGTCGCCACCGGTCCGCTTCGCATCCACCACGACGACGGTGAGCTCTCCGCTCCCGTTTCCAACGGAGTGGAAGCACTGTCCACGGTTCTGCGAGAACTCGAATCACGACAGGTGACGATCGTCGACATCGGACTCCGTCGACCGACTCTCGACGACGTGTTCATGGAACTCACCGGTCATGAGGCCGAAGCGGAGGTCTCCTCGTGAACCTGCTCCGAGATTCGGCCACCATCGCCCGACGCAACGTGATCCGCATCCGTCGCGTCCCCGACGTCATGGCCTTCGTGGTCGTACAGCCGATCATGTTCGTGTTGTTGTTCGCCTACGTGTTCGGCGGTTCCATCGACATTCCGGGAGGCAACTACCGCGAGTTCCTGATGGCCGGCATCTTCTCCCAGACCGTGGTGTTCGGTGCCACCTTCACCGGCGCCGGTCTCGCCGAAGACATGCAAAAGGGACTCATCAACCGCTTCCGTTCACTGCCCATGTCGCGTTCGGCGGTGGTGGCCGGCCGTACCGTGAGTGACGTCGTCTACAACGCTCTGTCGATCATCGTCATGTCGTTGGCCGGCCTCGCCGTGGGTTGGCGTATCCGCGGGTCGCTTCTCGACGCCGTGGTCGCTTTCGCATTGCTGCTCTTCTTCGCCTATTCGTTCTCATGGGTGATGGCCTGCATCGGACTTCTCGTGCCGACACCCGAGGTGGTCAACAACGCGACGTTCGTGGTGTTGTTCCCACTCACCTTCATCGCCAACACGTTCGTGCCATCCGACAACCTGCCTGGAGTCTTGAAGCCCATCGCCGAATGGAATCCGGTGTCGACGCTCACCCAGGCCGTTCGCGAAGGTTTCGGCAATCTGCCGGTGGGCACTCCTGAGCCCACGGCATGGCCGTTGCAGAACGCCACGCTGTACACACTCGTTTGGGCAGCGATCTTGATCGTGGTGTTCGCGCCGATCGCTACTCGCTTGTATCAGCGAGCTGGCGCCCGCTGACGACTACTCGATGCGCAAGCCCGAGATGGCGCGGGCGATCACCAACTGCTGGATCTCGCTCGTTCCTTCGAAGATGGTGTGGATCTTGGCGTCGCGATGCATGCGCTCGACGTGGTACTCGCGGGTGTAGCCGTAGCCACCGAGAATCTGGATGGCCTCTTCGGTGACGCGCACGGCGGTCTCCGACGCGTAGTACTTGCTCATCGAGCCTTCACCGTTCTTGAAACCACCGTTACGAGCGAGCCACGCGGCGCGCCAGATGAGCAGACGAGCAGCGTCGATCTGGGTGACCATGTTGGCCAACTTGAACGCGATGGCCTGGTTCATGATGATCGGCTTGCCGAACGCCACGCGCTCCTTGGCGTAGTCGAGGGCGATCTCGTACGCACCTCGCGCGATACCGAGTGCCTGCGCACCCACAGCCGGGCGGGTGGCCTCGAAGGTCTTCATGGCCGGCTGAGCTTCACCGGTACGGCCGGCTTCACGGGCACGGGCCAACTTGGCGTCGAGCTTCTCCTTGCCACCGAGCAGACAGCGACCAGGAACACGCACGTCGTCGAGGACGACTTCCGCGGTGTGCGACGCCTTGATGCCGTGCTTTTTGTACTTTTGTCCCTGCGACAGACCCTTGGTTCCCGGCGGGACGACGAACGACGCCTGACCGCGACCCTTCAGTTCGGGGTCGACCGCGGCAACCACCACATGGACGTCGGCGATTCCACCGTTGGTGATCCAGGCCTTGGTGCCGTTCAGCACCCATTCGTCGTTGGCCTCGTCGTACACCGCACGCGTGCGCAACGACGACACGTCGGATCCGGCATCGGGTTCACTCACACAGAACGCGCCGAGCTTCACATCGTCGGCGGTTCCATAACACTGCGGCACCCATTCGATGACTTGCTCGGGTGTTCCGTTGCCGCTGATCCCGGCGGCGGCCAGACCCGATCCCATGATCGCCATACCGAGTCCGGCGTCACCCCAGAAGATCTCTTCGATGGCGACTGGGAGCGTGAGTCCAGAATTGTCACTCATGGCGTTCATCATGAAGTCGACGCCGTAGAGACCGATCTTGGCGGCCTCTTGCACGATCGGCCACGGGAACTCCTCGCGATCGTCCCACTCTTCGGCCGCCGGACGCATCACGTCCTTGGCGAATTCGTGGATCCAATCCTTCAACTGAATCTGGTCGTCGTTGAGAGCGAGGTTGAAATCGGCCATGACCAGAGGTTACCCATGGGTAACCGGGCGAGCCACTTCTGCCTGTCTCGGCCGAGCACTGGCAGACTCGATCCGTGGCATCCCCCCAGTCGGTGAGCACCATCAGCCTCCGCGGCATCGTGGCGTCCGTCCTCGTCGGACTCGGTGTCCTCCATCTCCTGGTGGCCGTCGGACGAGCCCACGACTGGGCTCTCGAGGGAGCAATTCTCGCGGTGGCCGGACTGACCCATCTCCTGGCCGCCGTCGGTTTCGTCGTCTCGACGCGCCCACGTCTCTACGCCGGAATTCTGGTCTGGCTCGCCGTCGCCGCTGCCTCCCTCGTGTACACGAGAACGGTCGGCTATCCCTTCGGCCCGTTCTCGGGGTACGCCCCCACGCTGTCGTCGTACGAGTTCACGATTCTCGGACTCTCACTGGTCGCGGGTGCTCTCGTCGGCGGTGTGCTCTTGGTCGACGTCGACGTCATCGGTCGCGCCGGCTGGCGGTTCGACACCATCGCGCCGGCCGTCGTGGTCGTGGCGGCGATGCCGGGTCTGGCCGCTACCAGTTGGGTCGACAATGCCTCGAGTCTGACCGGTTCCGGACACGTTCACGTCTCCTCCACTCTCGCGATCGGCAGCGACGAACTCACATGGGACGAGCGAGCCGAACTCGGCAACGACGTGGCACGCGCACGAGAGATCGCGCTGGCGTACCCCACACTCGAATCAGCTCTCGATGCCGGGTGGATCCTGTCGGGTAAGTATGCGCGAGGCGCCGGCCAATTGGTGGTCGATGGATCGCGTGACTTTCGTACCCTCGAGTTCGACGTGAACATCCCCCACGGACTGATCTACGCATCGTCCGACTCCGATGCCCCAGTCGTCGGCGTCCAGTACTCACAGTGGGTGTCGACAGATGTCGGTCCGTCAGGATTCGTCGGACAAGAGTCGCTCTGGCATCTTCACGGAGGTACCTGTGTGGTCGACGGCCCAATGGGTCGATACGCGGTTCCGCTCGACGAACCCACGACGGGCTCGGGTTGCCGAAACGTGAACGGCACACGCGATGACACTGTGTCCTACATGATCCGCGCCTGGGTGGTTCCGGGATGGGAGAACCCGTACGGGATCTTCGCCCACGATCACCCGGCTCTCAGCTGAGGAGAGCGCTCAGGAGGCGCGCCGGTTGCGCCCGCCGCGCGAGGTCTTTCTCTTGTGTTCGAGAAAGTCGACGAGCAGGTAGTCACCCAGGTTGTCGCTGCTGGTCAGGAACGCTCGACCACCGTTGAGCGACGACATCTGTTCGACGAAGCGTCGTAGATACACGTCGGCATCGAGCATGAAGGTATTGATGCGAATGTTCTCCTTGGAACAACGCACCGCCTCCCGCAACGTCGCTTCCACGGTCAACTGCTGCGCTTCGTAGCCGTCGAAGTACGTGAACCATGCGTCACCGTACGGCGTGATGTGCGCCGTCGGCTCGCCATCGGTGATCATGATGATCTGTTTGTTGCCGTGCTGACGCGCCAACATCTTGCGGGCGAGTCCGAGCGCGTGGTGCATGTTGGTGCCCTGCATACCCGGGATGGTGGCCTCGACCAATTCGTCGGCTTTGATCTCCCAGGCAACATGTCCGAACATCAAGATGCCGAGATAGTCACGGGGATACTGCGACGAGATGAGCGATTGCAGTGCCACGGCCACCTTCTTTGCCGGACCCCACCGATCGTCTCGATACATCGAGTACGACGCATCGAGCATGAGGACTGTGGCCGAGCGCGTGAGGTGCTCGGTCCGCTCGATCTCGAAGTCGTCCGGGGACAACCGCACCGGGGTCCCCTTGCCACTTCGATTCAACGCGTTGCGAATGGTCCGCTGCAGATCGAGATTGAACGGATCGCCGTATTCGTAAGGCTTGGTGTCGTACGTGCGTTCATGACCTTGGCCGATCGGACTGATCTGGTGCTGGCCCAACTTGTCCTTGGCGAGTCGCGAGAACATGTCGCGCAAAGCCTTGGAGCCGATCTGACGCATACCCTTCGGCGTGACCTCGAGCTTGCCCTCTTTCTGGCGAATCAGACCCTCACGCTCGAGTTCCTGGACCAGCTTCGACAGCTTGTCCATGGCGTTGGCGACGTCGTCACCCATGAGATCGCGAACTCGATCCATGTCGGCTTCGGCCAGTTGCTGTGGTGTCGAGGGGTTGCGTAACAAGTCTTCGAGCTGATCGAGATCGCCGAGATCGCGCATGGTCTGCATCGCCTGCTCGAACCCCATCGGATCCTGTCCCTGCATCTCGTAGCCCTGCTCCCACTGAAGCGACGGGAACATCGACTGCATGTTGGCGCTCAATTGACCCATCTGCTGTTGCAGATCCATGTCCTGCATCAACTGCTGGGACAACTCCTCGAGCTGGGCCCTTTGTTCGGGTGACATCGAGTTGTACATGGCCTGGGCGGCCGCCATGCGCTGGGCGATCTGTTCGAGGAGTTCTTCGATCGTCTGCGGATTCTCGGGGAAGAAGTCGCCGAACTCCTTCATGAACTCGTCGAAACCGGGATCTTCGCCACGCTGATGCTTGTCGATCATCTCGTTCAGCGCGGTCATCATCTCTTTCATGCGCTGCATGTCCTGCGGCGTCATGTTCTGAATGGCCGACGACATCTGATCGACCATCTGCTGAGCGAGTTGATTGCGCAACTTGTCCTTCAGCTGCTCGAAACGTTGTTCGGCTTCCTTCGACTCGAAGTCGTAGGCGTCGAGTTCACGCACCTTGCCGGCCAGGTCGTCGGGGAGCATGTCGAGTCGGAAGTTGCGGTCTTCGGCTGACCTCTGAGCGCTCTCCTGACGACGGGCGTCGGAACTCTTGTTGGCCTCGCGCACCGACTGATCGATCGCATGACGCTCCTCGTCGACGATGTCGTTCAATTCGTCGGCGATCTCCTTGTAGACGCCACCCAAATCGCCACGGTCGAGGAGTTCTTGGCGACGCTCCTTCAGCTGCTTACGCATCTCCTGCAGGCCCATGAGGCGCTCACCGTTCGGGTCGGTGAGACCCCGGTTCATCATCCGTCTCAGCGCACCCCGCAGGTCGCCGTACGCGAGCAGATCGTCCGACATCTCTTCGAACAAGGAGGTGTTGTCGAGATCGAATCCCTGCTGGGTGCCGTCCCAGCGCGAATAGGTGAATCGACCGGCCATGAACGCACGCTAGTCCTGGCCGAACGTCCGGCGACCCTCGGGCCCGACCGGTAGCCTGCCCCCGACCATGAAAGTTCAACGAACCTTCGTCTTCGTCGACCTCTCGGGGTTCACGAAGTTCACCGCCACGCACGGTGATTCCTCGGCCGGTGACATTCTCACCCGGTTCCGAGCCCAGGTTCGCGACGAAGCGGCCAAGTGTGGAGTACGCGTCGACAAATGGCTCGGCGACGGCTGCATGATCGTGGCGGTCGAACAGGAACAGGGGATCCGCTTCGCCCTCGATCTACAGCGGCAGTGCGAAGACGTGTGCGCACCGCTCAAAGTGCGGGTCGGTATCGCAACTGGCGAAGTCCTCATGTTCCAGGGCGAGGACTACATCGGCAGTTCGGTCAACCAGGCATCGCGCCTGTGCGACGCCGCCGACTCCGACGAAGTGCTCATCGCCCGGGCCGACATGCCACGTCCGCCCCGTGGAGTGAACGAGCACAATCACTCGCCACTCACGTTGCGCGGTCTCGGAACGATCGACGTCGTTCACCTCACGGCCGAGAAGTCGCTCGGAGGTCTGCACGACACCGGCGAACTCTGGACTCGACTCCCCTACGTCTGATCGCTCGTGATCGAACTCGGAGCTTCGCTCCCCAGCCTCGTGGCACTCGGAACGTCCTCGACGTCCGACGTCGACGGGTCACCCGTCCCCGGAAACGGCTTTCACACTCGCTTCGCCGACGATCTCGGGGCCCTCGCTGCCCACGGCATCACCCATCTCCGACTCGGCTTCGACTGGTCGAGGCTTCAGCCCCGCTCGGGAATGGGCGACGAGCTCAATGGTGAGTGGGTCGAGTGGTATCGCGATGTGCTGAGCGCCGCCCGGGCCTCCGGAATCGAGGTGTGGGCCGGACTCCTCGAACGTCACGTACCGCGTTGGTTCGACGACGAACGCGGTTTTCGCGACACCAAGACCGCCGACCGCTACTGGCCCCGATTCGTGGAGGCGTCGGCCGGCGCCTTCGGCGACCTGGTGGCGGGTTGGTTCCCGATCGACGATCCCATCGGGTACGCAGCACGCCTCGAACCGGACGACGTCGTGCGACACGGCGAGGTGGTCGACATCATGGTGCGAGCCTGGCGTGACTCGTGGCGGGTGCTGCGGGGCGGCCCGCCAGTCGCCGGATCGTTCGCGATCCGCACGGTGCGACCAGCCGACGACTCGGGTCCGGCCGCCGAAGCCGCCCGACGGGAGGATCATCTCCGGTGGCGAACCTTCTTGCGCGGACTGCGCGACGGAACGCTCGTGATACCGGGACGAGCCGATCGCGAAATACCCGATCTGGCCGGTGCGATCGACATCGTCGGCGTGCGACTACGCACTGATCTCGGATCCGACACCGGTATCGACGACGAATCGTTGCGTCGTTGGCAGGAACGCGCCGCCATGATGCTTCATCGGGTCACCGACGAAGGTCCCGACCTTCCGATCGCCGTCGCCGCGTACCGCGTCAGCCGGTCACGTCGTTCGGAGACGGCGCGCGATGCCGAAGTGCTGACCGAGGCGACCAAACGGGCTGTCGATCATGTCGTGTCCGACGGCATTCCGATCAAGAACGTGTTCGTCGAACCCGGAATCGCCGCCAGCAAAGGAACTCAAGAATCGGCGTTTCTCGACTGGGATCGACATCCCACTCCGCTCGCCTCTGCCTGGACTCGCTGACTCACCTCAAGGGTCAAGTCATTTGATGGCGGTGGGGGCCACGGGACCGCCGAGACCACGAGTGAACGGCAACGGCGTCGCCGTCAACAAGAAGTCGTACTGCCCGTCTGCCGCGCAGTCGGCGGCCAACTCGTCGAGCACCCAGTTCTGACCTTGGGTGAGTCCGATGTCGCGGATGTTCACCATGTGCACCGGCAACAGCGCTGCCGGATCCTCGGGCGGATAACACTCGAACACGATCGTGTCGGTGGCCACGATCGCCACGTCGTGATCGCGAATCCACTCCACGCTCTTCAGGCCGATGCCCGGGGTGGGATGGGAATAGTGAACCTTGTCGCCGACGCGCAGCCAATGCATCTGACCGGTGCGAACGCACACGATGTCGCCGGGCATCACTGTCAGGCCCGCCTTCGTCGCCGCCGTTTCGAGATCGTCGCCCGTGACCGCGTACATGTCGTCGAAGTGGTCGACCCCGTGCAGACGCGCGATGTCGAGAAGCACACCACGCGACACGACCGGGCCGACCTTTTCGATACCGAGCTCGTGACTTCCAGCCTCGTCGACCGTATTCATCGGCACGCCGTTGTAGAGGAGTCCGTCGTAACCCACATGGGCGAGTGAATCGAGGTGGGTCGACGCCTGGATTCCCATCGACACCGCGTCGTCACTCGATGTGAAGTCGCCCGGGTCTCCGGTGAGCGACTGGTTGATCGACACCATCGTGCGCTCGGGATTGATGCGGCCCGGGATGTAGCCGAGCTGCATGCCGTCTTCGTCGAACGGGTACGAGAGCGAGAAGACTTTGCCCTGCCGGGCCGAGGCCATACCTCGGCGCACTGCATCGACGTCGATCAGATTGAGAGTGCCGCGCCGATCGTCGGCCCCCCATCGACCCCAATTCGACACTTTGGCGGCGAGTTCATGGACGTAGTCGGGAAGTGCCATCGGATCAACCGTTCACCAGTTCGGCCATGGTGCGCAACGTATCGGGAGAGCCCCCCACGATGAGAGTCGTCACTCGACTCTCACGCCAGGCCGCCAGGTCATCTTTGATCTTGGCCGGCGGACCGACGAGGCAGATCTCGTCGACCATGGCATTCGGCACGGCGGCGACTGCTTCGGCCTGCTTGCCGTTCAAGAACAGACTTTGAATGCGATCCACGGCTTCCTCGTAGCCGAGTCGGCGAAAGACGTCGGCATGGAAGTTCATCTCCTGCGCGCCCATACCGCCCACGTACAGCGCGAGCGTGGGCCGTACCCGGTCGTAGGCGCGGTCGATGTCGTCGTCGATGGCGATGGTGGCTGTGGCCAAGATCTCGAAATCCTCGGGCCGGCGACGAGCTGTTGGACGAGCGAAGCCCTCTTCGAGCGATGCCGTATACAACTCTTCGTGCCGCGGCGCATAAAAGATCGGGAACCATCCATCGGCGATCTCGGCCGCCAGGGCAACGTTCTTCGGGCCTTCGGCTCCGAGGAAGATGGGAACGTCGGCACGCAATGGGTGCGTCATCACGTTCAAGGCTTTGCCGAGACCAAGACCGTCACGGGCCGGAATCGGATACTCGGGGCCGTCGTTCGTGAGCCTCTCTTCCCGAGCCAGGATCTTGCGGACGATGTCGACGTACTCACGGGTGCGAGCGAGAGGCTTGTTGAACCTTTGTCCGTACCACCCCTCGACCACCTGCGGACCTGACACGCCGAGGCCAAGGCAGAACCGCCCTGCCGACAGATGGTCCATGGTGATCGTCGCCATGGCAGTGGCCGACGGAGTACGCGCCGAGATCTGCACGATGTTGGTGCCGAGCCGCAGTCGCGACGTTCCGGCACCCCACCACGCGAGAGGCGAAATGGCGTCACTTCCCCACGATTCCGCCGTCCAGGCCGAGTCGTAGCCGAGACCTTCGATCATCGACAGTGTCTCGGGAACACCGACCGGCATGGAGCGACCCCAGTAACCGATGTGCCAACCGAGTTTCAGATCTTGCGCCATTCGAGCGACCTCCCCCGTCCGACCCACGGTAGTTCGCCATGAACGCAGCGGGTCACCCGTGATAGGACAGAAGACCATGGAGATCGGATACACGCCCGAACAAGAAGCGCTACGCGCCGAACTGCGCGGCTACTACGAGGGTTTGCTCGACGAGGAAACGGTGGCCGAACTCGGCACGAGTCATGGAATCGGCGAGGCGCCTCGTCGCGTCTGGAAGCAGATGTGCGCCGACGGTTGGGCCGGCATCGGCTGGCCGAAGGAATACGGAGGCCAAGGCCGTAGCGCGATCGAGCAGTTCATCTTCTTCGACGAGTCGATGCGCGCCGGTGCGCCCGTTCCGATGCTGAGTATCAACACCGTGGGACCAACTCTCATGAATTTCGGAACTCAGGAGCAAAAAGACTTCTTCCTCCCGAAGATTCTCACCGGCGATCTGCACTTCTGCATCGGCTACTCCGAACCCGGCGCCGGCACCGACCTGGCCTCACTCCAGACCAAGGCCATTCGCGACGGCGATCAGTACGTGGTGAATGGTCAGAAGATGTGGACGTCGTTGTCGAGCGATGCCGACTACTGCTGGCTTGCCGTTCGCACCGATCCTGACGCACCCAAACACAAGGGCATCTCGATCCTCATCATGCCGATGAACACACCCGGGATCTCCTTGCAGCCCCTCAACCTCATCGGCGAGCACGACATCAATGCGATGTACCTCGACGATGTACGCATCCCCGTCGCCAACTGCGTGGGTGGCGAGAACAAGGGTTGGACCCTCATCACCAATCAGCTCAATCACGAGCGCGTCACTCTGTGCTCCACTGGTGTGGTCGAGCGCGCACTCGCTGACACGCTCGAGTGGGCCAAGAACACCACCCTGCCCGATGGACGTCGAGTCGCTGATCAGGAATGGGTACAGCTCAACCTCGCTCGAGTGCACGCGAAACTCGACGTGCTGCGACTCATGAACTGGCAGTCGGCGTGGGAGGCAACGCAAGGCGTACTCGACGTTGGTCATTGTTCGGCCATCAAGGTGTACGGAACCGAGTTCTACCTCGAGGCCTTCCGCCTCCTGTTCGAGATTCTCGGTCCACCGGGCTATCTGAAGAGCGGAACACCTGGTTCGATCCTGAAGGCTCGTCTCGAGAATCTGTACCGAGGAATGCTCATCCTCACGTTCGGCGGAGGTACCAACGAAATGCAGCGCGATCTCATCACGATGTTCTCGCTCGGCTTCCCAAGGGCGGCCCGCTGATGGACTTCTCCTTCTCCTCCGATCAGAACGAACTGCGCGCCCTTGCGCGCCAAATCCTCACCGATGCGTGCACCACGGAACACGTCAAAGCTGTCGCCCGTACCGACAGCGCCACCGATCTGGCTCTGTGGAAGACGCTCGCCGATGCCGGACTCGTAGGTATCGGCCTACCCGAATCAGCGGGGGGAGGTGGGCTCGGCCTCGCCGAAGTTGCCGTCGTACTCGAAGAGATCGGGCGGGTGGCGGCACCTGTTCCGGCCTTCGCCGTCATGGCACTGGCCGCACCCGCTCTGGCGGCCCGTCCCGAATTGCTCGAAGGAGTTGTATCGGGCGACGTGATCGTCACCGCAGCCGTTCACGAACCAGTAGGCGATCCGCATTCGCCGTCCACGACGGTCACCGAGGGCAAGATCACCGGAACCAAGGTGTGCGTTCCGCACGGACTGCTTGCATCGCGGTTCGTGGTGACTGCCGCCGACGGCGTGTACTGCGTCGAGGCGAGTGATCCGAAAGTGCGCGTCACGCGCCAGGACACCACCTCCGGAACTCCCGATGCCCTCGTCGAATTCGACGGTGCCGCAGTTTCGTGCGTGGGCGGACCCGACGCCACCGAGCAGCTGATCGCCCTCGGATCGATCGGTGCCAGTGTGATGGTCGCCGGAGCCTGTGACGCTGCACTGCGCCTCACAGCCGACTACACGAAGTCGCGCCAGCAGTTCGACAAGGCGATCGCCACGTTCCAGGCCGTGAGCCAGCGCGCCGGTGACGCCTACATCGACACGGAGGCCGTGCGCCTCACGGCCTGGCAGGCCGTCTGGCGCACCGAGAACGGACTCCCGTCACAAGAAGCGGTGTTGTCGGCGAAGTTCTGGGCCGCCGAGGGCGCATGGCGCGTCATGCACGCGGCCCATCACCTGCACGGAGGTGTAGGCGTCGATCGCGACTATCCGCTGCATCGCTACTTCTTGTTGCACAAGCAGTTGGAGTTGCAACTCGGATCGACCCAACCGAGTCTCCTCCGCCTCGGTCGTCTCCTCACCGCCTAGGCGTTCGACCCGCACGGGGACGAGCCGGACTCGTAACATCGTTTCGATGTCGAATCCGAACCCGATACTGCCGCCCGATCCCAACCTGCCGCTCATCCACACGCGCAACTACGAGGTGCGCGCCTTCAAGGTGAGCGACTCCGAGATCATGCTGCGCGGCGCGGTGCGCGACGACAAGGCGCCAGGTCTCTACGTCGATGGTGATCCCGAACCGCTCACGATTCACCACATGGTGGTCGAGCTCAGGGTGTCGTACCCCACGTTCGAAATTCTCGATGCCACCACCGAACTGAAGTAATTCCCCCATCATGAGTGTCCGGGAATCGCCCCCCACTACCGGAAGCTCGTCGGACTCTCGATTGCACGCGGATTCACCCACAAGGTTCGCGAACTCTTCGGTGTTCCACGCGGCTGCACTCACACCACGGCACTGCTCCAGGCCATGGGACCAGTCGCCATTCAATGCGGATGGAGCATGCGGGTGATGGCCATGAAAGAGGCGGCCGACGGCGGTGCGCCGACACCCGAGTTCTCACCCGAGGCGCGCGAACGAGCTTTCGCCACCAACCTCAACACCTGCCACATCTGGGACGAGGA
>Ga0181580_10003195_pt1 | contig 13323 bp, 9 predicted proteins | sample 071ome_23_FD_132413 | JGI IMG/M metagenome (GOLD analysis project Ga0181580, IMG submission 132413) | Coastal salt marsh microbial communities from the Groves Creek Marsh, Skidaway Island, Georgia - 071403BT metaG (megahit assembly) | ecosystem: Environmental > Aquatic > Marine > Intertidal zone...
GCGTGTAAAAGTTACCATAGGCGAGCAGGGAGAGGTCCCGTGCACCGTAGGCAGATGGATCAAAATCACGCGATTTATTAAACCGGTTGCTTTGCCGAACAATTTCTTCGCGAAGTAGGTTGAGTACTTTTTCCTCCCCGTGGTCGGGCCATTTTTGGACTGCCTGGTTCCACCACCATTGAGTGAGTTCCTCGGGGTAAGGAGGCAATTGTATGGTAGGCTTCATCAGCTACGGGATAGAAAGAATCTGCCCCTCTGGAATCAAAAAGCGGTAGGCTTAGAGCTTTCCGCCGTAAACAGCAGAATCTCCCAGTTGCTCCTCAATGCGAAGCAATTGGTTGTATTTGCAGATACGGTCGGTACGGGAAAGAGAACCTGTTTTGATTTGCCCAGCGTTGGTGGCTACCGAGATGTCGGCGATGGTTACATCCTCCGTTTCTCCGGACCGGTGGGAAATAACCGAGGTGTATTGAGCTTCCTTGGCCATTTCCACTGCGTCAAAAGTTTCGGTAAGGGAGCCTATCTGGTTTACCTTTACCAGGATCGAGTTGGCCACTCCTTGGTCGATTCCCTTCTTGAGGAAGTCCACATTGGTCACAAAAAGATCGTCTCCCACCAGCTGGACGCGATCGCCAATAGCATCGGTGAGCTTTTTCCACCCAGTCCAATCATTTTCATCACAACCGTCTTCGATGGAGCGGATGGGGAATTTGTTTACCAGCTCTTCATAGAAAGCAACCATCTCGTCGGAGTCACGCTCTGATCCGTCACTCTTGCCAAAAACATATTTTCCTTTTTCTCTGTCGTAGAATTCGGAAGAGGCAACATCGAGGGCAAACTCAATTTCGTCACCCAGCTTGTAGCCGGCTTTTTCCACCGCGGTGGAAAGAGACTCAAGGGCAGCCACATTGCTGGCCAGGTTGGGGGCAAACCCGCCTTCATCACCCACGGCAGTGGATAATCCCTGGTCCTTAAGCACCTTCTTCAGGGAGTGGAAAATTTCGCATCCCATACGGAGGGCTTCACGAAAGGAAGGAGCCCCAACCGGCATAATCATAAATTCCTGTACATCAATGGGGGCATCGGAATGGGATCCACCATTCAATACATTCATCATGGGAACGGGAAGAACCTTGGCATTGGGACCTCCGAGATATTTGTATAAAGGAAGCCCGCAAACCTGAGCAGCTGCATGTGCGGTAGCCATAGAGGCCCCTAAAATGGCATTTGCACCGAGCACAGATTTGTTGGGGGTGCCATCGAGTTCGAGCATGGCCCGGTCGATTGCAGTCTGATCAGTCGCATCCAAACCAACCAAGACTTCGGCAATCTTCTCGTTCACATTGTCCACCGCTTGGGAGACTCCCTTGCCCAGGTAACGATCTTTATCCCCGTCGCGCAATTCTATGGCTTCATGTTCGCCAGTGCTCGCACCAGATGGAACTGCAGCCCGCCCGAAGGCACCTGAGCTCAATTCAACCTCCACTTCAACAGTGGGGTTGCCGCGCGAATCTATGATTTCTCTTCCGTGTACTTCAATGATGTGTGTCATGATTTTTTAAAAAGGTCTAAAAGGAGGTGTTGTGGATCAATTTTCGAAAGGTAGATCATGCCAAAGAGGGGAATTTTGTCAAAATTCTTTGAAATACATACAACCATTCAAGAGTCTCGCAATTTTCCAAGCAAGGGCATATCATATCCCCTTTTCTTATGGCTAAGCAAAAAAATGCAATCTCTCCCACCCGTGATGAAAACTATCCCGAGTGGTATCAACAAGTGGTGCGGGCAGCTGACCTTGCCGAAAATACTCCGGTTCGTGGTTGTATGGTGATTAAGCCATGGGGTTATGGTATCTGGGAAAATATTCGAGATGCCCTCGATGGAATGTTTAAGCAGACGGGTCATAAAAATGCCTATTTCCCTCTCTTCATTCCCAAAAGCTTTCTCCAGCGAGAAGCCGAGCATGTGGATGGCTTTGCCAAGGAATGTGCGGTGGTCACTCATTCTCGCCTTGAGGCGGATGAAAATGGAATTCTGCAACCGGCTGGAGAACTGGATGAACCTTTGATCGTGCGTCCCACTTCGGAAACAATTATTGGTGAGCTTTTCGCCCGCTGGGTACAGTCGTACCGGGACTTACCTCTACTGATTAACCAATGGGCCAATGTGGTGCGGTGGGAAATGCGCCCCCGTTTGTTTTTGCGAACTGCCGAATTTCTATGGCAGGAGGGGCACACAGTTCATGCCACATCGGAGGAAGCAGTTGAAGAGACCCAGCTAATGTTGCGTACCTATGCTGACTTTGCTGAAAATTGGCTGGCGATGCCGGTTCTCCGCGGTGAAAAAACCGAAGCGGAACGCTTCCCCGGTGCGGAATCGACTTTGTGCATCGAAGCAATGATGCAGGACCGCAAAGCATTGCAGGCAGGAACTTCCCACTTTCTGGGGCAGAACTTTTCCCGGGCATGTGGGATTAAATTTCAAGGAGTCGAAGGTAAGGAAGAGTTTGGATGGACTACCTCCTGGGGTGTCTCCACCCGATTGATTGGTGGTATGATTATGACCCACTCCGATGATGATGGATTGGTTGTTCCCCCACGGCTCGCTCCTACGCAAGTAGCCATTCTTCCGGTTACCCCTAAAGAAGACTCCCGCACACAGGTGCTGGAAGCCTGTGATGCCTTGCTCAAGGAATTGAAAGCGGTACAAGCGTTTGATCTCCCCGTGCGGGTTGAGATTGATGACCGTGACTTGCGCGGTGGTGAAAAATACTGGCAATGGGTAAAGAAAGGAGTTCCCTTGACGGTGGAAATCGGACCGAGGGATCTGGAAAACAACTCAGTGTTTGTGGGACGGCGCGACCACGGAGGGAAGCGTGAAGGGATGAACCGGCAGGAACTGGTTTCCTCCCTTGGTAACCTGCTGGAGGATATCCAGGGTCGTCTATTTGCGAAAGCAAACGCCTTTCAGCAGGAGCATACCCATGAGATCAATACCCGGGATGAACTCTATGACTTTTTCACTCCCCAAAACCAATCCAAACCAGAAATACATGGAGGGTTTGCCAGAATTCACTGGAACCGAGATGCACAGTGGGAAGAGCAGTTAAAAAATGATCTAAAGGTGACTGTGCGGTGCATTCCGGAGGGAGAATCCGAGCCAGGGGATTGTTTGTTTAGCGGAGAAAAAAGCCCGGGCAGGGTAGTTGTGGCCAAATCTTATTAAAAACATCATCGGTTAAACATAAAGGGACGATGGAACTCATCACATCCGCAGCGGATATGCAGTCTCGAGCCACCAGGCTGAGAAATGAGGGAAAGATCATTGGGTTTGTTCCAACCATGGGCTACCTTCACCGGGGACACCTCTCCCTTGTAGACCTCGTTCGGGCAAAGTGTGATGCCCTCATTCTTTCTATTTTTGTAAACCCAACACAGTTTGGTGCTGGAGAAGATTTTGAAAAATATCCCCGTGATGTAAAACGGGACTTAGAATTATGCAGGGAAAAAGGAGTCGATTTTGTTTTTACCCCACAATCTTCTGAGATTTATGAACCCGACGCTTCCACTTTTGTTGTAGAGGAAGAAGTGGGCAAGGGACTTTGTGGTGACACCAGACCGGCTCATTTTAAAGGGGTAGCCACTGTCTGTGCTAAATTGTTTAATCTTTGCCAACCACACCTGGTTGCTTTGGGGCAGAAAGATGCACAGCAGGTGGTTGTTTTGAAAAGAATGATACGAGACCTTCACTTCCCCATTGATGTACTCGTGGGACCGATTCTACGCGAAGACGATGGGTTGGCTATGAGTTCGAGAAATGCGTATCTGGAGCCCAACCAGAGAAAGGATGCCCTGCTCATTTCCCGGGCGCTCCAGGCTGCACGGATCTTGGTGGAAGAGAAAGGCTCGTCTAATGTAGACCGGGTAAAAGCGGAAGTTCTCAACATTTTAAAAGAAGGCAGGTACCTTCGGGTAAATTATGTCGAAATCGTCGACCGGGAAACGATGGTTCCTGAGACTGAAATTATACCGGGTCGATCGATGCTCGCAGTGGCGGTGTGGGTGGAACAAGTCAGGCTGATTGATAATTTTTGCTTTTAGTGCATATGGGAACATCAAAAAAACCATCCAGTAGCTACGACCTTGTGATTGTGGGCAGTGGCATAGCGGGTCTTAGTTTTGCCCTTAAAGTAGCGGAGGCTGGTTTTCGGGTGGCTATTTTCACCAAAAAAAACAAAGCGGAATCCAACACCAATTATGCCCAGGGGGGCATTGCCGCGGTTACTTCTGCAGGGGATGATCTGGACAAACATGTTCAGGATACCCTCGATGCTGGGGATGGACTCTGCGACCCCAAGGTTGTTCGCGAAATTCTCAAAGACGGCCCCCAAAGGATTCAGGATCTTGTGCGTTTGGGGGTGGAATTTTCAAGCCTTGGCGATGGCCGGATTTCCCTGGGAAAAGAAGGGGGGCATAGCAAACGAAGGGTCTTACATGTAAAGGATGTTACAGGAAAAGCGATTGAGGATGCGTTGCTTGCCAACATTGCCAAACAGGGAGTGGATTTATTCGAGCATTATTTTGCCATTGATTTGATCACTTCCAAAAAATTGCAAAAACTGGGCATGGCCACGAAGTCCACCCAAGATCAGGTGGAAGGGATTTACTTTCTCAATGCGGAATCAGATGAAGTGATAACGGTCTCAGCACCAGTGGTTTTACTGGCAACTGGAGGGGCTGGACAGACCTATCTTTACACCACCAACCCATCCATTGCCACAGGTGATGGCATTGCGATTGCCTCGCGGGCAGGCTTACCGGTAACCAACCTGGAGTTTATTCAATTCCACCCCACCACTCTTCACTCATTGGAGGGGGACCGGTTTTTGATCACTGAAGCGGTTCGGGGTGAGGGGGCAAAATTGATTGATGCAAAAGGGCGGCCCTTTTTAAAAAAATATCATCCCCTTGCCGACCTTGCTCCGCGGGATGTGGTCGCCCGTGCGATTGACCGGGAAATGAAAAGATCGGGCTCTTCCTGCGTGCGCCTGGATACTCCGAGGATGGAGGTAGACTTTAAGGATCGTTTTCCCAATGTTTATGAAAACTGCATCAAGCGGGGCATTGATCCGACCAAGGAGCCCATACCAGTTGTTCCTGCGGCTCATTATTCCTGTGGGGGCGTTCCCACCGCGCTGGACTGTTCCACCAAGCTGAATGGTCTGTACGCCTGCGGGGAGGTCGCCTGTACGGGCTTGCACGGTGCCAACCGATTGGCGAGCAATTCTCTGCTTGAGGCAGTGGTGATGGCCCACCGTGGGGCCGAATCGGTTTGCCAGTATTTGTCCTCCCACAAAAAGGGAGGAACTCAACTGCCTGAATGGGCGGATGGAGATGTGCCTGCTTCAGATGAGCGCGTGGTGCTTTCCCACAACTTGGAGGAATTAAAGCGGGCGATGTGGGATTATGTTGGGATTGTTCGTTCCACAAAACGGCTGGAGCGTGCCCACTCCCGTTTGCGAAATTTACGAAGAGAGATCAATGAGTATTACTGGAATGCGAAAGTCGATGTCCCATTGCTGGAGTTAAGAAACCTGATTTGTGTGGCCGAGCTGATTGTGCGGTCCGCATTGCAAAGAAAAGAGAGCAGGGGGCTGCACTTCACCATCGATTACCCTGATCAATCTGCCCAGGCCAAAAATACCCGGGTGGCTTCGGGTAAGTAACCCTATTTTCGATGGCTCAAACACTTGGGAAAATTGGCTTGGTTGGCCCCGGGGCAATTGGTGGATTTTATGGCGGAATGCTTGCAAATGCCGGTGAAGATGTACACTTCTTCTTCCGCTCGACCTACGATTCCGCCGTTAAGCACGGACTGGTCTTGGTACACCATGCAGATGCATCTAGGCAAACCAAGGTGACCCCCCTTCATGCTTATGACCATGCCGAGTCAATTGGGGTGTGCGACTGGGTGGTTGTGGCTGCCAAAGCCACTGCCAATGACCAGTTGGGGGAGATTATGAGCCCTATGGTTGGGCCTTCCACCTGCCTGCTTACTTTGCAAAACGGAATGGGAAATGTGGAAAACCTTTTTCGGTTGTTTGGAGAAGACCGGACCGTGGTGGGCGGGCTCTGCTTCACCTGTATCAACCGAAGCTCGGATGGGGTGATTGAATGCCTGCTCCCTGGTTATGTGCAGTTTGGGCAAATTGGGCAGAAACTTTCACCGGAAGCAGAAACCGTGGTACAAGCCTTTTCAACAGCAGGTATCAAAGTGCGCACATCAAATTCTCTGGACGAAGCTCTGTGGAGAAAGCTTTGCTGGAATGTTCCCTTCAATGGGTTGTCGATTGCTGCGGGAGGGATCACCACCGATTTAATCTTGGCCAATCCAGAACTTAAGGATCGTGCCCATACCCTTATGCTTGAGGTGCAGGCAGCTGCCCAAGCCCATGGTGTGGAGATTGAGGATGCCTTCCTGGACAGGCAGTTTAAACTAACTGAGCCCATGGGTGCATACAAGCCATCCAGTCTGATCGATTTTCTTGCCGGGAAACCAGTGGAAGTGGATGCGATTTGGGGAGAACCTCTGAGGAGAGCCCGAGGCCATGGTCTTGCAGTGCCAGAAATGGAGAGGCTTCTGGCAGAGCTTAGAAATAAAACCAGCTAATTTAAAACACTTAGCTGACGGAGCCATCGATGGCAGGCCGGCGTTTGATCGTAAATCCCATAAAACGGAAAAACCAACGCCCTGCCTTCTTCAGGTCTTCCAGAATCAGATAGAGGCAAGGGACCATCAGCAGGGTAATAAAGGTGGCAAACATAACCCCAAACCCAATCGCAATAGCCATTGGTTTGAGAAATTGGGCCTGTAAACTTTTTTCAAAAAGAATGGGCATGAGACCGACAAAGGTGGTCAGCGAGGTTAGTAAAATGGGGCGGAAACGGGCCATGCCCGCAGTCTTGACCGCATCAAGAAGAAAGGTTCCTTTGGCCCGTTCGTTAACATAATGGACTAAGACCAGGCTGTCATTGATCACCACACCGGTAAGGGCAACCAGTCCAAAGTGGGATAGCTGACTGAGCGGAAGGCCAAAAAGATAATGACCAATGGTTGCACCAATTAGACCAAACGGGATCACGGACATGATCAAAAAGGGTTGCAGGTAGGAACGAAATGGAATGGCGAGCAGACCATAAATCAAAAACAGGCAGATTCCACCGACCCGGGCGAGGCCGGAATCACTTTCCTCCTGCTCTTTTTTCTCACCCACAAAAGTGAACCTTAGCCCGGGGTGCTGGGCACGAAGTTGGGGAAGGAAATTTTTGGCGAGATCGCGTTCGATCCCGGGCACATTTGCCACAACTTTATCTGCAGACGATCCAACATTAATAATGCGGGAGCGATCGGTTCGGGTAATGGTCGAAAACCCAAGACCGATCTTGATTTCTGCAACTTCACCCAGGGGTGCTTCCACCCCGTTGGGGGCCCGCACCCGGAGGTTGGAAAGGGCGTGTAAACTTTTTCGGTCTTCAAGTGGATAAAGCAACATGACCTTTACCTCATCCCTGTCTCTTTGCAGGCGTTGAATTTCTTCACCATAATAGGCCTGCCTCACCTGTTTGCCCAAGTCTGCCTGGGTAAGGCCTAAAGACCTTCCCGCCGAATTAAGCCGGAGTTGGACTTCCCGTTTTCCTTCTGCAAAGGTGTCTCTTTGATCAAATAACCCTTCGTAGGTTTCCAATTGCTTAACCAGTTTTTTGCTGGCAAGGCTCATCTCTTCTAGGTCATCCCCAGAAATTTCAACCTCAAGTGCGGTTCTGCTCCCGCCTGCGGCAACATCGCCAAAATATAGTTCCTTAAGTCCTGGGACGGGCCCAATTTTTTCCCGCCAAAGGGCAGAAATTTGGGGAGCGGTACGGGTACGCATTTCAGACTTGATCAGTTCCACACTCACCTCTCCCATATTTGATGCAGAAACGATATTGGATGAACTTTTCGGCCCACCGGAAAAAGGCTGGGCACCCATGGTTTGCATCACATAGCGAAAGGGGTTGGGTTCACCGAGTTCTTCTAAGTGTTGGATAACTGCCAACCTTGCGGATTCCACTTTCTCAATCGCATTTTCGGTGGAGCGTGCGGGCACTCCTTCCTGCATATGTATTTTAACGGAAATATAATCGGAGGGCACGGGTGGGACTCCACGAATAGAAGGCACATGCCCCCCCACAATCAACCCAATGGTCACCGCAAACAAGCCGACAAAAAAGGCGAGGGTGAGGTAGCGGTAACGAAGGCAGAGTTCAAGAAAGGGTTGGTAGATTTTTTCGATAAATTTTTCCAGTCCCAAAGCGACTTTATCCTGTAGCTTCGCGATCGGATTGTTTGGGGCCTGGTTAAACCGACAAAGGCTGAGGTGGTAAGGCAGAATGAATTTAGACTCGATCAGAGAAAAGAATAGGGCGGGTATGACCACCAAAGGGATATCTTTTAGCAACTTGCCCAGCCAACCTGGAAGGAAGAGAAGGGGAACAAAAGCAACCATGCTTGTGATAATTGCAAAAGTCACCGGCATGGCCACACGGTGGGTACCATCAATGGCAGCGGCTAATGCATTTTTGCCCCTCCTGCCTTGGGTATAAACCGATTCCCCAACCACGATGGCATCGTCCACCAATATCCCTAACACCACGATAAAAGCAAATAAGGAGACCAGGTTGATGGATGCCCCAATGACCCCCATGGTGGCAAAGGCTCCCATGAAGGATATGGGCAGCCCAAGAGCTACCCAAAAGGCCAAAGATGGCCGAAGAAAAAGGGATAGCACCAAAAAGACGAGGATGAGCCCTTGCAACGCATTATCGATCATCATTTGCAGCCGTCCTTGCAAATAATAGGAACTGTCCTGCCAGATCGTCATGCCCACCCCTTCCGGGAGAGTGGGGCTTGTGGCTTGCACATAGGCGTTAACTTTCTTGGATATATCCAGAGGGCTTTGCTGCCCAACGCGAAAAACGCGAAGTGTGACCGCAGGTTGTCCGTTGAAAGTGGTGTAGAGTGCCTTATCCTCGAAAGCGTCTTTGACGGTTGCGACTTCACCGAGAGTTACACTAGAGCCATTTTCGGAAGGGAGCAGTTCAATGGCATCAAATTCCTGGCCATCCCGTGCTTTGCCCATCGAACGCAAAAGAGTTTCGCCGGCAGCAGTTCGGGCAACTCCACCAGGCACATCGAGGGATGTTTGGCGGAGCGTTCTTGCCACATCATCAAAACTTAGCCCATGTTCGCGAAGGGAGGACTCCGAAACTTCGATCCCGATTTGCGGGTTTCGTATACCTGCGATCTCGACCTGAGTGATTCCTGGGAGGTTGGTGAGGTCGTCAAGGGTTTGATCGGCTAATTTTCTCAAAGATTTTTCATCACACTGCCCATGTATGGCGACAGCGAGGACGCGTCTCTTAATTGTTGTCACCTCAACCATGGGCTTTTCTGCCTCCTCGGGAAGAGTGAGAATGGAGTCTACCCGGACTTTGATCTCATCGGCTAGCAGTTTAGCATCCCTCCCTCTTTCAACCTGAACCGAAACGACTCCAAAGTTTTCTCTGGAGTAGGAAGTCATTTCTTTGATTCCTGTAAGGTCCCAAATTTTTTCTTCAATCTGTTTGCATATTCCATCCTCCACTTCCAGGGGGGCGGCCCCTGGGTAAGCCACTGAGATCGTGACTAGGTCGAGGTCAAAATTAGGGAAGAGTTCCATCTTCAACCCTTTGACAGAAAAAATTCCTGTAATCAGGATAACCCCCATGAGGAGGTTGGCGGCAACGCCATTTTTAGCAAACCAGGCAATCATTGGGCAGTTTTGTTTGGTTCAATAGAGGAGTTTTTTTGGCCAAGGGTTTGCTCAGTTTCAGTGTCACCAACCACCCGCACTCTCATGCCCTCAGAGATAATCTCAATTGGGGTAATACACACCCGGTCCCCTTCTTTAAGGCCTTCTCTAACCCAAACCTTTCGGGTTGTCCGATGCAGAACCTCAACCTTTCTTGGGTGCAGTCGGTTGTTTTGGTCTACGACCAAAAGGGTGGTGAGGTCCCGAAAAGCTGAATCAGGCAAAACAAAAGCAGAAACATTTTTCCCAATGAGTTTGAGGTTCACAAATTGCCCCAGGCTGAGGGGTGTGTCGGGGGGTGTTTGGGAAAATGGGTTGGCAAAACAGTTGTCAATCCGGGCGACAAAGTTGGTCAACCTGGTTTTGGGATCAACTATCCCTTGGGAACGGTCAAGAAACCCTAGGTGTGTTGCTTTTCCCCCGTCTGAAAGTGTTTCGACCTGAATCTTCTGGTCTTTGGTAAACCCATCCATAAAGCCGAGAAAGGAGATTTCTTTTTGGCTTAACGATAGGTCGATCTCTGCGGTGTCCAAGGAATAAATTTCTGCAAGTGCGGATGATGTTCCTGCACCAACCCGTTGTCCACGGTCAACCATAGTCTTGATGATTCTGCCGTCAAAGGGAGCGACAACCCGGGCACGGGAGAGGTTTTTCTTGGCCTGATCGAGGAATGCCTGTGCTGCCTGGGATTCAGCTTCAGCTTTGCGGATTTGAGGAAGGCGCTTTACCAGTTCGGGTGCTTTGGCCCAATTGCGGTCTCCCCACTCACTCTTTGCCTGCTTGGCAAATTCGCGTTCCTGAACCAATTGAAATTGGGCACGGCTGAGGTTGGCTTTGGCTTCAGCCACGGCGGTTAAAAGGTCAAGCTCCTCTATTTTGACCAGAAGGTCGCCCTTTCTGAAAAAGCCTCCAGCACGAAAGGATGGGTTTGTTTGTCCCGCAGCAAAAGGAGCCACGCCTTCAACAATACCGGGCACCTCCGCGATAAGGGTGGTTTGGGTATGGGGACGTACAACCCCATGAGAATGAATGATAGCGGGCAGCGACTTTTCCTGTGCCACCACAACTTCAATATACGGGTATTCTTTCTTAAACTCCTTTGGTTGCGGTTCCGGACGGAGCTGGATTAAATGCCAGGCAACCCAAAGGAGGCCACCTAGAACAAGGGGGGGAAGAATGTATTTTCTCATGATTTTTCAGAAAGAGGTGTATGCCCAAAGGCGAGGTGAAGGTCTACCCGATTGTGGAGCCGTTGCTTGCGGATCAAAAGAGCACGACTGCGAGCCTCAAAGGCCCGTCTTTGGTTTTCCAATGCGTTGAAGATGGCTTCTGTACCACGCTGGAATCTTTCCCAACTCAGTCGGGATGCCTCCTCGGCTGCATTGGCTGCTTGCAAAAGTAAGATCTCTTCTTTTTGCAGGGCCAACTCTGCTGCAAGCAAGTTTTCTAATTCAATAAATGCCTCCAATGCAACCATGCGGTAATCTGCCCAGGCTGCTTCTTGTACCGCTTTTGCTTGCCGCTGGGCAGCCCGAAGCCGGCCGCCATTGAAGATCGGCTGGGAGACGGACCCATTGATTCCCCAGGTTCGGAAGTTGTTATCGAGTAAATTTTCAAATTCATCACTACGGCTGCCAGGACCCCCGCTTAAACGAAGGGACGGAAAGAAGTTTTTGCGGGCAATGGCGAGATCGAGCCCGCTTGCCTCAGCTTTTTTTTCGGCTGCCAGCAAATCGGGCCGCTGGGTAAGTGCGTAGCTTGGTGAAGTGGGGGTCTTGGGAACTTCTGGAAGACTGGAAAGCTTGTTGGTGATATTTGTATCAAGGTGGATAGTGGGGTAGTTGCCCAAAAGCACATTGAGCCTTCTTTTCATTTGATTCAATTGACGCTCCCCTGCCAAAGCTTTGGCTTTTGCAGATGCAGTGCCAGACTCTGCCAAACTTTTCTCCAAGGCATTGGCGAGCCCTTTTTTAAATCGCTCGTTTACAAAAGTTTCATTTTGAGCGAAGGAAGCAGCACTCTGGTTCGCCAGCCTGAGTTGTTCTGATCCCTCCACGATCTCGTACCATACTTTGGCCACCTGTCCTGCAAGCGATAGTTGGGCTGCATTCAGGTCATACTTTCCGGCTTCAAATATTTTTTGAGCAGAGTTTCGCATATCAGCCAATTTTCCCCATAAATCCAACTCCCAGCTGATATTTAATCCAGAGGTAAAGCTGTTGCTGGTAAAGGAAGTGCTTCCGTTGGGTAAATTGAAGCCAATTAAATTTCGCTTGGACCGGCTTCCAGTGATCTCTGCTTGGGCAGAGGGTAGAAGGTTGGCACCTACTATGGTCGCCTGTTCTCCCTGAGCGATCAAGCGTTCGGACAGAGCTACTAAGGATGGGTTTTCCGACCATGCATCCTCGATCAGTCTCTCGAGGGCATCTCCTCCTAAAGAATTTGCCCATCCCATGGTGGAGATATTTCCTTCCCCATTGCTGATATTTGATTCCCAGGTCTGGGGGTAGTGGACCACGGTCTCTCTTTTTATTTGAGTTTTGGGAGCAAGGCAGCCCGCGAGCAGGGTTGAACCAAGTGCACTCAAGAGGAGGAAGGATAGGGGAGAGGGTTTCATGACTGGGTTGAGTTTCTTAATCCGTGGGTGAAGCCTTGGGAGACAAAATGGATCAGGCGATCGATCATTTCGTCCACTTGGTCTTCTGTGCACAAACCTTTTGTAAAATCTTCCAACCTGCGGTGCTGGGCGAGTGCTCCCAACATTGATGATACCGCGAGGTGCAGGTGCCAGTATACTTCCTTGGCTGGCGCATTGGGATAGATTAAGGAGAGCTCACGGTAATAAATTTCCGCGATTTGAGAGAAAAACCGGTGATGCATGCGCTCAATAAATTTGGTGGGTTCCGTGAAAGTACGGGCGACCAGTTGAGCGAGACTGCAACGGGAGCTGGCACTTTTCGATATTTCTTCCCCTATGGGTTGTATTAAAGAACGAAAAATTTGAAAAACACTGAGAGGCTCCTTCGGTTGGTTCTTTTTATAAATCTCCAACAACTGCAGCCTGCGTTGGTTTATGGGTTGGATACGTTCTCTGAGCATTTCCAGAACCAATGCGTCCTTGGAACCGAAATGGTAGTTTGCTGCTGCTAGGTTGGCGTTTGCCTCCTTGGCCACCGACCGCATGGTCAAACCATTGTAACCATGAAGCGAAAACAAACGGGCTGTCGCCTCAATCAACCGTCTACGTGTGGCAATCTTTGGCTTTTGGTTTTTGGTTATGGTTGCAATCACAACCGAACATTTAAAACGCTTGTTTGAAAAAACTCAAATCCATCTTTTCATTTCTTGGATGAGCAAACATTGGGCAAGTGTTCTTGGTTGACTTACCCGCTGAAATTTACTTGTATTCTCTGCTTTTCCCAATTTTGAGTACA
>Ga0181580_10003198_pt1 | contig 13320 bp, 13 predicted proteins | sample 071ome_23_FD_132413 | JGI IMG/M metagenome (GOLD analysis project Ga0181580, IMG submission 132413) | Coastal salt marsh microbial communities from the Groves Creek Marsh, Skidaway Island, Georgia - 071403BT metaG (megahit assembly) | ecosystem: Environmental > Aquatic > Marine > Intertidal...
CCCCGACCTGGTCGCAGACGAAGTGCAGTTCGTCGCCGGCTTTCACTTCGCTGACGCCTTCTGGCGATCCCGTGTACATCACGTCGCCTGGATAGAGCGTATAGTACTCCGACGCGTACTCTACCAGTTCGCGGATGCTGAGCACCTGATCGGACGTATTCGCATCCTGCTTGATCACGCCGTTGACCGAGCCGCAGAACGACACGTTGTCCGGATCGGCGATCTCGTCCGCCGTCACGAACCAGGGGCCGAGAACGGCGTAACCGTCGCAGGATTTGCGGGCGCTGCGGTCCTCCGGGCCGCGCACGGTCATGTCGAGGCCCAGCGTATATCCGGCGATCACGTCCAGCGCATCTTCCTGTTTCACGCGGCTGCATTCCTTCCCGATAACGATGACGAATTCGAATTCGTGGTCGTTACGGCGGTCGAGGAAACGGATCGGAATCGTATCGCCCGCGCCGATAAGGGCGGTATTGGATTTCAGAAATATCCCGGCTTCCCTGATCTTCATCGTCCGTTCGATGTGGCGGATTCCGGGGTCGGCCTGCGCTTCGTCGATATGCGCCCTGTAATTCACCGGCGCCGCCATCAGCTTGCCGGGCCGGGCGATCGGCGGCAGTAGACGGACGCTGTCGATCTCGATGGGGTCGGCGGCGGCGGCCATCTCTTCCAACTTTCCGCGCCACTCCGGTAGAGCAGCGATAATCGCATCCGACTTCGCATCGTATGGATGGGCGGCGCGGATTTCGTCCTGCACCGCGGTTACGTCCCGGACCGTGCCGTCCACGATGACACCCAGTCGGTCGTTGTCGAATCTGCAAATTTTCATTGAATGTTTCCTTGAGGCTTTGGCATTTGATTGCCTTTCCCTTTTGTCGCGCATAATTCTACGATTGGAAAGACGCCCAACGGCGAAAGGGAGATATCGATGACCGATCCCAGAGTGACCGGCCTGCGCAGTGCGGTGTTTCGGGTCCCGGATCTGAAAGCTGCGACGAGATTCTACGAGGAAAACTGGGGGCTGGAAGTCGCCGCCGCTGACGGCGATACCGTTTATCTGCGCGGCACCGGCAAGGAGCACCACGCGCTGGCGCTGCGCGAGGGCGGGGACAAGAAGCTGCTGGCCGTTAACCTCGCGGCCGACGACAAAGCGGCGGTTGACGGGCTGTATCAAAAGGCCAAAGGCCTTGGCGCATCGGTTGAGGCGCCGGAAGAACTCGGTGGTCCCGCCGGCGGATACGGCTTTGTCTTTCACGATCTGACCGGCCGGACTTTCCGGATTTCGAGCGACGTTGCCGAGCATGAAGAAAAACCAGCGGCCACCGATCGTCCGATCAAGATCAGCCATGTTGTGGTGAACTCGCCGGACCGCGACGCTCAGACCAGTCAGTTCATCGATCTGCTGGGTTTCAAGCTGAGCGACAGCACGGCTTTCATGAATTTCGTCCGCTGCAGCTCCGACCATCACGCCATCGCCATCACGAAAATCGACAAACCGACCCTGAACCATGTGGCGTTCGAAATGCCAAGCCACGATGCCCTGATGTTCGGCGCCGGGCGCATGAAACAGTCGGGATTTCCGACCGAATGGGGCGTCGGGCGGCACGGTCCGGGCAATAATATCTTCGCCTATTTCGTAGACCCGAACGGCTACGTCATCGAGTACACCGCGGAAGTGCAGCAGGTTGACGACAGTTACAAGGTCGGCATGCCGGAAGACTGGGAGCGACCGCCGGAACTGGAAGGCGATACCTGGGGATTCGCCGACGGCGCATCCGACCGGATGCGGGCGCATACGGTCTGATAAGGCAGCGATTCGCAAAATTATTTATCGTTTGCGAAACCGCTCAGTTGAAGGGATACGGGTGTCGTATTCGAATGATCTGAAGATTTAGTCAGATTGGGGAAATTCGTTGGTCGATTTTTCGTATAAGAGTCGATGCGAAACCCAGAAAATCCAAGCACTGGTCAACGTCATCGATATTTCCTACCTCGTGAGCTCTAGGATTTCTAATACCACTCATAGAGCCGGCAAACATATGGCGATAGCCAAGCTGTTCGTTTATTTCTGATTCACTACCCAAATTGGTGAGTTGAATTTTCGGGTTTTTCTCGTTTAGCGCATTCATCATTAGCGGGAAGCCGGTATCTGCGATTCCAGACAGTTTGGATACGCGTTTATCTAGGAATTTGAATGCCTCCAACACCGCATGCGAATAGTGCCCATCATCAAATAGTTTGCGTGAAATTTTAGAAATCTCTGGGTGGATATTTCGAAGATCGAATGGGTGAGATTTGGAATCACTTTCGTCGAGAGTTGGGAGCTGGAGTTTTTTGGTTTGACGTGAAATCCGCTCCAAATGACGCAGGGATTTAATCATCCATCAAAATTCTCGCGGATGCTTTTGAAAATGTTGTCATAAGTTTCTTTAGTGCCACCCGCTGGTAAATTGATGTCAATCTTCACGGATAATCCAAACTCTCTGCTTTGAAACGATTGAGGAGGAGTCGGCGGGGAGGGTGACTTTGTTACAGCCGCCGGGGCGTTTTGAGCAGGTTTCTTAGATTTCGTTGTCTTGTCTTTCTTCGTCGCGTTAGATGGCTGCTTTTTCGGGGGCAATTCACCATGACCGCATAGAGCGGCAAACATTTGGAAAGTACTGGCTTGGCGCGCACCAATGGTTGAGCTGGTTCCATCAGTTTGACGAAAAAAAGAAATCAAATCATCTTTCTGCAGAGTCCAAGCTGCATCACCATATAATTCAAATAATTCTGAATATGCGTCGGTAACCATTTCGCCAAACGCCTTGGCGAAATCTTCATCTTTATTTTGGTTTAGAGCAGAAGCACCCTTCTCGGTCTTTTTATTTTCTTCATCTATAATTCCAACAAATTGTAGAGCGTTGATAACGTAACTCTCGTTGTTAGGCGCGAGGCTAAATTTCTTTACTGTGCTGGCATCCACAGTTGCCGGAAACTGATTTCTCAGTTTGCTGATCATTTCCGAGATATTGCCCGGTCCCGAAATGTACGGATGAGAATTAGCCATAGTCTTTTCCCTAACGATCAGTTGAAGTTGTTGTCAGGTATAAAACTATATTTTAGCGATTGGCTCTTAGTCAATTCTGCGCAAATCCCGTTTTTGCTATTTCGATATTGCCCGATTAGAACTGCGCGGCGTATTGCGCGGGATCGATATTGGCGGCGATCAGCAGCGGCTTGTCGGGCCGCTGCGGCGCCGCGAGTATCCGCTCCAGGTCGGCCGCATTGTCGGTCGATGCCGCGTCGCAATCCATCGATTCCGCCAGCTTGATCATGTCGGTTTCGTCTATCGTCGTGCCCGATGACGGATACTGCCGCGCCATCTGTTTCAGCTCGATCCGGTTCAGCGAATTGTCGCAGAAAACCACGACTTTGAGGCCGAGCCTCAGGCTGGATGCCAGACGCAGTTCCCCCTGCACCATGGCGAGCCCGCCGTCGCCGGTGAAGCAGACCACTTCGCGGTCCGGCATCAGCATCTTCGCGGTCATGGCGGCGGGCAGCGAATAGCCCATCGACGACAGCCCGTTCGACATCAGCACGCCTTTCGGTGCATAGGTGGTCCACCCCTGACCGATCAGAAGCTTGTGCGAGCCAACGTCCGTGGTGACCACGGTGTCGCGCTGCATCACGGCGCGTGCGATGTCCACGACGTCCGTCGGGTTGAGCCTGCCCTCCACCTTGCCGGCGTAATAGGCGTCGACCAGCCTGTCGCGATGGGCGGCGATCTCCGCCTCCGACCAGCGGGCGCCTTCTCCGATATGTCCGCGTACATGATCCAGCGCTGCGCCGATATCGCCGACAAGCTCGACATCCGACAGATAAATCTGATCGGTGTTCGGTGTGCTGTCGATATGGAGAACAGGCGCCGTCGGGCTCCACGGTTTTATCAGCTCGACCGCATCGAATCCGACCGCGAGGATCAGATCCGCGCCCGACAGGAAATCCCAGATCAGCTGATTGCACGCCATGTCGAGCGTGCCTGCGTAGTTCGCATGGTCTTCCGGTAGAATGCCTTTCGCCATCGGTGCGACAATCACAGGGCAGCCGTATTCCTCCGCCAGCCGCGCGAGCGCAGCGCCCGCATTGGCGCGGATAGCGGCGATACCCGCGACGATGACAGGTCGTCCGGCATCTTTGAGCATCGACGGCAGAGACGCCGCCCCGTCGTTGGAAAATATCCCGAATCCGCCGCTCTGCCGATTCATCGGGGGCAAGCGGATATCGGTATCCGTGGCGTCGGCGCCGACGACGTCGGCGCCGGTGCTGATATGGACCGGACCCGGCCGTTCGGCGACGGCGGTGCGAAGAGCGCGGCGCATGACGGTGGCCACTGTGTCGGGGCGGATCGGCGCTGTCCATTTGCTGATTGGGGCGAACATGGCGTCGTGGTTCAGCACCTGATGGGTGAAGGTATGTTCGCGCCTGCCGTCGATCTGACCGGACAGGGCGATCATCGGCGTCCGGTCCAGCTTCGCCGACGCGACCGCGTTGACCAGATTGGAAGAGCCCGGCCCGAGGGTCGACAGACAGACGCCCGGCACGCCGGTGATCTGGCCGTAGGCGGCGGCCATCAGACCCGCCGTGCCTTCGCGCCTGGCGAGGACGAACTCGATCCCGTTGCGCCGCGCCGTTTCCAGCAGCTCGACGCTGGGATCGCCGGGATAGCCGAAGATATGTTTGATGCCGGCGGCTTCGAAATAGCCGGTAATGACGTCGGAGCAGTTCACAGGAATTCCAATCGCGCTGCGGGTGTCGGGACAGGTCGCATACTAGTATGTTTAGGGAAAGAGGTAAGAGGTTGCACCATTCCATGACGGGTCCGGTCACGGCGGCGATCGCCGATTTCACGATCGCGGCGAACTTCGACGATATATCCATGTCCGTCGTCGACCGGGCGAAAATCCATATTCTGGATACGCTGGGTGTGGCCCTGGCGGGGTCCGTATCCGACACGGCCCGGATCGCACGGGCGCACATCTCGGATTACGGCGGAGAAGGCGGCTGCACCGTGATCGGTGCGGGTCGGCGCGCGCCGGCGCGGTTCGCCGCGTTCGCCAATGCCGCGGCGGCGCACGCCGACAATTTCGACGACACGACGCCGCAGATTCGACCCGACCGTACCGGCGGTATTCATGCAAGCGCCGCCGTCCTGCCTGTTGCACTCGCGCTGGCGGAGCAGAGCGGCGCTTCCGGGCGGGATCTGATCGCCGCCTATCTGGTCGGGGTCGATGTCGCATCGCGGCTCAATCATGCCATCGATGCGCGCCACTATGCCGATGGTTTCCATACGACAGGCACGTTGAACGTGTTCGGCGCCGCCTGCGCCGCCGCGTCGCTTCTTGGGCTTGATCGCGAGCGATCCATAGCGGCGATCGGCATCGCCGCCAGCCGGGCCTCGGGTGTGCGGCGAAATTTCGGGTCGATGGCGGAAATCCTGCACAGCGCGCATGCCGCCGAGAACGGTCTGGCAGCGGCGGACCTGGCGTCGCGGGGACTGTCATCGGCGGAGGACGCGCTTGACGGTCCCACCGGGTATTTTTCGGCTGCCGCCGGTGCATTCCACGAGAGAGAGATTGTCGGCCGGCTCGGAAATCCCTGGGTATTCGACCATCCCGGCGTCTGGATCAAACCGCATCCCAACGGTGCGCTGACACATCCGGGCGCCGGTTGTCTGCTGACCCTGCTTCAGGAAAACAATGTTGCGCCGGACGACATAGACCGCATCGAGGTCCGCACGAACGAGCGCGTCTGGAAAACACTGCAGCATCACGCCCCCGACAGCGGCATGCAGGCGAAGTTCTCGATGGAGTTCACGCTTGCCGTTATCGCCCTGCAGCGGCGTGCAGGGCTTGCCGACTTCACGACGGACGCGCTTCTGCGACCGGAGATACAGGAAATGATGCGCCGCATCTCCTATACGCCTTATGAAACAGCGGGCGACGGCTTTACAAACGTCACGACACTGATCGACCTGCATCTGACCGGTGGCGGTCATGTGTCTGGTCGCTCCGATCATGCCCGGGGCAGCACCGAAGATCCCATGGATTTCGAGGAAGTTGCCGATAAATTCCGGCAATGCGCCGCGTTTGGGGGGCTCGATGAAAACAGGGCCCGGAAAATAGTCCGTCTGGTGTCCGACTTCGAGACTCTGGACGATACCCGTCCGTTGACGGCAGTCCTGAGCTGAACAGCCATCGGATAGAACAATTTTCTAAATCGGCCGATGTTCTGCGGCGCCGATCGGATAAACGTTTCCAACAGATGGGCCGGAACGGGAATAGTTGTCGTGCTTCTGCGGCAATCCGCGCAGCTTTGGGGGTAGACCTTTACAGCAATATCTATAGAATTCTGCGCGCATCAGCCGAAAAGGCTGAAAGGCCAAGAGTAATATTCATCAGTCCATTTTGGGAGGACTCCAAATGACACTAGGTACAACGAAAACCAACCTGCGCCTGGTCGGCGCGGCTGTGGCCGGCGCGGTTGCGCTTGGGGGTGGTGCGGCCCTGGCGCAGACCGTGAAAATCGGTACGCCGTCGTTCCTGACGGGTGCTGCGGCTCCGGCGTTCGGTATTCCGGCGAAAAACGGCGCTGAACTGATCGTTCGCGGCATCAACAACGGCGAACTGCCGGCTCCCTATAACACGAAGGGGCTGGCAGGCCGCCAGATCGAATTGCTGGTATACGATGAGGCCGGCGGCGGTACGAAACAGGTGACCGAGCTTCGCAACAAAGTTCAAAAAGACAATGTGGACGCCATCATCGGCATCATCTCGTCCGGTACCTGCGCGGCGCTGACGAAGGTTTCCGAGGAACTCAAGGTCCTGACCATCCAGACCGTGTGCGGCACGCCGAGGGTGTTCGAGGAAATCAACCCGGATCCGAAGTACGTGTTCCGGACCATCAATCACGCAACCGCCAACAACGTTTCGGCGGCCCGCTATCTCGCGGCGAAGATGAAGGGCAAGGTCAAGGGCTTTGCCGGCATCAACCAGAACTACGCCTGGGGACAGGATTCCTGGCGTGACTTCGAACTCGCGATGAAAACGCTGATCCCGGATGCGAAGGCTTCCGGCAAGCCGCAGTTCCCGAAACTTTTCTCCGGCCAGTACGGCACCGAAATTTCGGCGCTGTCGCGCGCGAGGGAAAACGTGGTTCATTCCAGCTTCTGGGGCGGCGACCTTGAAGCCTTTATCGGCCAGGCATCCGCTCGCGGTCTGTTCAAGCGCAAATCTTTCGTGCTGACGGTCGGGGAAACGGTGGCGTATCGTCTCGGCAAGAAGTTCCCTCAGGGAATCATGGCTGGAACGCGCGGCCCGTACGGCATGTATGTCGTCGACGATCAGACCCCGCTGAACCAGTGGTTCCAGAAGGAATACCGGAAAGCCTACGGAACGCCGCCGTCGCAGCCAGCGTATCAGTATGCGCAGGGATTCATCGCGGCTAAATACGCTTATGACAAGGCGGCCGAAAAGGCCGGCAAGTTCCCGAGCACCGACGAGGTAATCGCGGCGCTTCGCGGGGCGACCTTCCCGACTTTCGTAGGCGATGTGAAGATGGGGCTGTCCAAGGGCCATCAGGCCCTCACCGATGATCGCTGGGGTGTGACCGTCTGGGACGAAAAACGCGGTGAAGTCGTCGTCAAGGACGTTGTCGTGTTCCCGCCCGAATGCGTCAATCCGCCGGAAGGCGTCGGGTCGATCGAATGGCTCGAAGGCGGCATGAAAGGCGCGAAGTGCTGATCGTGCGTTAATCGTTTCCGGGAGACGGCTGTCCGTCTCCCGGTTCTTTTCGATCATCCTCGCACGATTAAGCGTCCGCCAGAGACGCTGCGACTCCTGACAGGGGATCTACGTTGGATTTCGAACTTTTATTGGTCATCCTTGTCGATGGCCTGGTCTACTCGTCCTACCTTTTTCTGGTGGCGGTCGGCCTCACCGTTATTTTCGGCGTTCAGAAAGTCCTGAACGTCACCCATGGGGCTTTCTATTCTTTCGGCGCCTATCTGACCGCGTATCTCATCGGCCTGTGGATCAACGATGCCGAGGGCGGCGCCCTTGAGCTTCTTGCCTACAGTCTGGCCGTCATTCTGATTGGGTCGATTTTTCTCGGCGTCGTTCTCGGCGTCCTGATCGAGCGCGGGTTGCTGAAGTTTCTGTACACTCGTGACGAGCATATCGTGGTGCTGGCGACCTTTGCCGGGTTCCTGGTGCTCGAGGATGTGATCCTGCTGATCTGGGGCACGGATCCTTATCTGGCTTTCCGACCGCTGGAGCTTATGGGCAACAGTGAAATCGCCGGCCTGATTTTCGACAATTACACGTTCACGATGATCGGGCTGTCCTTCCTCGTGGCGTTCGTTCTGTGGTACGGGCTGAACCGTACGCAGTTCGGCAAAGTGCTTCTTGCCGTCATCTTCGACCGTGAAGTCTCGATGGCGATGGGCATAAATGTGACGAAAATTTTCCTGATTACATTCATGATCGGCACGTTCCTCGGCGCCCTGGGCGGCGCCTACCATGCGCCGATTATCTCCGTTCAGCCGGGCATCGGCGTCGAGGTCATCGTGCTGGCATTCGCCGTCGTTGTGATCGGCGGCATGGGATCGATCCCCGGGGCGCTGATCGGCGCCATCGTCGTCGGCCTTTCGCGCGCAGCCGCCGTACATCTCTATCCCGAACTCGAACTTTTCGTGATCTATGCGATCATGGCGCTGGTGCTGATCTTCCGGCCCGAAGGCCTGTTCGCCCCGATCCAGGCGAGGAAGATATGACGCGTTTGTTCGATAAAACCTTCTGGGGCCTGACGATCGGCCTGCTGGCGCTGTTCCTCCTTAACTTCGTGCTCGAGGAATGGATGCGCAGCATCGGTCTTCAGTCGCTGTCGCGTGGCTGCGTCGCCATCGGGCTGCTGATCCTTTGGCGCACCGGGCTTGTGTCGTTCGGACACGCGCTGTTTTTCGGCTTCGGAGCCTACACGGTTGCAATGCTGCAGATCATCGGCGTCAACGACATCATCCTGCTGCTGATCGGTGGCTCGGCGACAGCGGGCCTGCTGGCGCTCGTGCTCGGTTTTCTGCTGCGGCAGTACCGGGCGATATTCTTCGCGCTGCTGAACATGGCGTTCTCGATGATCCTCTACGGCGTCCTCGCCAAGGTGGAAGCCCTGGGGTCAACCGACGGCATCGGCATCAATCAGGTCAGCTTCTTCGGCTTCGTGCCGTCGGATGAGGCCTACCGGCCGACCTTGTTCGTCTTTGCGGCGATCTTTGCCTATATCGCGGCCGTCGGATCGCACTGGTACCTGAAATCGACCCTCGGCCTGATGACCATGGCGGTGCGCGAAAACGAGATTCGCGTCGAGTATCTAGGCTATTCGGCCGAGAAGGCGATCCACATCAAATACGTCCTGTCCGGCGTGCTGGCCGGGATGGGCGGCGTGATCATGGCGCTGACGGTCGGTCACGTCGATCCGGATTCGATGGTGTACTGGACCGTTTCCGGCGATTTCGTCTTCATTACGATTCTCGCGGGCACGGGCAATGTCGGCGCCACGTTTATCGGGGCGCTTGTCTATGAATTGCTGCGGACCTACGCCTTCGAATTCGCCCCGGAAATCTGGCAGCTGATCCTCGGCGGGTCCTTGCTGCTGATTATCATGTTCCTGCCGGATGGGCTGTGGTCCCTCCGCAGCGAATGGCGGAACCGGCGGGCGCTTGCAGCGTCCAGGTCCGGCGACGGTCAGGCAGGGGAGTAGAACAATGGTTTGCGTACTGGAAGTACATGATCTCGAAAAGAACTTCGGCGGGGTCGTTGCGGCGCACAACATCAACGTAACCGTCGAAGAGGGGGAGACTATCGGCATCATCGGCGCCAACGGGGCCGGCAAGACCACCTTCGTCAATATGGTGACCGGCTATCTGCCCCCGTCCGGCGGCCGGATCGAGTTTCTCGGCAAAAGCGTGGTCGGCCTGCATCCGCGAGATGTTACCAAGCTCGGTCTGTGCCGGTCGTTCCAGGTGCCGCAGGTGTTCCTGTCCGAATCGGTCTTCGACAACATGCTGGCGGCATACGGCATTGCGGAGCGGTCGGGATTGGGTCTGTTCACGCCCATCCATACCGACGAACGCGCCGCAAGGGTCGATGCGCAGCTGAAGCGCTACCAGATCGCGGATTATCGCGACGTGGCCGCATCCGCATTGCCCCAGGGCGTGCGCAAGCTGCTGGATATAGGGATGGCGACGGTACGCAATCCGAAACTGATCATGCTCGACGAACCGACCAGCGGCATCAGCGTCGAGGAAAAATTTGGCCTCATGGACATCATCATGCAGGCGCTCCGCGAAGAAGACACCACGGTTATGTTCATCGAACACGACATGGAAATCGTCGAACGCTTCGTCGACCGCGTCTGGGCTTTCTATCAGGGCGAAATCATCTGCGATGCGCCCACCGCGGAGGCGATGGTGGACGAAAAAGTGCGTGAATTCGTGATCGGGCAGGAATACCACCCGGGGCATGTCGAGGGAGGCGCAAATGCTTAATATTCAGGGCATAGACGTCAATATCGGCGCGACGCCCATTCTGCGCGGCGTATCGCTGGAAGTGCCGTCCGGCACAATGTGCGGGCTCATCGGCCGTAACGGTGCAGGTAAGACCACGTTCATGCGCGCCGTGATGGGCGCGCTTGAGGCTCAGACCGGTGCGATGGATTTCGACGGTGAAAACCTGCGTGAAGCGCCGGCGCACCGGCGGGCGCATATCGGTATCGGGTTCATGCCGGAAGACCGGCGCCTGGTGCCGCAACTGACGGCCGAGGAAAACATCCTGCTGCCGAGCTGGACCATCGATATCGACGGCGCCCGCGACCGGCTGGACTGGATTTACAAGCTGATGCCGGAGGTCGAGGAATTCCGCAATCGCGGCGCGACCGAGCTGTCGGGCGGGCAGCAGAAATTCGTCGCCTTCGCCCGCGCCCTGATGGTCGGCACCAAGCTGCTGATGCTGGATGAACCCTCGGAAGGGATCGCGCCCGTGTTCGCGCAGCGTATGGTCGAGATCATGGCGAACCTCAAGGAAGAAGGCGAATCTGTACTGGTCGCCGAATCCAACGACAAACACATCAAGGATCTGCTCGACAGAACCTTCGTGATCGAACGCGGGTCGATTATCAGCGGCTGATTTTGTCTCCTTGTTCATGAGGGGTTTTGCGCACTTCGTGCGGCGTTTACCATTTTATTTTACGTAAATTCAACTTCCGGATGACCAAACTGGCGGTCGGGCAACTGAAGATTCAGCCATGTCAGAAGTCGTCGAAATCTACACGGCCAGAGGCGAAGAGAGCATCCGGGACGGTGATCTCGATATCTCTTACACGATCACGTCGAAATACGAGGCAAAGTCGGACGCGATTTCCCGGTGCAAGTATGATCGCACGATCCGCAAGGTCGCTTACTACACGGTCAAGGACGACGGTTCGTTCAAGACGCTGTTCGCCTATGACAACCCCGATGCGTTGACGATCGTCAAACGCGGACCGCGCCGCCAGTCCGCCGAAAGACTGCCGGGCATAAAGGGGAAACCGCCCACGCCGCGGGCAAAGAAAAAGCCGCGGCTTATGGGACGTCTGGTAGGTTCCTTAAAGAACTAGGCGGCGTCAGGCCGCGAGGGTGCACTTCACCGAACCGCGGTCGCGGCACATGTCGAACACCATCGACAATGCGCCTTCCTTCACTTCCAGCCGTTTCGAGGCGGCTTTCGGCAGCGGGATCGCGCTGACCCGGCAGTAGGCCACCAGGGCATTGAGCAGAGTGTCGGCATCCAGGCTGACCTGATCGGACAGTTCCGGCGAGGGAACCGCGAAGGTGAGATCCAGCCCGCAATCGCCGTCCATCGCGATGTCTATTTTTTCGACATCCGCGTCGGGGACAGGAATGCCGGTAGAGCGGCAGTAGGAAAGGGCGGCGGAGACGATTTCCTGATCGGAAAAGATGATGCGGCGTCGTTCGGTCGGCATATTCTTACTCGACAACTTGTTACCCGAATTACTCCCCTCGAAGCACAATGTGGGGTCGGCGTCCGGGAATCCAACATCTATTGTCGAAGACGAGAATTACCATTTGCTTAATTCGGCAAAAAATCCATTATTTCTCAATATATTAGGGGGCTGTCCTGGATATCTTGCTTGTCAGTGTCGTAATGATCGCGCTGTTCGTCGCCGGCGGGGTGAAGGGCGTCATCGGCCTTGGCCTGCCGTTGACGGCGGTTTCCATCCTGGGCGCCGTTACGGATCTCCGAACCGCAATCGCATTCATCGCGATTCCGGTCGTCGCGACGAACATCTATCAGGCGTTCGAGGGTGGCCGTGCCGGGGAAATGCTGCGCAAGTGCTGGCTGATAAACCTCTGTTCGGTCATCGGCACGCTGATCGGCGCGCAGATTCTGTTCCTTGTCGATCCCCGTATTTTGACCACCATCCTCGGCGTTGTCGTGGTGATCTACGTGATTATAAACGCGACCCGCTTTCGCATCAGGATTTCAGACCGCGCAAACCCGTGGGCGGTCCCGCCGCTTGGACTTTTGTCCGGGTTGCTGACCGGGACGACCGGCTCCGTCGGCATTCCGATCGCGTTGTATCTGCAGGCCCGCGATATCGACAAGGAGAGCTTTCTGCGCGCCATCGCGCTGACCTTTCTGATCAGCGCCTCGTTCCTGGTTCTGGCGCTGGCCGAAAAAGGGGCCTTCACCCGGGAGAGCATCCTCGTTTCCGCGATCAGCCTGATTCCTGCTTTCGCTGGGATGGCCATCGGCCAGAAATTGCGCGGGCGGTTGTCCGAAGACCGTTTTCGGCAGTTCGTCTATCTGTTTCTGCTGATCGCGGCCGCGAATCTGCTCCGTAAAGGCCCGTTTTGATCAGGCCAGAAGCAAATCCAGCCGGCCCTGCATCTCTTCTTCCGAAAACGGATAGTCGACGCCGTCACGTGCGTGGATGACCTTGGATGGCGGGATGCGGGCGAGTCGCTGTTGCAGCTCGATCGCAAAGCGCATTGGAATGCCTGCCTTCCAGCACAGCGCCGTCACGCCTCGGGCGCTCTGGCCGTCGATGATTCGTTCCACGCCCCACAGCGGCACGCCGGCGCGCAGCGCGATGCCCGCCATCAGGAAGTCGCGTTCGTTCGCATTCAGGGCAAGATCCATTACCGCGTCCGTCATTTTTCCTGCGGCGTGCAAACGGCGTGCCCTGTCGATGGGGGTTTCGGTGCCGCCATCCGTTTTTTGCTCG
>Ga0181580_10003205_pt1 | contig 13303 bp, 12 predicted proteins | sample 071ome_23_FD_132413 | JGI IMG/M metagenome (GOLD analysis project Ga0181580, IMG submission 132413) | Coastal salt marsh microbial communities from the Groves Creek Marsh, Skidaway Island, Georgia - 071403BT metaG (megahit assembly) | ecosystem: Environmental > Aquatic > Marine > Intertidal...
CATCAAGAACCGTCCTTTAGTTATTCCTAGATTCTGTAATCGAACCGACAGCTCTATCGCCAGCACCACGATGATCCAAGCAATCGCATCTTGAAGATCAATCCAGGTATGCCACCCCGCGACAGCAAAGCCCTTGTCACTGGTCAACACGCCAGGTTCAACCTGGTAATTCGGTTCAGATGGGTTTAGTGCCGCACAATTGTCCTCGGTGATCGATTGATAATCGAGGTTAAAGCGGTAGAAACTGTCGGTATCCGTTAATTCGCAAAGATCCTGAGCGATAGGCTGGGCAGGTAGCGCCAAATATTCCCGGGCCGAATTCACATTAGTGAGTATTGTATGCGCCAGCAAAACATAGCAAACGCCCCTAAACCCAGCCAACCAAACATTGACCCGACGTTTTGCTTCGGACCGATTGGCGAGCCAGTAGGTTTCCAATTCAAAAGCGAGTAACAACCCCAGCCACCCAAGTTCGTCAATCGTCGTTTTAAAGGCGGCTGACCACGCTAACCAGTCGCTTTCAGCATCCAGCAAGAGCATCGCTTGATCGGCTTCTTCAAAGACATAAAACAAAAAATTGATCGCAAGCACACCATAAATGCACCACTTGAGTCCCTGCCCAATGCTCAGCCATTGAAGCCACTTATGGCTCGAGTGTTGATTGACGCCCTCATTCATTTAGGTTGCTCCCAACTAGCCACTCGGTCTCGCTACCCACGACGAGGCAATAAGGTTTTCTGATTCACTGATTGATGCTGATCACCGGTCGCGAGGATAGGGATCGAGCCTTCTTAGACACCCAAGCTTAAACATCGCATACTGGGGTTTGGCCTGCAAAACATTTATCCGGCTTCGCCGTGGTCAAGCACGAGGACTCAATAAAAGGTATTCCATTGATTAAGCCAACAACCTTGTTACCTTCGTTACCTGCTGCTTACTACTTAGACCCCAATATTTTAGAGCGAGAGTACGCCGCCATTTGGCGCACCCAGTGGCAATATCTTATGAGACTCGATACCCTCAAAGAGCCAGGCGCATTTAAAGTCTTTCGAATCGGCGATCGGGAGATTTTTATTGTGCTCAACGAAGATCGAGAATATCGCGGCTTTTATAATGTTTGCCGGCACCGCGGCTCGGTACTCTGCGAAGCCGATAGCGGGCAATTTAGCGGCAATATCATTTGCCCCTATCATCAGTGGTCCTATGGTCTTGATGGCGCATTGATAAAAATGCCCAGGATAGATGTGGTCAACGCCATCGAAGATCTGAATTTACTGCCTGTCGCGCTGACGACCTGGGGTGGCAATCTCTATGTCAATCTCGACAGCAAAACCTCGCTGTCGCTTGAATCGATGATGATCCCTGGCCCCAATGTCTTAGACAATTGGCCTCTAGAGCGACTGGCCGTTGGTCATCGAACCACCTTTACCCTCGCCTGCAACTGGAAGGTGTTTTGGGAAAATTATTTAGAATGCTATCACTGTCCAGCGATTCATCCGGAGCTGAGTCAGATTGTACCGTTATATCAGGCCGGCTTGTCTACTGCTAATCTCGACCCTGACCATCCCGCGGAGGATCGAGTGGCGGCTCACATCGAATCCTGGACAACGACAGGCCGTGCGATTGCACCGGTTTTTTCAACCCTAACCGCGGCTGAGCAAGTAGTGGGTCATACTTTCGTTGAAATCTATCCTAATCAATATTTAGTGGCGCATGCGGACTATGTACGCCAGGTGTCTTTGCAACCTCGCTCTGTGACCAGTACTCAAGTCACTGCTGAGTGGTTATTTGATCCAGATTTTCTGTCAGACCCCGACGCAGACCTGTCGCCAGCAATCGATTTTGGCGCCCGAGTGCTCGACCAAGACACTCGAGTTTGTGAGCTAAATCAACGTGGACTTGCAGCTTCAGGGCGCTTTCAAGGCCATCTCACCCACCTCGAACAAGACCTTGCTGACTTTCACGATATTTATCGAAATTGGATGCAAATAAATACATAAATTATTGAATTATAATAATTTAAAACCCAACATTACCTGAAGGACGCGCCGGGTAGTCACCCACTGTGGGCCCTTTTCGGTCGACAGTCTCAATGGCCTCTGCCATCGCAGACAGACCTTGTAAAAACACCTCAGGCGCCATGTTGAGCGCCGGATACAATCGCACCTGAGGTTGAAAATCGCATAATGCCCAAACGCCGCGCTTTAGCATCTCATCTCGAACCGATCTCGCCACATGAACGCCATTCGCTCGGCTCCCTTGAAACGACACCCCAATTAACAACCCCAAGCCCCGCACTTCAGAGACAATTTCAAAGCGTTCTGACCAATCCGCACAGGCAGCAGCGGCCAATTCAGACAAATGCCTCGCCTGGGTCAAAACATCGTCCCTTTCGATGATTTCTAAGGTTTTTAGCGCCGCTGCACAACCTGCGGGGGTACCTGCAAACGTGCTACCACTGGTCGCTCGAGGATTGTCCCCGAGGATATCATCCCTAGCTGAGAAACCAGCAAAGGGCTCAATGCCCCCAGATAAATGCTTACCCACTACCATAATATCCGGGATGACATCCGCGTGCTCAACCGCCCAAAGGGTGCCTGTCCTACCAACCCCCGTCAAAACTTCATCGGCAATCATTAACCAATCTTGGCGATCACAGATTGCCCTAATCCCTTTCAAGAAATCTGGCTCTGGCACCCAATTACCCCCCTCTGCCAGAGCAGGTTCTATCAGCACTGCTGCTATATTGTCGGCAGCCATAACATATTGTGGAATATGGTGTTCCAGATACCACAAGCAGTAATCCTGATACTGAGCCAAGCTCAACCCAGGGGGAATGGCCTCCGAATGAGGAAAAGGCGCACGAATAACTCCGCCCGACCAAGCCTCTAGGCCCACGTAATTTTGAGCGTCGTAGGCGCTAATGAGCTTCGTGCCTAGACCCTCTCCATGAAAACTTGAGGCAAAAGCAATGATGTATCGACGATCGGTGTGACATAAGGCTGCATGTACTGCCGCCTCCACCGCTTCGGTACCTGAAACTTCAAAACTGAATCTCGGCAAGGCTTGCCCCGGGCTCAAGTTCGCCAAACGCTCAGCTAACGGAATTCGTAAAGGATGTTCCCAGTGAAAGCCGTAGCGTTTTTGGGCCGCTTGTACAGCGCCCAGAATCTCGGGGTGACAATTGCCTAACGGATTGGTGGCCCAACCATTTTGAAAATCGATAAACCTTTGGCCTTCTAAATCCCAAATAAAGTCTCCCTCAGCCCGATCAACAATCAATTGCCTTGGCGGCAGAAAACCTTGACCCTGACTGGCTGCAGCGACCGCCTCGTAACGACTTCCACCCTTTAAAAAAGGCTGTCCACGCGCCAGTAGCGATTGCGTCCTTTGGCCTAAATGGTCCTCCGCCATGACTCCCCCTAGGTGCCCGCTGCCAGCTGCGCTTGGCCCTCGGCAATTTGTTCTTGCGCAACTTCGATGCCAGTTCGCATCTTGGTCACCAGCTCATCAACCTGGGATTTGGAAATAATGAGAGGTGGAGACAACACGCAGACATTGATTAAGGGTCGGACGATTAAACCCTGTTGATAGCAGCACTCATCCACAAGATTGCCCAAGGCGTAATCCAGGTCTAACTGACTGCCATTGCCTGCAAGAATTGGTGCTTGCAATTCGACGGCCGCCATCAGTCCTTTGCCGCGCACTTCTCTTACCAAGGGCAGTGTCTCAAGGGTCTTGAGCGCCGCGAGGAAGTAGCCCGACAGTTGCTGCACATGATCAAGCAGCTTTTCTGCCTCAATAATATCCCAAACCGCCAGGGCTGCGGCACAGGATACCGGGTTTGCAGACCAGGTATATCCGGTCGAAAAAATATTATCATCCGCATTGTCTCCTGCAACTTGAGACATTAACGCTTCAGAAATCACAAAACCGCCCAAAGGAAGATATCCAGAAGTCACCCCTTTAGCAAAAATAATGATGTCAGGCACAAAACCAAATACTGCCTCTGAGGCAAACCAGTGGCCTAGCCGTCCGAAGCCAGTGACCACCTCATCGGCGATGTAAAGGATGTCGTGAGCTTGTAATAGCGTCCGACAGCGCGCGTTATAGTTTGCTGGTGGTACAATCACGCCGCCCGAACCTAAAATCGGTTCGGCGATCATACACATGATATTTTCCGGCCCTACACGATTGACCACCTCAGCAAGCTCGTCGATTAAGAAGTCACAAAATGCGGCTTCTGAATCGAACTCCGGATGGTTTCCCTGATGCGGCGCAGATAGGAAATGTACAGTACCTTTAACGGTGTCCATCGCAGATTTATCTCGCTCTTTACCGCTAACCGACGCTGACAAATAGGTGCTGCCATGGTACCCCTGCTTACGCGCGAGAATATGCTTGCGATTGGGATGGCCCTTGATGTTATTGGCCATCTGACAGAACCTAAGTGCAGCATCAACCGCCGTTGATCCGCCGGTGGTAAAGAAAACACGGTTCAAGTCTCCCGGCGCCGCCCGAGCAATGCGCTCGGCTAGTTCTGCCTCGGGGCCGTGGATAACAGAAAAGGCACTGGCATAGCTTAGGGTTTCAGCTTGCTGCGCAACTGCGTTGGCAACTTCAGATCGGCCGTAGCCGACCTGCATACACCACATACCTCCTGGACCATCGAGCAATTGATGACCCTTTTCGTCGTATACATAAACACCTTCGCCCCTTTGAAGCTCCGGAGTTTCCCGATCCTTGCCAAGATTCGGTAGATCCGCCCAAGGATGCAGCAGATGTTGATTAAAGCGGTCTCTCACACTCACAATGATGGTTTCCTAAAGCAGCGTCATCGACGAAGAGCACCATCATACCATCCGATGACCGTCCTAGTCGGACACCTTGGTCTACCTAAGAGACACGCTCGCAACAATCGTTTCACCCTATTGGTCTTTAACAGGTTCGTAAGGGACCACGCTCACGGCCGAAAACAGACTAAAAGCTAATAGAAGAACTGCATGTCGGGGTTATCAACAAGCCCCATTAGGCATCGCTTACGGCAGATTGGTCGCGGATCGCAAGTCGTGCATCAAGTTGCATGCGAATATCTTTATGCGCTTCCCGAAACAGACTAAAAGGCTCCTGGAAGAACTGCCTGACAGGGTTATCAGCGGGCACCATTAGGCATCGCTTGCTGCAGATTGGTCGCGGATCGCCTGTCGTTCATCAAGTTGCCTGCGAATATCCCTATGCACCGCTTTCGTAATACGATATTGATTAATCAAAGCAATCGGCGCCAGATACAAAAGCGGCAACAGTATTCCCACTACTAAGCCAAGCCGAAAAATCATCTCGTCCGAAACCTGGGTCGGATCAGTCTGAGTTGGAAATGCGATCAAGGTCATTAAAAGGCCACCGAGCATGATGCCAACGCCGCTCACCGCCTTGCCTGAAAACGACAAGGCCGCGTTGAACATCCCCTCCTGCCGATAGCCCGTTTCAAGTTCGTGCTGATCTAAGATATCTGCCAACAAAGACGCCGAGATAACCCCTTGCACCACCGCGATAGCGACCGCTACAACGCCCATACCCACCAAGATTGCCAGCAACCGAGGATCGCCGTTATCTGGCAACACATCTAAAAATCGCAAGTTAATGAGTGCAATGCCATCGAACAAAGCCACTATTGCACAACAAAGTATGATGTGTTTTTTCTCCCAGCGCTTTTGAATCAATGCAATCAGCGGAAAAGCGATAAAAGCACCCACTGCTGACAGCGAGAACCAACGTAAATCTGTCGTGTCAAACCCCCAGAAAAACGTGTTCATATAAATACCTAAATTCGTGGTTGTGCCCCCGATGGCCGATATCAAGATGACGATGATAAAAATCAATAAAAACTGACCATTTTTAAACGCGCGTAACATGTCTGTGATGATCGATCCAAGGCTTAGTGTCGCTGTCTTTTGCGTATGCTGTCGAAGATATGGCACCTGATCGAGGGTTAGTAAACTCGTAGCGAGCGCACCACAGGTGAGTAGCAGACCAGCGGCTATCCCAACCATCGGGTAACCGGCGATATTCATCTGACCGACAGGAAAAGCCTCGTTACTTGGCAATAAAAAGGTATATACAAATAGAGGAAACGAGACGCCAATGGCCCAACCCACGGCGTAACGATGCGCCATGACGGAGGTTCGTTCATGATAATCATCGGAAAGCTCGGAGGCGATCGCAGCCCAGGGTACAAAATACAGCGTCATCATGCCCCGGGTGAGCACTAGGCAACCGAGCAACCACCCCAACAAGACGGTTTGTGACGCCGCTTCAGGCGGTGAGAACAACCCATAGATTCCTAGCCCCAGCGGCATTGCAGCGACCACCATGAGCGGATGCCGACGTCCCCAGCGCGTTTGTAAATTATCTGAAAATGCCCCAACAACCGGGTCTGTGACAGCGTCAAACATCATTGCCAACGCCAATACCGCTGATACAGAAAAGGCATCCAAGCCCAACAGCTGACTGTAATAAAAAAGCGCGAAGGTATTTAACACCCAATTTTTCACGGTATCGGGAATCGCACCAATCCCCTGATAAAACTTAACTTTAAAGCTTAGCGCTTCGCCTCTTGCTTGCCGGGAATAACTAGGATTCATAGACAGCCTTCCCTTATCTCATCATCAGATGACGAGTCCGCAGAGCGGGTGAAACTTCGTGTGATTTAGGTGCATTAACCCTTAAAGCCCGCAAACAGGTCCAGTCCCTTTAATTGTTTCGGTGGGAGCCCGGCTTCAACAGCGTCGGCGCGCAATTGCTCATAACTATAGGGCTGTAGCAACTGTCTCCGAGTATGGAAAACGCAGACCAAACCACCCCAAATATTTAATGCGACACACATAAAGGCGACCCAAGACTGGATATAGCTGATAAAAAAAACAAACAGCAGTATCTGCAACCAGAATTCGGGCTTGGTTACCACAACCAGCAAACCAAGTCGTCCAGGCATTAACGTCATCCAGATTGTCATCATGAGCAGCGCTAAACTGACAAAACACAGCTCTAGCTCGAATCGTGTAACCGCACCTTCTAAAAGACCGTTTAGAGCGACGAATCCCAGTAAAAAGCAAATGGCCGCATGCATTTTACGACCAACCTTATCTTTGATCTGCAGGTAGCTATTCGCGCGCGCACCTAAGATCATCCAGGACGCTGGCTTAACCGCAAAATCGTCGAATATCTCGTAAAGCCCGATACCGAGATAAACAATAGCTTCAACCCACAGCACGCCTTTAAGCAACGGGGTCAGAGTCAACAATTCTGTCGCGCTTAACATAGCTTTGCTCCTGGGGAGGATTCTTTCTCTTGAACCCGGTTGCGAATTTTTGCGGGCCCAACCTCATCTCTCACTTTAATGATCCAGCGTTTTACAAACAAGTGAAGGGATTAACCTCGGGGTCAACTGACCTGCAACCTAGCTGGATTAAGTAAAGGTAGACTAGCCTGCTCAGTGTCAGTTAACTGCCGTTTGGTTACTAGCCCAGTGATCAGGTCAGCTAAGGCAGGCGCGCTTTGGAAACCATAGCCGCCTTGCCCAGCGAACCAGAAAAACCCAGGCGCTCTAGCGTCTTCACCGACAACGAAGGCGCCATCACTTGCAAAGGTCCGAAGGCCAGCCCAAGCCGATTTCACCTTAATCTCACCAAGCTCGCACACGGCCTGCACTCGATCGATTGCCAAGGCAATATCGTAGTCCTCGGGCTGCGCATCACAGGCGACTTGCGGTGTTTCGTCAGCTGGCGAGATCAGTAACTGATGTCCCTCTGCTTTAAAATAGAAATGCTCAGATACACCGACACACATCGGCCAACGCTGATGACACCATTCGGCGGCCGCTTCTATTAATACTGCGGTGCGTCGTTTTGGAATAAGCGATAGCGGTTTAAGGCCGGCCCGGACAGCAATGTCGTCTGCCCAAGCACCAGCAGCATTAATCACATAGGCTGCATCAAAACTTGCATCGCAACTGCATCGTACGCGCCATCCCTGACCTTCTGGGGCAAGTTCTACAACTTGCTTTCGTGTTTCAATAGCGCCTCCGCGGTTAAGCAACCGCCTTCGAAAACCTTCGAGAATAGCGTCGACCCTAAGATCACCACCATCGACGTCAAGCAGTCCACCAAAAAGCCCGGGTTTCAAAATGGAGATGTGTTCAGGCAAGTCTTCAGGAGTAACAAACTCAAGCCCCGGCTGACTCGACCACAGCGCGTCAAGCGCCGAGGCCTCATCTTGATCAGCGACGAACAAAGACGACCTAGGTATCAGCAAGTCAGGTGCAAAGTCCTTGGGTGGGTTTTGATAGAAGGATGCGCTCGCAGCAGTTAGTGATCGCACTACTGCGTTACCGTAAGCCGGAGCAAAATACGCTGCCGATCGGCCACTGGCATGATAACCGGGCTGAGATTCTGCTTCGAGCACGAGCACTTTTAAAGTGCTGGCTAGCCCAGCGGCAGCAGAGATCCCTGCAATACCGCCGCCAATCACGATCACGTCAAACTGCTGGCTTTTGATCAAAATAGGCTGTGTCCATGACTTATCCGAGTCGATGCTCCTGGTCCAGAGCCGGCAACCAAGATCTTAGACCAAAACTCGCGGCGACCGGATCTAACTTAACCGTTTCAGCTGTTCGCGACAATGCTCGCTTATCGCTTACCATGTGACTGCCCTATCGAGGTCGGGGGATTTTTGAAAGGCCTGCCTTGGGAGCAGGGTTTTGAAGAGCGGATTTGGCATGACGCTTTAAGCCCCCTACCGGCTTGCCGGGCGATTTGATCTTTACCGCCAAAAGCACGCTTGCTAATCACACAACCAGTAAAATCTGGACATGTGGCTTGGGCCCATACCTGTTAATGCTTTGGAGCTTAGCAAAAGCGTTTTTTTGCACCCGCGTCATTTGCGGAAGAAACTTCACCGCCCAACCGTTTTCATGAAAAAATAAGGATGATACTGTAGACCTAGATGTGTAAAAGAGCCTACAGCATGCGGATTTCGCTCAAAGCCCTCCTGATCGGGCTCTCGTTGCTATTGACCATGGCCCGCGCTCTGGCCGAATCCGACCTGCCGCAAAAGCCTGTGTGGATGAGCGATGATGTGGTTAAAAACCTCGTCGCACTCGAATTATCCGAGGAACAGCAAGTGGTTTTTCGTCAAGCTTTAAGCACTTGCCTGACTGATATACAGGCCAATGTTCACAAAATCACTAAGCGCGGGGGTTTTGATCTCGAGCGAAAGTTAACGCGTGCCAACAAAAAAACTTGGCGCGCCTTCGAGAACACCATGCTACGAGTACTCAACGAGGACCAGAAAGCGGGTTTTGAGCGCTACCTAGCAGTTCAAATCTCGACTATCACGATCCGTCTCAAAGATAACGTGCCTTTACACTCAATACGGAGTAACTAATGCCCTCTAGGTCGTAACTCATGTCCTTGGCGCGAGGTTTAAGCTCATGGCCAGGCATACCATCTCGTCCATTCTGGATTCATTATCCCACTCGGGCAGTAACCGTCGCTTGCTTATCGCTGACCTACCAGACTGAATCATCTTTTCGAAAGGGAACGCTCCTTATCCGCGTACATTTTAGGACTCATGCAAGCAGAGTCTCACGCAAATGGGGTGAGTGATAAACATTGCTGAAGTCCGACATTAAGCCGCTGCAGGCAATAGCTATGGATTTAGTCCGCCCTCAGGGAGAACCTAAATGGCGATTCAAAAAAATCGACAACTCCTGGTATATCGCAGCATGTTCTAATGATCCCTCGATAAACAGATATTCAGCATGGGACAGACCTTCGTAGACGTTGAGCTCAGCTTCTACACCAGCGGCTCGTAGCTTACGATGCACCCGAGCGGTGTCGCTTAAAAATAGGTCTCGCGTGCCGGTCACTAAATAAGCTGGTGGAAAACCAGAAAATTCGCCGTACACAGGAGATAGCAAAGGATTCTTAAGGTCAGCCCCCGCAGCATAAAGGTGCGCAGCATTTTCTAGCAGCCCTTCATACGACCCAAGAATCCGGTCTACGCCCGCTAAGGTATACAAGGTGTCACCGGTTTTCGTCAGATCCGCCCAGGGTGTGCCAAGATACAAAGCCCCAGGCGCAGGCAACCCAACGTCGTTAAATCGATGCACCGAAGCAAGAGATAACCCCCCTCCGGCGGAGGTGCCGCCTATGCCAATGTTTTCGGGGGAATGTGTTTTGAGCAGGCTACGATAGACTGCCTCGACATCGTCTAAAGCTGCAGGATAAGGATCGTCAGGCGGCATTCGGTAATCGATGGCGATCGAAGGGATTTTTGCAATTGCTGATATCCGCGCTGCCTCGGGGACACTTTTTACCCCACCCCCAAAGACATAAGCTCCGTCATGCAAATACATGAGCAACCCCTTGGTCTTTGGTGTACCCATTGGGTTAATCCAATAGACATCGACGCCAGCAATAACTTGCGCCGCAATGGTTACATTGAGCTGCCCTGATATATCGCTAAGTGACGGTCCGGGCGCGCTTGCCATGATCGCCGCTGCGGCCCGCCATTCGTCTTCCGTAGTGGGCGCGGACACTTGACGCCGCCTGGTTGAGGGGGCACCAGCAGCGCTGATCGCTTTCTGAAGGCCAGGGCTTGCACCTTCTGGCACTGGTGGCAGCTGATGCTCGTGCGACCACGCGGTGCTAAAAACACTCAACACAAGACTACATATCCAAGCAGACTTAACGACTATTACTCGCAGATTTTTCATAGTTTGATCTTTAAATATTCTTTTATGGGTTACGTATCGCATGTCTGCGTAACTTAACACGCGGGTATAGGCTTTGGCCCAAAGGATTGCCCGCAGAGAATTAACCAAAGCAAAAAAGCAATGGCGTGAAAACTCTATCGCAGCAAGTACGAATCTAGGTTAGGAAACACCAAGGCTACGACCTAACGAAATCCGAGGGAAATGAGCGGAAAAACGCATTCGCCGCAGATTCCCTTGAAGCCCTTTGGTCAAGCGTGAAGGTTTGACCCGGCGCGCCCAAATAAGGCACCCTCTCAACCTCACTACGAGACAAAAGGCTCGACGATACAGCCTCTCATACCCAACACATGAAAAGGAACGCAACACAATGCTGGCATCACAACAACTAGGGCATAACACCGGCCTTAGCGTCTCAAAACTCTGCTTGGGCACAATGAATTTTGGTGAGCCTGGTCGTGGTCATCAAGGGGATTGGACGCTGGGTACAGAAGACGCCCGGCCAATCTTCAAGGCCGCTATCGAGCAAGGTGTCAATTATTTTGACTGCGCGGATATTTACGGCGTTGGCGCCTCGGAAATGGTGGTCGGTCAGCTATTAAAAGAGCTTCTGCCACGTGATGAGTACGTGCTTACCACCAAAGTATCGATGCCCATGGGCCGATCGCCCAATCAAGGCGGCCTGTCAAGGAAACACATTATCGAAGGCATTGATCGATCGCTAAAACGCCTCGGACATGACTATGTTGACCAGCTGATTATTCATCGCCATCCCCACGGCATTCCAGGCCTCGCCCAAACCCCGATCGAAGAAACCATGGAAGCGCTTCACGATGTGGTTAAAGCCGGCAAAGCACTTTACCTTGGCGCCTCTTCAATGTTTGCTTGGCAGTTTGCAGAGCTTCAAATGACCGCCGCCTACAATGGCTGGACAAAGTTTATCTCGATGCAGAACCACCTGAATTTAATTTACCGGGAGGAAGAACGTGAAATGATTCCTTACTGCGTTAAAACAGGGGTTGCAGTGACTCCTTGGTCGCCCTTAGCCCGTGGCATACTCGCTGGGGCTTACAAAGGTAGTTTCGATGGTGGCTCTACGGCGAGATCGTCAGGGCAAGATCGCAAGCGAACCGAATCTCTATACCACGGCGACAACATTTTCAAAATTGCCGATCGAGTGATCGAAGTTGCTCACAAGTATGGCAAGACGCCAGCGCAGATCGCGGTTGCCTGGCTGTTCACTGTTGAGGGCGTTGTGAGCCCAGTCGTGGGCGTATCGAAGGCTTCCCAATTGACCGACTTGGTTGAGGCAACCCAGATCGAGCTTGCGGAAGACGATATTGCTTACCTAGAGGCTTTATATCAACCCGTAGAAAACTTGCTATCGAGCGGGATGTCTTAATGCTAGTAGTCGCTCATTTTATAGCGACCACTCCCAGCCCTACTCGAGTCAGATCGCTGGTTTAGTATCTCGACCCCTTGCATCTGACCGATGTACATTGCAACCTCGACTCAGAACCTATGCTAGCCGTGGTTGCCAAATCCACTCATTTTTAAGCATGTGCAAAAAAAACGCAGATGCTACCGAATAAGCGAGGGGATTCGACATATAGGCAATCATGATCAAACATTTTAAGGCATCGACTCACCTAACATCGCACCGATAGATATGGCCCTGCGGCCAGCGGCAATCATTTCCGTGCCTTCAACGCGTTGCTTTTCACCCTCGGCTCGTTATGGCTTATGGCCAGTAACATCAAAACCTTGGAACAAGCCATACTCCTGTTCAATAACATGCAAGGGCAATTTGTCCTGTTTTTTAATCCGAAGGCAGCCTAAAACTGCCTTCAGATGATTTGCTTAGCCGGTGGCTTTCGGTCTAAGCAGAACCTTTATTTTTATGCTGGTTGCCGCGAGCGTCATTACTCGCGTAAGACACTGTATACCGGAGCATCTCTTGATTTGAGCTAAATTGCTGACCCGATGTTAATACATCAACGACCGCTTTGCCGTGCGTCTCTTCACCGAAACTCAGTGTTGATTCTCTGGGTAGCATTGCACCTGAAACCAAAGTGCTTGCGCAGCAATATCATTCGCCCACCTCAGCATGGCTTTCACTCATGAGCAAACCAGACACCGGTTATCGATAACATCAGTTCGCCTCGAGTCTGATAAAAAGTTTGACGATTCACGGTATTTGCAGAGAGAAGATAAGATGCCCTAGATGACTTATAACCTGCCTTGCGATCGCGAATATTACTCCAGGCAATATACACCAAGCTTCAAAGCTATCCGCGCGACTAGGTTACCTAATTTCAGTAGATCTTGTATTTCCGCGAGAACAGCAAACCTAAACAATTTGACAGCAAGCCGAATTTCCATCGAATTTACTCAGGCCGATCAAAGCACCTCCTTAAGTCGTGTTGCTGCCGTGGCAAAAGATTCAGGTGAGTAGTGATCTTCATGCTTTAAAGTGTCAAACAATGCCTGTATTTCAGCACGGGTCGACGCCCACCGGCCAGAGTCCTCGAG
>Ga0181580_10003207_pt1 | contig 13297 bp, 12 predicted proteins | sample 071ome_23_FD_132413 | JGI IMG/M metagenome (GOLD analysis project Ga0181580, IMG submission 132413) | Coastal salt marsh microbial communities from the Groves Creek Marsh, Skidaway Island, Georgia - 071403BT metaG (megahit assembly) | ecosystem: Environmental > Aquatic > Marine > Intertidal...
CGGTTGCAGATAGCAGATCGTCGACTACTTTGGGATCGTTTTGCGGAATCACACCAAGGGAATCTCCCGGCTCATAGCTAAGACCGCTATCCTGCAAAGAGATCTCAAAGTGACGGGTCTCCTTGTCTGACCCCTCATTGAGCAAACGATTTACCAGTAATTTAGACTGGTATGGGTTATCCTTGGTGGGGGCGGATGGATCGTGAGATTGAGACATAATTGTTACATAGGGATGTTTAGTCTTACCTTTTTACAAACCTGAGCAAACAATCCAAGAGAAATGAAAAATTTTTTGGTACTTAATTATGAATTGCTCAAATGACAGACCTCTTCATGGTAGATTTTTTTGATGAACTTCCTTTCCACATTACCACAAGATGACCAGCAAGCTTGGTCGGAAACCATGCTCAATTATGCCTACGATGTATCAGAGTGGATAGATGCAAGAAACAGACTGATTGAACTTTTAAAAGAGAAGAACTTACAGGCTGAAGAACATGCTATTCGCTCATACCTAGCGTGTTGTGCAGAGGCGGTTGGCAGTGGTACACCCTTACCCTCATTATTGTCCACAATTGAAGACTTTTACTCCCGCTATGGTATGGAAGAAGCAGGGGAGAAATAAGAGTTTTAAATCAGGCAGGTATACCAGGACGCATCTTTCCGAGTTTTTCACGATGAGCCTTGGCGACCATCAAATATTTTTCAGCCCAGCCTTTAAGTTTTTGTCGCTCTTTCTTGGATAATTCCTTTTTTATTTGTGCCGGGACTCCCGCCACAAGACTACCCTCGGGAACCTCCATACCAGCGGGCACCAAGCTATTTGCCGCAACGATTGATTGTTTTCCAATTTTAGCTCCATCCAAAATGGTGGCATTCATTCCAATTAAACATTCATCACCAATTTCACAGGCGTGAATGACGGCCCCATGACCAACCGTGACATACTGCCCGACAACTAATGGATAATCATCAGCAAGATGACCAATCACACCATCCTGAAGATTGGAATACTTTCCAATCTTTATGGAATTAATATCACCTCGTAATACCCCACCGTACCAAAGGCTTGCCCCTTCATCTAATTGGACATCACCGACTACCACAGCGGTGGGGGCAACAAAAACATCGGGGCCATAAAGTGGCTCTTCACTGATGTATTTTTCTAATCTTTTCGTTGTATCCATTGATTTACCTTTTTTGTTTGAAAGGAGTAGAATATATCATGCCAAGGGTTAACCAATAAGAGCTCAGAAAAAGGTTCCCTAAGTATTCACGAGAAACATAAACGAGAACCCGTAAAATGGGACGGGTTACAGATACGGCTTACGATCTATTGACAGGCTTCACACTCTTCACCGTTAAGCATCGCTTGAATGCTGCAGGCTTTCTTTTCAGCTTCTGTGTATTCCTGTTTAGCCGAAGGTTCATCGGATGGAGCTTCAGCAAGCGGCTTGGATTTCTTGAGATCAACCGTAGCCTTTTCAATATTAGATGCCCCCAAGGTACGAAGATAATAGGTAGTCTTTAGACCCTTGCGCCACGCAGCACGGTACATGTGAGAAAGGCTTTTGAGATCGGGTGTACCGAGAAAAAGGTTAACTGATTGTGCCTGGTCGATCCATTTTTGACGTCGAGCTGCTGCCGAAAGAACATATTCAAAAGAGACATCAAAAGCGGTTAGGTACTTTTTCTTTATGTTATCCGGAATACCTTCAATTGGGCCAAGCTCGCCATCGAAATACTTTAATTGGTCAGACATTTCCTTGTTCCACAACCCTTCTTTTTTGAGGTCGTTAACAAGAAAGCGGTTGAGCACCATAAAATCACCCGAGAGGTTACTCTTAACAAACATATTTTTGTAAGTAGGTTCTATACAAGGAGATGAACCCATGATATTGGAAATTGTGGCAGTAGGAGCAATAGCGATAACATTCGAATTACGCATTCCATGTTTGGCAATTTTCTTGCGCACGACAGACCAATCCATTTTCGCACTTTTGGGGACTTCCACTTTTTCACCGCGTTCTTCCTCAAGTAGTTGAATGGTATCTTGTGGGAGAATGCCACGATCCCACTTTGATCCGCGGTAGGAAGAATAGGTGCCCCGTTCATTAGCAAGATCACTGGACGCCTCGTATGCATAGTAGCAAATGGCTTCCATGAATTCATCATTAAATTCTACAGCCTCTTCTGAAGTAAAGGAAACATCTTTAATAAATAGAGAATTTTGGAGACCCATGACCCCCATACCGATTGGACGGTGACGACTATTGGATGTTTTCGCAGCCTCAGTGGGGTAGAAATTCACATCGATTACATTATCGAGGGCACGTATAGCAATTCGAATAGTATTGCGTAACTTTTTATGATCGATTTCTCCTTCAGGAGTCAGATGCGAATCAAGAACGACTGAACCCAAGTTACAGACTGCAGTTTCATCCGCCCCAGTGTTAAGAGTGATTTCAGTACAAAGGTTGGAACTGTGAATAATGCCAGCATGATCCTGAGGACTACGCACATTACAGGTGTCCTTAAAAGTAATCCAAGGATGACCAGTCTCAAAGAGCATTTTGAGCATAGATTTCCACAAATCGATAGCTGGAATGGAATGACCCCAAATTTCGCCTTTGGCGAATTTATCCTCATATTCGGCATATTTTGCCTCAAAGGCTTGACCATAGAGATCGTGCAATTCAGGCACCTCGTTACTTCTGAACAGTGTCCAGTTCCCACGAGCTTCCATTCTTTTCATGAACAAATCAGGAATCCAATTAGCGGTGTTCATGTCGTGGGTACGGCGACGATCGTCCCCTGTGTTTTTCCTTAATTCAAGAAACTCAAGGATATCGCAGTGCCAAGTCTCAAGGTAGGCACATCCTGAACCTTTTCTCTTGCCTCCTTGATTGACTGCACAGAGTTGGTCGTTATGCATTTTTAAAAATGGGATAACGCCCTGACTCTCCCCATTTGTACCAGCAATGTGACTGCCCGTACCACGGACTGATGTCCAACTCCCGCCAAGTCCACCTGCCCATTTTGAAAGAAAGGCATTCTCTGCAATTCCACGGTACATGATAGATTCAATAGTATCATCTACTTTGTAAAGATAACAGGAGGAGAGCTGGGAATGTAAAGTTCCAGAATTAAATAGAGTGGGAGTAGATGAGCAAAAACGACGGCTTTTGTACAAGTTATAAAGTGAAATAATTTGATCTTCTGGATTAACCTCGTGAGCAAAAATGCCCATGGCTACACGCATCCAAAAAAATTGAGGCGTTTCAAGACGACGAGCTACCTGACCGGTCTTATCCACCACGAGGTACCGGTCGTATAAAGTTTGAATTCCAAGATAATCAAAATCCAGATCTGCGGATGGATCGATAGCTTGGCAGAGTTTTTCCACATCTAATTTAAGGAGCTTTTTATCCAACCTTTTGATTTCAACTCCACGCTTGAGATAATTTTTGAATTCCTTGGCGTGGAATGTACGGATTTCCTCAATGCTATGCAGGGCAACGTCCCATCCGATCACTTCCTCGTACATAAAGGTAAGAAGTATTCGGGCTGCAAATTTTGCAAAGTCTGCATCGCGCTCGATCAAGGTTTTCGCATTAAGGATGATGGTTTTACGAAGATCCTCCTCGGTAATTTCAGAAAAAACAGAACGGCGTAAACTTTCTTCAATTTGCTCAGCTGAAAGACAAAGATCCAGCCCGATGGTAGCAAAAGTAATGCGTTTTTTGAGATCGATCCCATCCCAGAAAAAAGTGGATCCATCTTTCTTTTTAACCACAATCATGGAGTCCTGACGGACCTCATGGGTATCAGGATTGCTCTCGCGTTCGACCCGTCGACGAGCCCGGTATAGGATGTAAGATTCGGCAACCTTGAAGTAGCCGTGCTTCATCAACTCTTCTTGAACTATATCCTGAACATCCTCTATGTTTATGAAAGCTTGCCCAGTTGATACTGCACGACGGGTAACCTCGTCAGACACTTGAACCGCAGGCTCGGAATCAAGCCGTAGAGAAAGAAAAGCTTTGCGTATTGCAACCTCGATCTTGGAGGAATTCCAAGGTACAACTTGACCACTCCTACGAATCAGACGGATTAATGAACTATCAACAGGAGCACCAGTGCTCTTTCTTCCATTCGTGCCTCCATGATTTGAACGTGAAAAAACAAGACTCTTCGCTACATCATAAGCATCGTTTTCAACCAATGCTTTTTCTATCAATTTATGCAACTCATCGAAGGAGAGGCGGGGGGCGCCGCCTTCCTCCTCTTGTTCCAGACGCTCAATTAAGCGACTGGCGACGAGCCGGGAGGACTCCACCACGAGCTCCCGGTTCTGTGGGGTGTATATTTCCTTTTCTTCCCTTGAGATCATAAGGTCAGTCAGTGCCTCACCTATAACCTCGGCCACCTCGGCGATGTGGAAATCACGGTCACCCGCGCCATCCGTAATCCGTACTTTCGGAATTTCAAAGCGATTTTCTCCCAAATCTTCCGCCCAGTCGAATCGGGGCTTATTCTCACGGGGCGTTTCCGCCGCTTTGGTCAATAATCGATCTTCCTCAAATATGGTGTTACGCATAATTCTAAATTCCAGCCTACAATGTTTAAAATAAAATAACTTCTTATGAAGTGTACGGTATAAATGAACCGTGCTTACAATTCGTCGTCAGAAACTTCCGAAAGTGCCGATGACTTTTGATATTCAGTCACTCGACCCTCGAAGAAATTTTGCTCTTTCTTGACATCCATCATTTCGGCAAGCCAAGGAAAAGGGTTTTCAAGCCCAGGGTGCAAAACTTCAAGTCCAACTCCGTTGAGACGGCGATCGGCGATGTAATCGATGTAGGTGCAAAATTCATCTGCACTTAACCCTACTGAATTAACAGGTAAGCAATCTCTGATAAATTCTTTCTCGAGCACCACTGCTTCTTTCATAACTTCAACAAGTTCGTCACGAAATTCAGGGGTCCAAATGTCTGGATTTTCATCAATCAGCACTCGAAACAGATTACGAAACAACTCAATGTGGTTGGATTCATCACGAAGTGTATAACGGAACATTTGACCAATTCCCGGAAATTTATTCTGGCGTGCTAAACTAAGAACCATCCCAAACAGACCATAGAATTGAGTTCCTTCCATGCATTGTCCAAACATAAAGATGTTTTTTGCGAGCTCTTGCTTGTTGACAGTCTGCGTAAGGTCTAAATCACGACGCAGATTTTTAGAAATTCTGGTGACAAATTCATTTTTACGACGAATAGTTTCAATCTGCTCGAACATTGCCTCGCACTCATGAGGATTAATGCCAAGAGAACTGATCATGTAAAGGAGACTATCGGCATGAATATTTTCTTCATGAGCATGCCGACCGAGTACAAGTTTAAGTTCGGGAGCAGTGACAAGCTCGCGAACTACATGTTGAATATTATCCCCTACTATACCTTCTGCTGCTGAAAAGTAACCGATACCCATCATAATGATCCACCTCTCACCTTCCGAGAGTTCAGCTGGGTTTTTCCATTGTTCTAAATCCTTTTGCATAGGGATATCCTCGGGTTCCCAATGGTTGGATTTCATTTTGCGATAAAGATCGTATGCCCACTGATATTTCAGTGGCAATAAGTTAAAGGTCATGGTGTCACGACCATTTATTACCTGTTTCTCTTGGTATGCTTGTATTGCCTTGTTTTCGTCTAAGACGAATTTTTTCCCACCGATTTCGAATGTTTTGTCCATATTTTGCTTTTCCCTTCTTTTTCCCTGTTAAAATTTCATATTCCGACGACTAAATTGAAGCCAGTTTTACAATCCTGGGGAATGGAATGTTTGGACTCCTCGACGAGATTTCGAATAGTGGGGACGGAAGAATAAAAAGAAAAGAAAAAAATCGAATTTGTGAATTTTTTTTTCAATCCTACCCCCTGTATGTAGTGTTTTTTTATTGCAATCCCCCCCGTATATAGTGTTGTTAATAAGTTTTAGTTTGATTTTAAAATATAGCAACAATTTCTTTTAAATACTTGTTTAAGAGAAAATAAAGACAACAAATTAGACATTTTCCAAGCAAAAGTTGTTGGCACTTATTCGCCTTGTTTCGTGATTTTGTTCACAATTATTGGAAAGACAAATTCACGTAGTAAATTTTTCCTAAATTTTAAGAATTTACTTATCTTTAGGAGATTGGCTCAAACAAACTTTGCCAAAGCTAGAGTCGCTAATAATTTATTTCCAAACAATTCACCAATGGTCCTGCAAATTAATAAATTTTTTACGATCTGCTTTTCGTTGTAATTTTTGAAAATAGGAAGAGATGAGATAAAGCGAACCAGTCACTAAAAGTGAAGAATGTGATTCTAATGTTTGATGCAGACTGGAAATATCTTCTTCGGTAGCAAAATGAAACGAGCCTGAAAATTGAAAATGATCCACTATTTCTTTAAAATCTTCTTCTTTACATGATCGGGGTTGAGGGAGTGTAAAGAAAATGAACCTTTTAAAACGCTTCATTAGTGGGGATAAAACTTCATACGCACGATCCATTCCACAAGCAGCAAACCAGACTTCTGTATGGTTGGGCAAACTGTCCCAGTGTTCTAAGTTTGCGCGAGCGCCATGTTCATTATGGCAAGCATCCAAAATAATTTGAGGATGCTCGGAAACCAAATCCCACCTACCAGGACATCTCACACGAAGAAGTGAATCCTCAATATTCTTCTTTTTCACGGGAACAAAGGAATTCAACAATTGTGCAGTTTTACAGGCAATGGCTGCGTTTTGATGTTGAAAAATTCCCGATAGATTCGTTGGCGGAAAACTATCGAGGCACTCGTCCTCTAATCTATAAATAGGAGATTTTTTTTGACTAGCAATGTTTAGAACTACCTTGCTTGCTTCCTTTGGTAACCAGCCGACTACGACCGGTCTGCCAGACTTTATGATACCAGCTTTTTCATAGGCAATTTGAGGAAGCTCGGTTCCTAAAATTTCACAGTGATCATACCCAATACTCGTAATCACAGAGGCCAAAGGGCTGAGAACATTAGTGGAGTCAAGGCGCCCGCCTAAGCCGGTCTCAAATATAGCGATCTCCACCTTTTGTTTTTGAAACTCCAAAAAGGCAATTGCCGTCATCAACTCAAAAAAGGTTGGACGAAGTTCTTTATCTTCATTTTCCATCTGATCTGAAATGGGCATTAACTGTTCCACCCAATTCTGAATTTCTTGAAAAGGAAGAATTTTTCCATTTACCCTGACCCGTTCCCCAAGCTCAACCAAATGAGGCGAAGTAAAAAGCCCCACCTTATAGCCTCCACCGCGGTATATAGAATCGAGCATGGAACAAACAGATCCCTTTCCGTTCGTACCTGCTACATGGATTGTGGGGTAAGCAAGGTGAGGGTTATTGAGCTTTCCGCAAAGAACCTCCATCCGTTCGATCCCAAATTTTGAACCTTGGTTGCGCAGGGAGTAAAGAAACTCGAAGGCTTCTTTCATATTTTTAAGCCTGTATGTTTAGTTTTAAAAAAGTTTCACCATAAAATAAGCAGAATAGAAAATTCAGGCTTTTGATGAGGGTCTTCTCTTGGGTGGAGACTTTTTAGCAGTAACTGACTTACGGGTCGAGGGCTTGGTTTTTTTCTTGGTCTGAGAAACATTAGGCACTAGACGAGAACCTAAGTGGGTAATCAAAGTAACCAGACGATCACGCAATTCATGCCTTGCAACAATTTGATCGACCAGCCCATGCTCAAGTAAAAATTCAGAAGTTTGAAATCCTTCAGGTAGGTCGGCACGGGTAGTTTCCTTAATAACCCGACGTCCAGCAAAGCCAATTAACGCCTTGGGCTCAGCAAGAATTACATCACCCAGAGAGGCATAACTGGCCATTACTCCGGCCATAGTAGGATTAGTTAAGACGGAAAAGAAAGGAATACCGGCATCTTTAAGGCGTGAAAGAGCCGCGCTTGTCTTCGCCATTTGCATAAGGCTGAGTATTCCCTCATACATACGAGCACCACCAGAAGCAGAAACCACAATCACAGGGATATTCATTTCCAATCCACGCTCAATCGCACGGGTAATTTTCTCTCCTACAACCGAGCCCATACTTCCTCCCAGGAAACGGAAGTCCATCACAGCCAAACTGACCAAACGACTGTCCATTTTCCCAACTCCTGTGATTACTGCATCTTCGAGTTTTGTTTTATCGCGATTCTGCTTCAGCTTATCTGAGTAGGATGCAACGCCCTTGAATTTAAGAGGATCATCTGAACGCACCTGCGAGTCATACTCTTGAAATGTGCCATGATCGACTAAGGATGCAATACGATCGGGAGCAGGCAATGGGAAATGATATCCGCTTGAGGGAACAACCATAAGGTTTTTCTCAAGCTCTTTTGCAAAAACCATATCTCCAGACTCGGGGCACTTGGTCCATACTCCCTTGGCCACACCTTCTCTGGATTTTACATTTACATTCGAATACTTCGGTTTACTAAAAAATGACATAATTTAAAACTCGTTGTTATCCACGCCCCATCGTAGCCACTTTCACTTTTGAACAGCCAGCCCCGAGTAGAACCTTCGTGCAAGCATCGAGGGTAGATCCTGTTGTGTAGACATCATCAATGAGGACAATTTCACTAAATCCATCCAAACAAGTACCTGAACGAAGTGCAAAAGCATTTTTTACATTATTTTTGCGTTCACTTCTGTTCAACTTTGTTTGCGTCTGGGTTGGTCGTTTTCTTTCGAGACAATCATACACAACCGTTCTTCCCCCAGCCACTTTAGCAAACTCCTCCGCAATCCATACACTTTGATTAAACCCTCTTTTTCGCATTTTCTTTTTATGCAGAGGAACCGGAACCAAAACCGCGTTATAAATAAAATCCTTAAAGCCATCGCTTCTTTTAATCCAGTGACAAGCATCACCCACCAATCTTTTTTCTCCACCATATTTGATAGCATGCACAAGGGCCCTACCCTTTTCATCTAGCTGAAACATGGACCGACCAGCAGAAAAAGAAGGTCGACACTCTCGGCAACTTGGACATTCCAATTCGATAGCTATTGGAAGAGGCATCGACTCACCGCATATCTTACAACGTGAGGCATTCAACCAAATCAAGGAATCAAGACAGGAGAGGCATCCAAAAGAACTACCTTCTAAGTAAGCACCCTCTTCACAAATGGGACATTCACCCGGAAAAATTAAATCGACCAGGGCGTCTTTCCAACTTTTCCAATCAATCTCTATTGCCTTCATTCCAGGCTAACTTAGGTAATCGATAAAATACTTTTTCCATACACAAGCCCTTAGCTGGTGCACTCACCACGCGGGCCGTCCTTTTTTTTGTCTTAAGAATTTCTGGAATTTCTCGGGGTTCCATCCTCCCAAGGCCTACATCGAGCATGGTACCGACCATACTGCGCACCATTTTATAAAGGTAGCCCTCCGCCTCAGTAATGAGGTGAAACTCGCCTCCTTGATCCCGCCATTCCATTCGCCATACTTTTCGGACCGTTGGTTCATTATCTCCATTCCCCCTGTTCGCAGCAAAAGCGGCAAAATCATGAGTACCCAAAAAATAACTGGCTGCTTGTCTCATCACCTCAAGATGGAGGGATCGACCTTTCATCGAGAGAACATAGCGGTCATCCGCAGGCATCGCCCACCCCTTGCATATTCGATAAAGATAACGCTTACCCCGAGCTGAAAGATGGGCATGAAAATTTGTAGATACTGGCTCTATCTTTCTTGGGCTAATGCCCATTGGAAGCGAGACTCGTAAAGCCTGAAGAAGTGCATTCGAACCATGCCTCCAAGATCCATCAAAATGAAAAACCTGTGCCCGAGCATGGACGCCTGCATCCGTACGGCCGGCACCAATAGTACGTACAGACAAACCAAAAATCCCGGAAAGTGCATCTTCGATTTTATTTTGAACTGCCTCCCCATTCGTCTGTTTCTGCCAGCCCTTAAATTCAGTCCCGTCATAGGCACAGACACAACGCCAACGTTGGGAGGAAATATCACTCATTTATTTAAAAAATCTCGTAAAATAAGACAAGCCGCAGTGGAGTCGACTCGCCCCGATTTATCCGAGCCTTTTTTAGATGATTTACCTCCCACAGTCTCTCGAGCTGACAAACTGGTCAAGCGTTCATCAACACGGTGCACAGGCAAATCAAAATGATGCTTCAGTTCATCTATAAATCGATCCACTTCTCGAGCTCTCTCCCCCACTGTACCATCCATGTGAACTGGGTACCCAACAACAAATTCAGTAATCGATCTTAATCCTACTTGATGGGATAACGCAGCCCAGCATCCATGTTCTTTAACCCCTGGGATCGCACCAGCAGGTAAGGAAATCAGTAAGTCATCTGCCCACGCAAGACCAATCCTTTTGGTTCCATAATCGATCCCCAGATAATTGGGCATAGAAACAAATGATCAATCAGGCAAGATCGGGATTATTCTTGCAGACTAGTTGGGCCAGGGCTTTGACATCTTGTGCACAGTCCTTATGGCAGACCAAAGTGGCATCACCTGACTGAACCACGATTAAATCTTTAACTCCAAGGAGAGAAATTGTGTGACCAGGTTCGGAATAGCTCAAATTTCCACTCGCATCCAAGGCAACCCCATCCCCCTTAAATACATTACCCTTTTCATCCGAAGGGTAATGACGGGCAATGGCTGGCCACTCGCCAACATCGTCCCAATCAAAAGCAGATTGAAGCATGACCACATTCTCGGCTTTTTCCATAACTGCGAAATCAATCGAAATTTTGGCAAGCTTTGGATAGACTGTATCCATTGCCTTTACAACCGAGTGTGTTTCTTCCCACTTGGTGGAAAGTTCATCCAAGCCTGCGCTCAACTGTGGGGCATGCTGGCGGATTGCGGAAAGAATTACTTGAGGACGCCAGACAAACATACCGGCATTCCAAAAATACCCGCCTTCCTCCAAATATTTTTCGGCTTTTTCAAGACTTGGTTTTTCAACAAATCGTTCAACTTTATGAACTTCGGGTAAAGATCGTTCCATCACTTGGCCCCCTTGTTTTAAATATCCATACCCAGTGGATGGAAAATCTGGCTGGATCCCTATGGTAACAAGATATTCACTCCTTTCAGCAGTCTCAAAGGCACCTCGTAGAACATTTCGAAAGCCTTTACCATCTGCAATCACATGATCAGCAGGTAAAAGTGAAAATGCAGCTCCAGGATCTGTTTTTTCGACCAACAAGGCAGCAAGACCAACGGCAGCAGCCGTATCTCTGCCCTGAGGTTCCCCGACCACCCGCTCAGGAAGCAAACTTGGACAACTTTCGAGCACTGCCTCTCGTTGTTCTGCATTAGTGATTACAAATATTTGATCGGATGGAACCAATCCACTCAGGCGAGAAACCGTTTGATCAAGCATTGGGGAACTTCCAACGATAGGGAGCAAGTGCTTGGGTTTTTTCAGACGGCTTTGCGGCCAAAACCTCTCACCTCGACCTCCAGCCATTATTACTACATATCGATTTTTCATCCTTAACTATCCATGTATCTCACTAACAGGAAAGCGAGTCAATTCCCTCGCCACTTTTAAGAAGCTCGAAGAACAAAGCACATCACTCGCCCGACTGCAAAAGCAGCCCACGCTTCCTCGCGGATTTAAGGGCAAGGCAAAAAACACTTAGGCCAACTATAAAATAAATACCGTTTAAGAAAAAGGCATGCCACAGGAGGTTTGGTAGCCATTCCCCTCTTAAAATCAGTGCACGCATACCTTCAAACACATATGTAGTGGAAAGAAATTGAGCGACTGTTTGCATCCATCCAGGTAGGGTCTCTAGCGGATAATAAATACAGGAAAAGGGGGCAAGAAGGAATGGGAGCATCCATGTCAGACTTTCCGCCCCCAAACCGTATCGTAAAAGAATACCAGTGACCGCTTGTGAAATAGCCCAACCGGTGAAAACAAGATTTAGGAAAAAACCAAGTAAAGGGAGACCCAGTTCAAAAACAGAAACTCCAAAAAAGGGGATAGCAAGCAACGCCGCTGGCACCATTCCTATCAAAGTGCGAATCATACTGATAGCCGAAAGGGAAAGTAAAAGCTCCCAAGAGCGCAAAGGACTGACAAAGAGGTTCGCTAAGTTACGAGACCACATTTCTTCAAGAAATGAAAGGGTGTAACTAATGTGGGATCTAAATAAGGAATCCCAAACCAAGACTGCTGAAATGAGAATCCCACCAGCAGTGAGCTCTGGACTCGCACTTGAAAAATGAAGGGAAGTGAAACCCCAAATAATCATCTGAACCGTGGGCCAATAGGCAATTTCTAGCAACCTCGGCCAGGATGATCGAAGCAGAAAAAAATAACGAAGCAACAGAGCAGATATCCTACTCAGACTAGATACATTCACTGGCCTCCTCCATTCTCATTTAAGGAGAGAAAAACATCTTCGAGAGACTCTTTTTCATGTTTTTTTATTAATTCAAGTGGGCTTCCTTTTTCAATTAACCGGCCATGACTCATCAACAAAACCTGATCACAAAGTAATTCAACTTCCCTCATGTCATGACTAGCAAAAAGAATCGTGGCTCCTGTTTGTTCACGATATTCGAGCAACTGTTCGCGAATCCATTTTGCGACATCAGGAGAGAGACTAGCAGTAGGTTCATCCAAAAGTAAAAAATCTGGCTTATTGATTAGTGCCTTTGCAAGCGAGACTCTTGTCTTTTGCCCAGAAGAAAGACGACGTATCGGTTGTTTCATCAATTCATGCAGACGAAAATCTGTGATTAGACGAGATATCCGGCTCTTAGCATTTTTTACACCATACAGCTTGGCAAAAACTTTTAGGTTCTCCTCGACAGTAAGCCTTTGGGGTAGATCGACATAAGGGGAACAAAAATTCATCCGGCCTAGTACAGCATGCCGATTCTTGACAAAATTCTTACCGAAAAGATGAATTGAACCTGAGCTTGGCTCAAGAAGACCAAGAAGCATGGAAAGAGTGGTCGTCTTCCCAGCTCCATTTCCCCCAAGCAAACCAAGAATTGACCCACTTGGCAGAGAAAAAGTAAGATCCTCCACAGCCCATTTTTCCTTAAAGCACTTGGACAACCCTTCAACCTGTAAAATGGTATCAGACCTTGTCATCAGTCATTTCCATTAAGTGCTCTTGAACACGCTGGGTCGCTTGTGCAAGGTCCCTGTCCTTAAATAATTCAGCATGACGCAGGATCATGGTTCTTGCTCGGATGCGC
>Ga0181580_10003212_pt1 | contig 13291 bp, 13 predicted proteins | sample 071ome_23_FD_132413 | JGI IMG/M metagenome (GOLD analysis project Ga0181580, IMG submission 132413) | Coastal salt marsh microbial communities from the Groves Creek Marsh, Skidaway Island, Georgia - 071403BT metaG (megahit assembly) | ecosystem: Environmental > Aquatic > Marine > Intertidal...
ATCTTGGTAAGAGTGATAGATGGAAAAATCAGAAAGAAAGATCAAATTATTATGATGTCAAATAATTCTAAACATGATGTTGAAAGAGTTGGCATTTTTACTCCAAAGGCAGTCGATATTGATGAAATTGGTCCTGGCGAGATAGGGTTTATTGTTACAGGTATTAAAGATTTATCAGATACCAAGGTTGGAGACACAATCACAACTTTAAAGAATCCAACTACTAAGGCATTAGCTGGATTCAAGCCTAGTAAGCCAGTAGTTTTTTGCGGCTTATTTCCGATAGATAGTAGTGATTATGGTTTATTGAAAGATAGTTTAGCAAAATTAAAATTAAATGACTCGAGTATTGAATATGAACCTGAAAATTCTACAGCTCTTGGTCTAGGTTTTAGATGCGGATTTTTAGGCTTGTTGCACCTTGAGATAGTAGTTCAAAGGTTGGAAAGAGAGTACGATATTAATTTAATCACCACAACACCTGGCGTTGTATATAAGCTAAAAACGATTGATAACAAAATTACTGACTTGCAAAATCCAACTAACATGCCTGAAGCTTCATCAATTAAAACTATTAAGGAGCCATGGATAGTTGCAACAATTATAACACCTGACGAGTATCTGGGATCAATTATTAAAATTTGTGAGGAAAAAAGAGGTATACAAAAAGATATGAGCTATTCAGGAAACAGAGTAGTTTTGAAATATGATATGCCTTTAAATGAGGTTGTATTTGATTTTTATGATCGTCTAAAATCTATTACTAGTGGTTATGCAAGCTTCGATTATGAAATAAGTGAATATAAAGATGGTGATTTGATAAAGTTATCAATTTTAGTTAATGATGAGCCTGTAGATGCACTTTCAATGATTATCCACAAAGATTTTGCACAAAAACAAGGTAGGTTAATCTGCGAAAAACTAAAAGATTTAATTCCAAGACATCAATTTCAGATACCAGTTCAGGCAGCAATTGGAGGTAAAATTATTGCAAGAGAAACAATAAAAGGTTTTAAAAAAGACGTATTAACAAAAATTCATGGTGGTGGAGCTTTAGACAGAAAAAGAAAACTACTGGATAAGCAAAAAAAAGGTAAATCTAGAATGAAACAATTTGGAAAAGTAGAAATTCCACAGGAAGCATTTATCGGTGTATTAAAAATTAATAAGGAATCTTAAAATTAGTGGAAAAAGTTCTAGTATTTCAAACAAGACCTGGTGTTGGCGATATGTGTATATTTTTGACATACATAAGAACCATAGCGCGATACAAAAAATGTGAAATCACACTAGTTACAAAAAAAAGGACATCTGCAAGAGATTTATTATATTACGATAACGTTATAAAAGAAGTTATATATATTGATGAAAAAAAGAGTTTAAAAAATAAAATAAAAATTTTTTTATATTTAAAATCAAAAAAATTTAATTCAGTATTTATATATCATTATGGTATTAAATTTTATATTTTAAGTAAAATTTTGAATATCAAAAATATTTTATTTTATGGTTTTCTTAAAAAAAATGTAAACATTATTCAAAAAGCTGAAAGTGCTACTCAAGACTGGCTTAAATTAAAGAACACAAAATTTAAGCCTGAATTAAAATTTGAAAAAGTTAAAAATGCAAAAAATAATACCATTATAATTGGTATTGGAGGTAGTGGAATTACTAAAAAATGGTTAATCGATAACTATATTGAATTAATGATCAAAATTATAAACCAAAAAAAATATAATTTTATAATAGCTGGTGGACCAGAAGAGACTCAAGATGCTAAAAAAATAATAAAATATTTTGAGAAAAATAATAATATTCAATTAACATCTTTATGCAATTCTTCTATTTTAGAGAGTATAGAAAAAATTTTATATTCAAGTTTATATATTGGAAATGATACTGGTTTTATGCATATATCTGGATGTTTAGGAATTAAGACATATGGATTATTTGGAGATACACCACCAAATTATAGTGATTATAATAACAATATAATACCTATTTTACCAAAAAACTCTAATTCAATTGGTCATGACAGTTTATCAATGCATTTAATTACAGTTGAGCACGTATATAATAATATATTGTTAGATATATAAATTTTATTAAATATTATAAGTGCAAAAGTAAGATTTAATTAAGTTGATAATATTATATATAGGCACATATAGCTCGTCTGAAAAATGAAAAAGTTTGATTGTATTACTTTTTTTCAAGAAAATTTTATTACTAATATTAGATTTGAAATACTCAAGGATGTCGTAGATTATTTTGTAATTTGTGAAAGCTATTATGATCATCGAGGTAATAAAAAAGAAATAAATTTTAAATTATTAAATTTAGATCTGAAAGATAAAGTAAGGCATATTATTTTAGATCATCCGTTTCCTGATGACCTAAATTTATGGCAGAGACAAGCTTATCAAAGAGAATATATTTTTAATGGAATTAAAGATAGTGAAGAAGAGGATTATATAATGTTCTCAGATCCTGATGAAATACCTAGGCCAGAAGTATTGAAAAATTTTAAATTAACGAAAAAATATGCAATTTTTCATCAAAAATGTTTCAATTATAAGTTAAATTTATTAAACCCCCATGAAACTCCTTGGTCTGGAACAAGGTTGACCAAAAAAAAAAATTTATTTTCATTTGATTTTTTTAGACAAAAAGTTTTAGAAAAAAACATAAAGAAATGGTGGAAGTTTGGAGTTGAGCGAAATATTGAAATAATAGATAATGCTGGTTGGCATTTTAACAACTTATTTTCACCTGAGATGATATCTACAAAGTTAAAGACGTTTGCACATGATGAATTTAGTAGTGATGAATTTACTGATATAAAAATTATTCAAAAAAAAATTAATGAAGGCGTTGATTTGTTCAATAGGGGACAAAAATATAAAAAGATTGACATAGATAATACGTATCCAAAATTTATTTTAGATAGATTAAGCGAATTCAAAAAATTTATTGTTTAAAATTTAATTAATTTTTTTTTAGAGCATCTAATAAATCTTTTTCTATATCGTATTTAATTTTAATAATTTTTAAATTTTTATATTTATTAAGTATTTTATTATCATAAATTTTCGACAATACTTTATAGTCTATTTGTTTTGGTAGTTTTTTATTAAGATTTTTAATAAGATTTAATATATTTATATTTTTTTCATTTTTCAAAATTACGTTTTGATTTGTTTTGTTTTTATTTTTCAAAATCTTTAATATAAAATCATTCACATGATCAGGGTGAATTACATTTAATGTAAGTTTATTATTAATTAAATGAAATTTTTTCTTATTTAGATAACATTTTATAATTTCTGAAAAAATTTTTTTTCGCTTATCAAATTTAGAGAACGTTTCATATAATTTTATATTATAAAAAAGAGTTTTTTTATTTTTGGCTTTATAAAATTCCAGAAACTGTTCGTAAGCTTTTTTGGAGGATGCATATAAATTTTTAGGATTATATTTGTTACTATTGAAAAATTCCTGCATACTTCCCAAGTTAATGATTTTTTTAATTTTAAAGTCTAGATTATTTAATACTATGACTGGAAAAAGAATATTGGAATTTACAAATTTAGTTAAATTTTCATTACTATTTTTTTCACTATAAAAAGTTGCAAAATTAATAAAAAAATCAAATTTTTTATTATTTATTTTTTTGAGATTTTTAATGTCTTTGAAAAATATAGATTTATAGTTTTTATATTTTTTTTTTAGTTCTAAAATTTTTTTGTTATTTTTATTTTTATATCTAAGTATATCTGTAACTTTATATCCATTTTTTAAGGCAAATAATAAAAAGTTACCGCCTAAGAATCCAGAAGAACCTGAAATCAATATACTTTGTTTTCTATTCATTTTTAAACTATGTTTGAAACAATTCTTTAAAATATCGTCCCTTTTTATCTTTGGATGACAATATTATTTTTTTTTTTGGCCATTTGATTCCAATAGTTTTATCATTCCACATGAGAGTATTTTCAGATTTTGCATCTCTATAATTTGTACACTTATACTGAATAACACATTCTTTTGATAAACATAAAAAACCATGTGCAAAATTCTCCGGTATATAGATGGAAAAATTTGATTGATCTGACATTTTTATTGCATAATATTTTTTGTAAGTTTGAGATTTTTTTCTAAGATCAACAGCCACATCGTATATTTGGCCTTTTAAAACAGAAATTAACTTACCTTGAGATTTATTTTTTTGAAAATGGAGGCCGCGTAGCACATTTTTTTTTGAAAAAGACATACAATCAAATACAAATTTTTTTTTAAATACTCTTTTGTCGAATAATTCTCTAAAATATCCTCTTTTATCATGATGTAGATCTGATTTTATTAAAATTAAATCCTTAAACTTTGTTTTTTCTATTCTCATAAACTGATCATTTTTTTAAGATAGATAGAATAAGGACATTCTCCATAAAATTGAATATTTTTAAGCACTTGCTTTTTTGAAATCCATTTTTTTTGATATGCAATTTCATCTAGGCAGGCAATTTTTATACCCTGAACTTTTTCTACAGAAGTCACAAAATTACTGATATTTGAAAAATCATCAATCTTTCCAGCATCTGACCATATTGCTCCACGTCCAAGTTCAATGAAATTTAGACTATTTTTTTTTTGGTAATTTTTGATCACGTCTACGATTTCTGTTTCTTTTCTATTTGAAGGTTTAAGTTTTTCAGAGACTTTAATAACGTTATTATCAAAAAAATATAATCCTGTTATTGCTTTATTTGAAACAAATTTTTTTGGTTTTTCTATAATTTCCGATATTGTATTATTTTTTATTTTTGCAACTCCATAATTTTGAGGTTTAGAAACTTTCTTTAAAAAAATTGTGCAACCTCTTTGAAAAGTAGCTGTTGTTTTCAATAATTCAGTTAAACTTTGTCCATAAAAAAAATTGTCACCTAATATTAAAGATACGTTATTTTTTCCAATAAATTTTTTCCCAATTTTAAAAGCTTCTGGTATTCCAGTTGGTTTGGCTTGTTCCTTATAAGATATTTTTAAACCTAAATGTTCACCATTTCCAATAACATTAAAAAAATTTCTTTTTTGTCCTTTATTTACTATCAAAAGAATATTTCGTATATTTGCCAGCATTAATATTGATAAGGGATAAAAAAAAAGCGGCTTATCATAAATTGGAAGAAGTTGTTTATTAGTAGATTTAGTTACTGGACTTAATCTTGTTCCTCTTCCACCTGCTAAAACAATTCCCTTGTTGATCAATTTTTTTTAACTCCAAGTCTATTTATATAATTTTTTTTATCTAATTTTTTAATCCATTTAAAGTTATTTAAATACCATTCAATTGTTGAATTAAGACCATTTGTTAGGTTGTATTTTTTTTTCCATCCTAATTTTTTTAATTTTTTACTATTCAAGGCATATCTGACATCATGGCCTGGCCTGTCTTTTACATAAATAATTTTAGAATTATTATTTTTTCCAAGTTTTTTCTTACATAGTTTTAATATCGTATTTGCAATAATATTATTTGAAACAATTTCACCTGATCCTATATTGTAGTTCTCACCTACTTTACCTTTTTTGAAAATATATATCAAAGCATCACAATGGTCATTTACATGTATCCATTCTCTCTCGTTTTTACCTCTACCGTATATTGGTAAATTTTTATTATTAATTATATTTGTTATTAATTTAGGAATTAATTTTTCCGGAAATTGCCTTGGTCCATAATTATTACTGCAATTTGTAATTACAATTGGCAGTTTGTAAGTTCTAATGTAAGATTTTATTAAGTGATCAGAAGCTGCTTTACTTGCGGCATAAGGAGAACTGGGATTGTAAGGATCGGTTTCAATAGAGAGTTTTTTTTTAGGAATATCGCCATAAACTTCATCTGTAGATATATGTAAAAACTTAGATTTTTTATTATTTCTATTAAATTTTTTAAATTGCTCGAGCAATTGAAACACACCATTAATATTTGATTTAATAAAGCTACTAGGGTCATCAATTGACCGATCAACATGAGTTTCAGCTGCCAGATTGAATATTGCAATTGGTTTAAATTGATTTAAAATTTTTAATATTTTTTTGCCATTATTTATATCCGAAAGGATTAGTTTATATTTTTTTTTATTAATATTATTTATATTCATCATATTTGATGAATAAGTTTTTTTATCTACGATGATAACAAAATAATTCCGTTTAATTAGTTCAATAACAAGATTGCTACCTATAAAACCAAGCCCACCAGTAACTAAAATATTTTTTTTTTTCATTATATTTTTTCACCTTCTTTAAATCATTTGGTATATATGTTCCATACTTATGATCAAAATAAATGATATCACTATAATCATAGTAACTTATAATAGCAAAAAAGTGATAAGAAAATGCTTGTTAAATCTCAATCAATTTAAAAAAATATTAATTCTAGATAATTCAAATGATATAAAATTAAAGAAAAAATTATATAAAAAAAAAAATATTTATTTTTATATTTCAAAAAAAAACCTAGGTTATGCAGCGGGTAATAATTTTTTACTCAAAAAAGTCAAAACTAAATATGCATTAATTTTAAATCCAGATACTTTTCTTGAGAAGCAGAATATAAAAAAATTAATTAATCAGATTAATATTTTAAATGAAAAATTTGGTATTATAGGTTCAATTAAAGATGCACAAATAATCTCCAAGCATAAAATTCAAAATAATATTTTTTATGACTGTAAATTTGTTAAAGGTTTTTTTATGTTAGCAAATATGAAGGCTTTGAAAAAAGTAAAATATTTTGATGAATCTTTTTTTATGTATTTGGAAGAAATTGATTTATGTAAAAGAATAAGGGAAAATAATTATAAAATTTATGCGATGAAAAATTTTAGTGTTAAGCATATTGGAGCTTCATCCACGTCAATAGGCGAAGAATTTGAAAAAAATAGAAATTGGCATTGGTTATGGTCTCAATATTATTTTGATAAGAAGCATAAAGGTTATTTTTATTGTTTTTTTAAATATATTTTTATTTTAACAAAAGTCTCACTAAATTTATTTTTGATACCTTTGCATAAAAATAATAAGTTTTATTTTTATAGATTTTCGGGTTTAGTATCATCTATATTAGGAAAAAAATCATTTTATAGACCGCGTTTATTTTAATTTAATAGGAGGAATGGTTGAGTTAAAATTTCTCAAGGAGCATTTATCGGTGTTTAAAAATAAAACGAGAAAGATAATTCAAATTAATTTAGTAACCAGTTTGATAAAAATTTACAATTCTTCTCAATTTTATTAAATTTTTTTTTAAAATCTTCATCATTATCAATATTCTTTATTAATAACTCTGAAATTTCTTTTATCTCATGATAATAAGAATTATTATTATCTTTATTTGTTATAAATTTTGTATCACCATCTTTTACGATATACATAGAACTATTTGAGGAAATATTAAATATATTTTCAATTTTTATGAATCCATCTTTAGTATAGATTTCTAAATTATTACTTAAATTTTTTATTAATGAGGTTTCAATTTCTATTTCAATTTTTTTAATTTTTAAATGAATTTTTGAATTCAAATCGACATTTCTAGAAATTTTTTTAAAGCATTTATCAATATTAAAATCGTCAAAATTGTCTTTACTAAATAGACTCAAAATATCTACTATCAAAGATACGGGGTAAATACCGCCATCCAAGATTGCCCCGCCACCTAAAGACTTATTAAATAATCTTTTGTTAGTATTAATTTTCTTTAAACGAAATCCAAAAATTTTTTTTCCACCTAAAGCATCATTTCCAAAAGACGATTTTATTTTGTAAATATTTGAATGATTTATTTTACTTAAGATATTTATTACATTTTTGTAAAAAGGATGATGTTTATTGGCAGTTCCTTCTTCCAGTAATAAATCTTTTTTATTAAATTGTTTTTTGATTCTTAAAAAACTTTTAAAATCAATTACAATAGGTTTTTCAACTAAAACATGTTTATTATATTCTAAAGCCTTTAAACAAAATTTTTCATGTAATGTATTAGGTAATCCTATATAAATAATATCAATATCTTTATTTTTAAAGATTTCATCATAGTCTGAATAACAATTTTTATTAGAGACATTAAATTTTTTTTTAAATTCTTCTAATTTGACATTTGTTTTACTTGCTATTGCCATCAGTTTGGAATTATCTATTTTATTAAATTCTTTAGCTATATTCAATGAAGCATTACCCAATCCAATAAGCCCCCATTTGATAATTTTATTCATAAAGTATAAATATTAGTTATTAGAAATATTACATTAATTATATGAAAATTAAAAAAATTTTACAAAAAAAATTCAAAAATTTTTTTATATTTTTATTTCATATATTTTATGGAAAAGTAAGATTGATTGCTAAACATAGTAAAATTGAATTGATTAAAAAAAAATTAAAGAAAATTAAAATTAATCAAAAATACTATAAAACTAGTTATAATATTTATGAAATTTCCAATGCGAGAATTTATACAGATTTGGTTGAGCATGTAGCCATTATAAAAGATAATTTCATCTTACCATACATTTCTTATCAACAAATTAATGGTGAGCTTAAAGATATTTCATTCAATAAAGTCATAAAAAATGGAACAACAAGAGTTAAAAAAAATTAAAAGGAAGTGTACTTTCTTTAGTACAAGGCGCAAGTGGCAATAACTATTTTCATTTTTTATTTGATATAATAGTAAAAATTAAATTGGCGGAAACTAAATATTCATTAAATGAAATAGATTACTTTTACATGCCAGGAAAATTTGATTGGCAAAAAAAAATACTTTCAATATTAGGAATTAAAGAAAATCAATTAATCGACAGTAGCAAATATAGACATATCACAGCTGACAGAGTGATTGCTTTAGATCATCCTTGGTATAACAAAGGTAATGTTCAAGATGCAATTTCAAATATACCAGATTGGATAATCTTTTATTTAAGAGAAAAATTTTTAAAATTTTCAAAGAAGTTTGACTGTTCCGATAAAATATTTATTGATAGATCAGACTCAAAATTTAATCATTGTAAATTAATAAATAATCAAGAAATTATAGATTTTCTTAGAAAAAAAGGTTTTGAGAGTTATCAAACAAGTAAGTTAGATTTTTTTGAACAAATTTATCTTTTTAATAATGCAAAGATTATAATTGGCCCTCATGGAGCAGCTTTTTCTAATATAATTTTTTCAAAACCTGGATTGAAGTTAATAGAGTTAATACCGGAATATCACTCTAGTATTAAATGTGAAAAAATTTCAAATTTACTCAAATTTGACTATAAAAAAATAAAATTAGATAGAGAAATTAATGATAACGTTAATTTAACTGGAGATATGAAAATTGAGATTTATGAGTTAAACGAAATATTAAAATCAATCATGTGATATCCATTCACGAAAATTATTTTTATTTTTAATCTAAAATTTGGCCACTTAATTTTTATGAAATAATCTTGCATTAATTTACAAATTGCAAATAATCTACTACTTCATTTCAGGTTTCAAATCTGAGATTTTTTAAAAAATTATAATTAAAAAAGTTAAACAATTAAAAACTTTTGTTTTTCTTAAAAAATTTAAATTTTGATTTGAACCGTAAATAACGTTTTATCAATTTTGCCTTTTTTACCATTTTTTTTTCTAAATTTATATATTTTATAAAATCTTCAGTATCTTCTGAGGGGTCTAATAATGAAGCATGTATATCCCTCCATCCAAATTTTTTAAATTCCATTAACTTTGAAAAATTTTTTTTGTTCATCCAGTTTCCCATAATATCATTTCCAAATGGTCCAGCTGAATTTTCTGGAAAAGAATATTTAACCACTTTATCATTAATTTTGAAATTAAATTGATTATATAAAAAACCTACAGTATTTCCCTCAACTAATTTAAATGAATGATAATTAATATTTGTCAAAAAAAGTTTAATAACCTCATCATTTATTGCTTCTGCAGAAATATAATTAGGTTTGATTTGAAGATCAAAAATTCTTTTTAATACTATATTATCATATTCTTCTAAATCAATTTTTACATAATAAGGTTCACCATAAGTTGAGAATAAATTTTCAATATTTTTTTTTTCTAAATTAATTTTTTTAAATTTATTTAATTTATTTTTTTTAGGCATGGGGTATTGACCTAATAAGTGATTTTCGTTTAAATAAAAACTATCATTATTTGAATTCGTCTCACCAATAATACAATTTTCTACAATAAGTTTTTTTTCAGTGATTTCTGTTTGAAATTTTTTTTTTATAAAATTACAACTTTCTATATTTGCTTCAACTGCGATCACCAATTCAGATTTGATTAAATAATATGGCAGGTTTTCACCTCTAGCAGCACCTAAATCATAAATAATTTTTTTCATAGAAAAAAATTAAAATAACATGTATCTTTCAATAATTTCAATTTAAACTTATTTTATGTCAAACAATAAAGATTTAATAAATTTTTTCAAACAAAGTAAATATTATTCTCTAAAATATAAGAACTATTTTCCAATTTATGAAAAACTTTTTGAAAAATTTAGAGGTAAAAAAATCACATTTGTTGAAATTGGCGTTTTATCTGGTGGATCATTATTTATGTGGAAAAATTATTTTGGAAAAGATGCAAGAATAATTGGTATTGAATTAAATCCTGAGGCAAAAAAATTTGAAAAGGAAGGTTTTGAAATATTTATTGGCAATCAAGCTGATGAAAATTTTTGGGAAGATTTTTTTAAAAAAGTAGGGGATGTTGATATTATTCTTGATGACGGAGGACATACAAACTTTCAACAAATAGTGACTTGTTGTTCTTGTATACCATTTATAAAAGATGATGGATTAATGGTGGTTGAAGATGTTTTTCATAGTTATGGTTTAAGTTATGGTGCAAAAGGGTTTTTTAATCCATCAAAATATTCTTTTATAAATTTTTGTAAAAAATCTATCGATGACATAAATTATAGATTTCCAGAAAGTAAAAAATTTAAATTTTCATTAAATAAATTTATTTATTCAATAGAATTTTATGAGGCAATTGCAGTATTCAATATAAACAAAAATCTTTGTAATTCAATAAATGAAGTTATTTTTTCAAATGGAAAAAATTTAGAGCATAAAGATTATGCGCATTTACATAATAAAGACATTCCGGGAAGTAATAAATTTGTTCTAAAGGTAAAAAAAATTTTAAAATCGTTTAGAGGTAATTTGAAATATTTTGTTTTTAAAATAAATGAACATATCTCAAAAAAATATTTTAAATAAATTTTGGAGAGGTGGCCGAGCGGTTCATGGCGCACGCTTGGAAAGCGTGTAAAGGGGCAACTCTTTCGCGGGTTCGAATCCCGCTCTCTCCGCCATTTCTGTTGATACTATATAAAAAGCAGAATAATAATTATTATATGAAATATAGAAACTCATTAGAGCAAAAACGGAATTTTGAATTTCTGTTTTATAAAATTTATCATTTTATTTTTGGAGAAAAATTTCTTAAAAAAATAAATTATAATTTTGATACTTCTAAAACTCGATTAGATTTAATTCATTATTTAATTAAAAAAAAAAACTATAAATCTTATTTAGAGATAGGTTGTCATCAAGATGAGGTTTTTTCATTAGTAAATATTGATAAGGTTGGCGTTGATCCAATGAGCGGTGGTAATTTCAGAGGAACAAGTGATGAATTTTTTCTTCAAAATAAAAAAAAATTTGATTGTATATTTATTGATGGGTTACACATTTATGAGCAAGTTATTAAGGATATAAAAAATTCAATTAATTTTTTAAGTGAAAATGGGACAATAATTCTTCACGATTGTCTTCCATCAAAGGTAACACATCAATATGTTCCGAGGTCAAGATACACATGGAATGGAGATGTCTGGAAAGCAATAGTCGAGGCAAGAACATGGAAGGATGTTGAAACTTTTACTATTTTAGCAGACCAAGGCTTAGGAGTGATAACTAAGAAAAAAAATTCAGATTTACTTATTATGAAAAATAAAAATTTTAAGAAGATTAAATTTGAATATTTATATTATAATTATGAAAAAATTATGAGAACTATCACATATGATAATTTTATTAATTTAATAGATTAGTTTTGTATAAATTAATGGTTTAAAATTTCATAAAACTTCTTAATTAAATTTATCACTCTTTTATCAGCTGACATTGATGAATTAATTTTTTTAGTAACATATGATATACCCACACCTTCAATTGGATCTGCAAAGCCTACAGATCCCCCCCAGCCATTATGACCAAATGACTCTTTATTTTTGCCAAATAACCATCCTCCCCTAATAATATAACCAGAATAAGTCCATTTTATCGGGATACCCAAGCTGCCATCATTATTAAAATTTGAAATTTTTAAAATATTTAAAAAATTATTTTTTGATATTACTCTATTATCATCATGCTTTATATCGTTTGCTAAAATATCATAAAATTTTGCTATTGATAAAGCTGAACCATGACCTCCCATAGATGGAACACCTGAAAGTCTCCAACTTCTAGAGTTATAGAAATTAATGTCATGAACAGGATTATTAAAGGCATTATAGTCTTGATCTCTCTTTTCGATATCTTTTAAATTTTGCTCTTCTAGGTCAGCAACATTTTTAAAATCTTTATTATCAAATCCAAAATTAAAATTAAGATTATATTTTTTAGAAAAGTTTTGACTAAAAAAATCTTTCAGGTTTAATTGTGTTGTTTTTCTTATTAAATTTTCAACTAAGAAACCATGGGTTTTGGCATGGTAGAAAGTTTCAAAACCTGGTGGATGGTCGGGATCTTGATCTTCTAATATGTGAGTAATTTTGTTAAAATCCAGAAGATCTTCATTTTTAATTTTTATTTTAAAACGGTATAATCCAGCTTGATGTGATAAAATATGTTTAACTTTTATATTTTCTTTATTTTTTTTAAATTTAGGCCAATAAAAAGATACTTTTTTTTCTATATCTATAATTTTTTCTTGTACAAGTTTAGCTATGCATCCTGCATATATGCCTTTACTTAGAGAGAATGTATTTACAATTGTATTTTCATCCCAAGAGCTATTTTTACTTTTTTGTCCTCCGAATATATTTACTAAAATTTCATTGTTTTTTACTATTGAAAAATTAGCACCCGTTTCCTCATTATTATCAAAATATTCTTGAAATATATTTTTTAATTCTTCAAATTTGGGAGGACAAATACCCTGGACCAACATTAACTTGCTAATTTAAATG
>Ga0181580_10003215_pt1 | contig 13288 bp, 10 predicted proteins | sample 071ome_23_FD_132413 | JGI IMG/M metagenome (GOLD analysis project Ga0181580, IMG submission 132413) | Coastal salt marsh microbial communities from the Groves Creek Marsh, Skidaway Island, Georgia - 071403BT metaG (megahit assembly) | ecosystem: Environmental > Aquatic > Marine > Intertidal...
CCGCGCTCAGTTCCCGTATGACATCAGCCGACGGTAGCGCGCCTGAAGCATCGCCTCCGTCTCCATGGAAGATAGCCGGTCTACCTGATTCAACAGGTGCTGCTTCACCCGGCTGGCCATCTCCTGCGGATCTCGATGCGCACCTCCGAGTGGCTCGGGGATAGTGGCATCCACAATACCCAGCTCCTCGAGTTTGGACGACGTCACGCCCATGGCAGCAGCCGCATCAGGTGCATACTCAGAGCTCTTCCAGATAATGTTGGCGCAACCCTCTGGAGAAATGACGAAGTAAGTAGAGTACTGCAGCATGGCCAGGTGATCTCCGACGCCGATCCCAAGCGCTCCTCCGGATGACCCCTCTCCAATCACGATACAGATGATGGGCGTTTTCAGGCGAGACATCACGGCAAGATTCTGGGCAATCGCTTCAGAAATACCGCGTTCCTCGGAGTCAATGCCGGGATATGCACCGGGCGTATCGATCAAGGTGATCACGGGCATCCGAAATCGCTCCGCCATCTCCATCAAGCGCATTGCCTTGCGGTAACCCTCCGGCTTGGGCATCCCGAAATTGCGATAGACCTTATCCTTGACCGCCCTACCTTTCTCCTGCCCGATGACCATGACCGGTTTCCCGTCGAGGCGGGCGACCCCACCAACAATGGCCTTGTCATCTGCAAAATGGCGATCGCCGTGAAGCTCGTCGAACTCGGTAAAGATCTCTGGAATGTAATCCAGCGAGTAGGGTCGCTGCGGGTGACGCGCCACGCGCACGATGTCCCAAGCACTCAAGTCCGCATAAATCTTCTCTGTCAGTGCGGTGGATTTCTCACGCAGCCGAGCTATTTCCTCACCGAGATTGAGCTCTGCATCGTCACTGACGCCCTGCAACTCTTCGATTTTCATTTCGAGCTCTGCGATGGGCTGCTCAAAGTCGAGATAGTTAGGATTCATATGGCCTGTCCACACCCGCCGGTTGGTGCGGGAAAATGCGAGGCGCCAAGTCTACAAAGGCAAACCCTTAAGGTCACGCCCTCTGTTAAAAAGCCCATTATCTGGTTACCCTGCCGCGCATGCTGCAGAACACGAAAACCCCGCTCCGTTTGATTCTCGCGCCCATGGAGGGCGTGATGGATGCCATCATGCGCGAGCAATTGACCGCCATCGGCGGTTACGAGCGATGTGTGACGGAGTTTGTCAGAGTCTCTCAAACAGTCCTCCCAAAGAGAGTATTTTACCGCTACGCACCTGAGCTCCTTGATGGCGGCGTCACCGCCTCGGGCACGCCCGTCTACATTCAATTGCTGGGCTCTGACCCCGACCTCATGGCCGCTAACGCGCGCAGGGCGGCACAACTGGGCGCCCTCGGCGTTGACCTTAATTTTGGCTGCCCCGCGAAAACGGTGAATCGCTCGCAAGGCGGTGCGTCGTTGTTACGAACCCCCAAACTGATCAGATCCATCTGCGAGCAGGTCAGAGATGCGGTGCCCATTTCGGTCCCCGTTACCGCCAAGATACGTCTGGGGTATGACGACGATAGTCAGTTTGAGGATATTCTCGATTCGCTTCTGCAAGTTTCGCTGTCAGAGCTCACCATTCATGCGCGAACCCGCAGGCAGGGATATCGCCCACCAGCTCACTGGTCAAAACTGGCCGACGCCAGAGCTTCCTTGCCCTATCCCGTGATCGCAAATGGGGAGCTCTGGAGCGTGCCCGATGTCGATCGCTGCCGGCAAACGAGTGGTTGCGACGCTTTTATGCTAGCGCGAGGCGCGCTTTGCCGGCCCGACCTCGGTGCCGCGATTCAACATCATTATCAAGGCGCCGAGCCCGTCCCGTTTGGCTGGGATCAGGCGCGCGAACTACTGATTCACTTTATGGAGCGCAATCAACAAACGTACGATGCGCGATATGCCGTTAACCCGGTCAAGCAATGGCTGGTGTACCTCAAAGTCTATTACCCCCAGGCGGCGGCCTTATTCAGTCGGGTCAAACGTATCACCACGACCGAGGACATGATGGTCGCGCTGGGCGCGAATCAATACGCCCGGGCTGCCTAATGCCGTATCGCGGTCATAAAGATGTATTCCCAGCGGCCAAGCAAAAGCTTCCGATCGATGGCTCGACAATAGCCGCGGCACTATGTCCACTCAATGAGGACCACCAGAGATGAGCCACCCGACCACCCCGCCAAACGATCTCTGGGGACACCCCAAGGGCTTATATATTTGCTTCGCTACCGAGTTGTGGGAGCGCTTCTCCTTTTACGGTATGAAATACCTCCTTCTCCTCTACCTCACCAAGTATCACCTGTTCTCGGACGCGGCCGGACTTGGCGTACTGGGCAGCTACGCGTCACTCGTTTACGCGATGCCGGTTTTGGGTGGCCTGATTGCAGACCGTTTTATCGGTATGCGTAAGGCGGTCACCTTTGGAGGCCTTCTCCTTGTCGCGGGGCACCTGGGGATGGCCTACGAGGGAGAAGCGGCCCGACAAACCGCCGCGGGCATCGTGCGTGACGAGGCCGCGCTGTCAGTGTTTTATCTGTCCCTGGCGCTGATCATTGTGGGTGTAGGGTTTCTCAAGCCCAATATCTCCACTGTGGTTGGCAAGCTCTATCCCGATGACGACCCGCGAAGAGATTCCGGCTTCACGATTTTTTATATGGGTATCAACGTGGGCGCCTTCACGGCCACCTTGCTGTGCGGATGGCTGGGAGAGGTTTACGGTTGGTCTTGGGGCTTCGGTGCCGCGGGAATCGGCATGTTAGTTGGTCTGATCATGTTTCAGTGGGGGCAAAGTTTCCTCGAGGGTCATGGTGAGCCGGCAAACCCCGAAAGATTGCTGGGCACACTGGGCTTGCCGGGACTGACTGTAGAGCGAGCGATTTATGTCGGCAGCCTGTCAATGGTTGGGGTCGTCTGGCAGCTGGTTCAGTGGACCGATGCGGTGGGAGATCTACTCGATGCAGCGTCGCTGATGGTACTCGTGGGTCTCGCCTGGTTTCTGCTGGTACGGTGCAATAAAGTGGAGCGCGAGCGAATGTTCGTGCTCATAGTCCTGACACTGTCTACGGTGGTTTTTTGGGCTCTGTTTGAGCAGGCCGCAGGCTCAATGACACTGTATGCCGATCGCGTCACCGACAAAACGCTGTTTGGTGTGTCTCTGACTGCGGCGCAGTTTGGTGCAGCGAATGCGTTTTTTATTTTTCTGCTCGCGCCCCTTTTCGCACTGCTGTGGACCCGGCTAAACAGCAGGGGCCTGGAACCCAGCACACCCATAAAATTCTCTCTTGGCATCGCTCAGGCGGGACTCGGATTTGGCGCACTGATTTATGGGGCACAGTTTCCTGACGAAGCGGGAATGGTGTCCGCCTGGTGGCTGGTTCTGGCTTATTTACTACACACCATGGGAGAGCTGTGTCTCAGCCCGGTAGGACTCTCGGCAGTCACCAAACTCGCTGTTCCCAGCGTCGTTGGCGTGATGATGGGAACCTGGTTTCTTGCTTCAGCCTACTCGTCCTACGTCGCAGCGCAGATCGCAGCGCTAGCGGCTGGACCCGGTGACGAATTGGGCTCGAACGTAAGCGAAGCGCTGTCTGCTTATACCGATTTGTTTGACCAGTTGCTCAACATTGGACTGGTTGGTGCGGCAGTGTTGTTTGTGCTGTCACCATTACTAAAGCGCATGATGCACGGTATTCGCTAGCTAGGCTGGCGCCGCCTCCGGCATGGGCTGGCTCCGCGCCTTGCGTGCCTCGCGTCGCTGTCGCCAGTCGTATCCAATCAGATACATCGCCGGCACCAGAAGCAGACTCACAAAAAGCGCGAAGAACACGCCAAAAGCCAGAGACAACACGGCTGGCTTGAGGAACTGCGCGCTGGTGGATTGCTCGGCCATGATAGGGATGAGCCCCACGAATGTGGTCACCGTCGTTAGAAAAATAGGCCGGAAACGACTGACCGCGGACTCCAATACAGCATCGGGAGGGGAGGTACCCTCCTGCTCGAGGCGGCGAACATAATCGATCAGCACGAGATTGTCGTTAATCACCACGCCGGCCGCTGCGCCGATACCAAAATACGAAAACATGGCCATGGGTTGATTAAAAATCAAATGCCCAAATACAGCCCCCATAAAACCAAACGGCATAGCGGTCATAATCAGTAGCGGCAGACTGTAGGATCGAAACGCCACCGCAATCAGCGCGTAAATGACAAACAGTGCAATGGTATAGAGCGCTGCTATCTCGCTGAAAAACTCGGCCTCGGCCTCTTGCGAACCGCCTTTCAGGATCTTCAGCCCGGGGTAAGCCGCGGCCAAGGTGGGCAGATACTCCTCTCTCACCGCCCGATTGATCTCGCCAAGCGACTCGGGCTCCACTGTCGCTCTCACAGTAACCACCCGCGCTCCGTTGCGTCGGGTGATACGACGCGTTGCTTGCCCCACTTCTACGTCAGCCACCGACAGTAAAGGCAGTAGCCTGCCATCAGGCGTCCGGATGCGAACATCCTCAAACGAGCCGAGCGAACCCCGCGCCGTCTCAGGGTAACGAACCATAACTCTCACGTCGCCATTCTCTCGCGGTAACCGTTGCACTTCTTCGCCGTAAAACGCCTGACGCACCTGCATCGACACATCACCCAAGGTCACTCCCAGCTTCTCTGCGCCGGGCTTCAGATGAAAACGCAGCTCGGGCAGGGAGCCCCATTGGTCATCGCGGATAAAATAGGTTTTGTCGTAACTGGCAAGGTGTTGTTGCAAGGTTCGGCTCGCCGCATTCAGCGTATCCAGATCCTCATGCTGCAACAAAAGCGTGATACTGGCTTCACTGTCGCTCAGGGTATAGTTCACTTTAACCTCATCGGCGTCGGGTATATCCCCAACCAGATCCGAAAAGCGCTCGGCGGTTTCCTTGGCGCTGAGGTGCCGCTGCCCTGGGGGAGCCAACTGAACGATGGCAATAACATCCCCTCGCCGGGCACGGGTATACCAGCTCTCTATCAACTCACCTGTACCCACACCCGCGTCGGCCTCTGCGTTCACCTCCTCCGCCAGCTTTTTCTCAGCGCGCTGTAGCTGTGCAAGCACCTCCATCGATCGGTTGTAGGGCGTGCCGGGAGGCAAACGTACATTGATATAGACTTCCTCGCTTTCCACCTGAGGCGAGAAAAAGAATTTAACCCACCCACTGGTGAACAAGCCCAGCGACACCAGAAAAAGGGAAAAGAACACCGCTGCCGTGGTGTACCGCCGGGCCAGACAGGTTTCCAGAAAGGGGCGGTATACCGTGACTGCAAAATGGACAATGCCGTCGGCGATCCGCTGCTGACGCAAACGCCAACCGCTCGTGGGCAGCTCGGTTTGGAGTCGGCGTAAGTGACTCGGCAGAATCAGGAACGCCTCAATCAGCGAAAAAAGCAACGCCAGCGAAATCACGACTGACAGCTGCCTCGTAAACTGCGCGGTAACGCCCGACACAAACAGCCAAGGTGCAAAAGCAACCATCGTGGTGAGCACTGCAAAAATCACCGGCCGACTCACGGCAAATGCCCCTGCCACCGCCGCTTCATCGCCGCTCATTCCCCGCTGATGAACGTGATGGTGGATACTCTCCCCCACCACAATTGCGTCATCCACCACGATTCCCAACACTAGCAGGAAGGCAAACGTCGATAACAAGTTGAGGGAAACGTCGTTTGCCGGCAATAACGCAAACGCCCCGAGAAAGCTCACGCCAATCCCGACAGTCACCCACAGGGCCACCTTGGGCTCGAGCGTGAGGATCAAGACACCGAACACCAGCAACAACCCGAGAATGGAAGACTCCGCAATGAGCTCCATACGGCTCTTGTAAATATCAGCGGTGTCTGACCACAGCTCGAGTTCAACTCCCACCGGCAATGACGGGCGAGTTTCATCAATCCACTCGCGGACCGTCTCGCTTGCCCTGACAACCTGCATGTCGTCTGTGGATTTCGCCTGAAGCAGGACAGCCGGCTTACCGTTGAGCGTTGCGAGAATTTCATTCTGCTCGAAGCCATCAATCACCGTCGCCACATCGATCACTCGAACTTTGCCGCCATCTGCGGTCTGACGAATGACGATTTGCTCAAAGTCTTCCTGAGTGTCGGCTAAATTTTCAGCGCGAAGCTGTACATCGCCGGTTTGGGTGCGCACCTCCCCCACCGACACATTCATCGAGTCGCGACGAATCGCCGTTGCGACATCGGAAAAACCCAAACCATAAGTGCGGAGCGCTCTCTCAGAGAGCTCAATAGTGACTTCCTCTCGACGCGATCCGAACACGTCAACCTGCGAGAGGTAGGGCAGCGCCGCCATTTCATTGCGCAACCGATTCGCCAACCGTGTGAGCGCCCGCTCCCCAACCTCCCCGACAACCGCAACGCGGATCATTTCCTGACGCCATTCGAAGCGCCTTACTCTGGGATTTTCGAGGTCTCTGGGGAACGACGTGATTGAGTCGACCGCATTCTTGACGTCATTGAGGAATGTATTGAGATCCACTCCCGGAAAAGTTTGCACAGTGAGAGAACCAAAGCTCTCCCGGGATTCAGAGGTGATGCGATAAACATTGGAGACATTCTTGAGCGCCTCCTCTACCCGCTGTATGACCTGTTGCTCGACCTCTTTAGGCGACGCGCCGGGCCAGATCAGTTCTACCTGCACAATGTCCGGCTGGACAGAGGGAAACGCTTCTTTCTCGATGTCTCTCAGGCCCAACCAACCCGCAGTCACGATAATGAGCATGACGAGATTGGCAGCAACCGGATTGCGCACCCACCAACGAATCAGGCTTTCCATAGGGTATTTCTCAAGCTTCGTTGTCTTGTGAGCTGCTCTTGGGTATTGGGTTCCCAACGACCGCCGTTGAGTCCATCGCCTCGAGTCGCATGCCTCTGACCGGGTTGCGGATCGCAGATATGATCACTTGCTCACCGGCTTCAACCCCGGCACCCAACAGAACGGTATCGCGGTTGCGATGAACCACCTCAACCTGACGAATATCCAGCAATCCCTCGCCGCTCAACACAAACACTTCGTTTCCGGCCCTCAGGCCCTCGGCTGCGATCTGAATGGCGTCAATAATGGGGCGACCCTCGATTTCGGCATCCACATACAGCCCCACCGCAAGAGGCATGCCCTGAATCGAGGCATCGCCATAGGGATCCTGCACGCGGACGGTACCGTAAACCGTTCTCGTGGTGGGATCGATTGCCGCGTCCAGCCGCACCAGAGCGGCCTGCCAGCGATAGGTAACGCCGCCGATTTCGCCCGACAACACGACAGGCAATGCGCCGTCTGTATCGCCAGAGAAACCGATGGGGATGCCAAGCGAGGCGAGCTGCCTATCGGTCAGCGCCAGTCGCACTTCGGCAACATCGGTACCAAACACAGTGCCGAGCACTTTACCGGGGCTGACAAACTGCCCAAGATCCGCTGATTGGCTTTGCACCCGCCCGCGAAATGGCAAGCTGATTTGAGTGCGTTCCAGGTTCGTCTGCGCCAGTGAGAGCGCCGTCTCGGCGGCCTTGACCGCGGCCTCTGCACGCGCCACCTGAGGCTGCTTCAGTGCCAGTGGCGAAGGGTTCTTCTGCCCGGCCAATTGTTTTCTCGCTACATCCGCATCGGCCACCGCCTGCTCCAGATCAACCTTCGCCGCAGCCAGCCGGGCGAAGCGTTCATCAACCGCAGCAAGGTAGTCAGTATTCTCTATGCTCAGGAGCACTTCACCCGGAGCAAACTCTCCGCCCTCGATAAAGGCGGGTGCAATCGAATCGATCCGCCCTCCCACCTGTGCGACCAACTGGGTTCGGACACCCGGACGCACTTCACCGTAGGCGACCACTATGGGCCGGGAAGCGGCGCGAATGGCAGGTGCCACCTCCACGCTAACGGGACGGGGGGGCTCAATATTGGGAACGGGCCTCGGCTTGGTTACCTGCAACAGTGCGAAAATCGCAATACCGGCGAAACCAATGCCAACTGGCCAAGCTGCTCGCCGCAATGTGGCGATCATGTCTCTCTCCTTAATACGGCCATCCCTGGGGCCTCGCCGCGCGGGGTCATCAAGCAACCGTCTCGCGCAGTCTTAAAGGCTTACCCAAGCAAGTTCTCAGGGGGCGCAATGGTATCGCGTCCGCGGGGTGTGCTCCATGGGGATAAGTCGCATTTGATGAGTTATCACGCTACGGGGTGGATCGCCACTCAACGATACTGCGCACCCTCACCTACAGCACGACCGTCAACGCCGCGGTGTTGGGCGCGCTCAAGCGCCACGATTGTGCAAACAAGTACCGCCCGAGCTTACCCTCGTCCGACACAAGACTTGCTAACCTTGCCACCTCACCAAGATCTGACAGAGATAAGCGTATGAACAACCGAGACTTTGAGATCATCCTTTACGGCGCAACGGGTTTCACTGGCCGGTTGGTCGCAGCGTATCTGGCCAGCGAACACACCGATTTGAAATGGGCAATCGCCGGTCGGAATTTGGGCAAGCTGGAGCAACTGCGCGACGAGCTGGGGATGGCGGAATTACCCATCCTCACTGCGGACAGTGGCGACGCCGCGCAACTGGAAACCATGGTGAGTCAGGCGTCGACCGTGATCAGCACCGTGGGGCCCTATGCACAATACGGCACGCTGCTGTTGGAAGCTTGCGCCCAAAGTGGCACTCACTACTGCGACCTCACCGGTGAAGCGCAGTGGATGGCAGCGGTGTTCGAGCGCATCAACCCCATCGCCCAAGCCAGCGGCGCGCGTCTCGTGCATTGCTGCGGTTTTGATTCGATCCCATCGGATCTATCAGTTTATTTCCTGCAACAACAGTTCAAGGCACGCTTTGGCCACTATGCTCATCGCGTGTCGGGGCGCATGGGTCGGGCCGCGGGGGGCGTGAGTGGTGGCACGGTAGCCAGTCTGATGTACGTGGCCGAGCAGGCCTCCAAAGATGCACTTATCCGCCAGACAGTGATGAACCCCTACGCGCTCTATCCGGCCAGCATCGATCCCGGCAAGGACACGCCGGATCAGACCGGCATCGCTTGGGACGACGACTTCAACTCCTGGACCGGTCCTTTTGTCATGGCAGCAATCAACACCAAAGTAGTCAGGCGCTCCAATGCCCTGGCTGGACTGCCATATGGTGCGGATTTCCGTTACGACGAGTCCCAGCTTTGCAGCAGCCGCACCAAAGCGCTCCTCAGTGCGGGCGGTTTGGGCGCGGTGATGGCCGGCACCTTCTTCTCGCCGACTCGCGCGTTACTCAAAAGAATGCTGCCAGATCCCGGTGAGGGTCCCAGCGAAACAGTGCGCGAAAACGGATTTTTCGAATTTTGGGCGCATGGTTCAGATGGCGAGCATCATCTGAGAGTCAAAGTCGCTGGAGAGCGCGACCCCGGCTACGGCGCAACATCAAGAATGCTGGCCCAATCCGGGCTATGCCTCGCCCGCGATACGCTCTCAGTGCCGGGCGGTATCTGGACACCCGCCAGCGCGATGGGAGACGCCCTGCTAGCGAGATTGCCGCAGGTGGATATCCAATTCAGCGTGGTAGAGGAAATCGCATAGCGCACAACTTCCCTCTAATCCGACCGGTTGCGGCACCCTCCATCAAACAACATAAATAGCCTGCCGAAACTGAATGATCTTTACAGAACAGGCAAAAAAAAAGCCGCCCACAGGGCGGCTCATCACTTGGCCACGTTTTTATTATTTTGCCGGTTCGTACTTAAACTTCTGGCCGCTAAGGGTTGCCTCATACATCAGACCGCCCTTGGCAATGGTGAAAACCGCCATACCGCTGCGGCTGTCGTAGCTTTCTTCGGTCACGGTGTTCAAACGCGCATCTGTGCCCGCAGAAGCCGAACCCGACCCTCCGGTAGAGGTTTGCGCTGAGGCCCCCGCAGTCAACGCCACCGCGCTGGCCTGCGCGCCAAACTCAAAATTGCCCGATGAGAAATCATTAAAAGCGCTTGCGTCTCTGAAAAAGATAATCTGGCTGTATGCCTGTCCACCCAGCTGCAAGCCATACGAGACCTGAGACATGCTGGTGAGTCCGACGCGCTTACCGCCAACATAAACGCCGCCTTTTCCATAAGCACCACCGATACCGATTCCGCCCTTTCCAATAGACGGAAAAACCGCATAGCCATGGGCTGAATCGATCATCCCACCCGTGCCCGCATTGCGGAATAGCTCTACTGTCTCTTTCTCCTTAGACTCATCCGCCCAACCGGCCGGCGCAACGAATGTCAGCAAAGACAGCGCCACTGCAAAGATTGTCTTCATGGGGTTTCTCCTGATTTTACGTCGGGAGCCAAGAGTGTAACCCAAGCGGCGGCGGGACAATTGTGCAGAAGATGACAACGGCGCGAAGGCGCTCGCGGTCTGACAACGCCAGAATCGGCAGCAGCGCTACCTAACACTTCCCCGGTGTCAGGGCGCGGCTTACCAGGGAATCGCCTCTCCCCGCCAGTCGACGTAGCTTAAATCTCCGTCAATCGCAGCTTGCTCCAGAACCTGATCCAGCGCTTCTGCAGCACGCGACGGACTGAGCAGTGCGTCAGGATCGACACTCCCCTGAAAAGGCTTGGACAACGGCGTATCGACAGTGCCCGGGTGATAGGCGATTAATTTGGCCGAGGCATTCAATCGCCGAAGCTCCAGGGCCGCACATTTCAGCATCATGTTGAGGGCGGCCTTGCTGCCACGGTAGCTATACCAACCACCCAGACGATTGTCGCCGATGCTGCCCACTCTGGCTGATAGGACAGCTATTCGAGGCGCAGTGCTTTCCTTGAGCACCGGTGATAGCGAAGCCAATACGCGCATGGGTAAAAACGTATTGACTTCGAAGATCTCGCGCATCGCTCCGAGCTCGAGTTGGCCCAGCGCACGCTCGGGCCGATACCCCTCCCCCTGTAATACTCCGTTACAGATCACAAGACGCACGATGTCCGCGCCCTGCGATCGCAATGTTTCTGCCAATGCATTCAGAGCTGGATCACTGTAATCACAGTCATCGAACTGCACCAATGTCCCTGACAACGTGCTTGGCGGTGCCGATTTGGGTCGGGCGACCGCCATGATGGGTCTCTTTCCGGTAGCGGCCCAGCGCTCAATCAATGCACCACCTATGCCACTGCCTGCACCCACAACCAGATCTATCTCCACGCTGACTTCCTCCGTCTTCGTCCTCTTACTCGGGTCAAGCTGATATTGCGTTACGCTATCCGATCTTATTACGGCAGGAATCAGTGATAGATGACTTCACACAAACGGGTGGCCTTTATCGGGCTCGGCGCGATGGGGTACCCCATGGCAGGACACCTTGCCCAATCCGGGCATGACGTCACTGTATTTAATCGCACGACCCGGCGCGCAATGGACTGGCAGGCTGAGCACGATGGCAAGGTCGCTCACACCCCGGCAGAGGCTGCTATCGATCAAGACGCAGTCATACTCTGCGTTGGCAATGATGATGATGTAGAAGAGGTGACTACAGGGTCAGACGGCGCGCTGAACACCCTCAGCGAGGGGGCGCTTATCGTTGATCACACCACAACCTCAGAGGCGCTGGCTATCGCATTGGCAGCGGCCGCCGCAGAACGAGGCGTCGCTTTTTTAGACGCGCCCGTATCGGGCGGCGAAATCGGCGCACAAAATGGCGTGTTGACGGTCATGGTCGGCGCCGAAGAAACCGCCTTTATCGATGCGCTGCCGCTGATCAACTGTTACGCCAAAAGCGTGCGTCGCATGGGACCGGTAGGAACGGGCCAGCTGACAAAAATGGTCAACCAGATATGCATTGCGGGGCTCCTCCAGAGCTTGTCAGAAGGTATTCACTTTGCCGAGCTGGCGGGTCTGGATGTCGAGGGCGTGATCGAGGTGATTTCACAAGGAGCTGCCCAGTCCTGGCAGATGAACAATCGCGCAGACACCATGATTGCAGGGCAATTCGATTTCGGTTTCGCGGTTGACTGGATGCGTAAAGACCTCGGCATCGCTATTGCCGCTGCCCGCGAAGTGGGCGCCGAGGTGCCGGTAACCGAACTGGTGGATCGGTTTTACGCTGATGTTCAGTCACTGGGGGGCAATCGCTGGGATACCTCCAGTTTGATCGCCCGCTTACGCGCTAACTGACCGGGAAAACCATCATTACAGTGCACAGGTGGGCGCACTTGGTCCGCTATAGCGCTCCCGGGAAGGCACCGCCGTCAAGCAGAATATTCTGTCCGATAACGAAACCCGCTTTCTCCGAACAGAGCCAGGCGCAGGCGGCGCCAAATTCTTCGGCCGTACCAAAGCGACCAGCCGGGACCGTGGCTATGCGGGCAGCGCGTGCTTCTTCCTCGCTAATTCCTCGGGCACCCGCATCGACTTTATCCAACATGGCCAAACGATCAGTGTCGTGCAAACCCGGTAATAAATTATTGATGGTGACTCCGGTTCCCGCCACTTGCCTCGATACACCGGCCACATATCCGGTGAGTCCTGACCGAGCGGTATTGGAGAGGCCCAGCACGGGAATAGGTGCCTTCACCGCAACGCTGGTGATATTGACAATACGACCCCAACCCCTGTCGATCATGGATGGTAGCAGCGCCTTAATCAGCGCAATGGGCGTTAGCAGGTTGGCGTCGAAAGCAGAAATGAAATCATCTCGATTCCAATCCGACCACATACCCGGAGGCGGTCCGCCCGCGTTGGTAACCAGTATGTCCACCTCCCCTGCCGCCGCCAGCACTTCGGCCTGCCCTGACTCTGTGGTGATATCTGCCGCCACGGTCACGACGTCCACGCCAAACTGCTGGCGAATCGCGCCCGCAGTCGCATCCAACGCCTCGGCTCCGCGGGCATTGAGGACCAAACTCACGCCTTCTCCTGCCAGCGCCTCTGCACAACCCCTCCCCAAACCCTTTGAGGAGGCGCATACGAGTGCACGACGACCTTGAATGCCCAAATCCATAACGGGTGACTCCTGATTGATGCCCAGTATCGCCCAGATTATCTGCTATCTCGCCCCTAAAGTGCGAGCGGTCAACTTTGTCGCGCTTCAGGGGAAACCGACTCTTGAAAAAGCTACACTGCCACCCTCAGCTGCCGCCGCTCAATTCTGAAGGTGCGCCCCACACCAGCACGGGAATTACCTGATGCCAAATCCTCCTTTTTGGGAAACCAAGTCACTTGAGGAGATGTCGGATGCCGAGTGGGAAATGCTCTGCGATGGGTGTGGTCAGTGCTGTTTGCACAAGCTCATCAA
>Ga0181580_10003218_pt1 | contig 13282 bp, 10 predicted proteins | sample 071ome_23_FD_132413 | JGI IMG/M metagenome (GOLD analysis project Ga0181580, IMG submission 132413) | Coastal salt marsh microbial communities from the Groves Creek Marsh, Skidaway Island, Georgia - 071403BT metaG (megahit assembly) | ecosystem: Environmental > Aquatic > Marine > Intertidal...
GAAATGGTTTAATTAGTTTATTTTGTAATGATGCTCAACTTCCTAATATATCTTCACAGACTGGCACACAAACAGGACTTTATACGGGTGAAGGTCAAGTAAGTTATGCAACTAGTAGATTATTTACCGATGTATCTTTGGGGTGGTATTGCGATAGAGACATGACACCCATGAAATTTTTACAGGCGTGGCATGATTTCATATACACTGGAAACAGTGGATCTTTCATAATAAACGCTGAAAGTAATGATGCCCAATTAATTTTAACTAGCAGTCGCGCAGAAAAAACAAAACTACAGTATCCAAGTGAGTATTACGGAAAAATAAGAATCACTAAAAATGAAGATGATATTCCTGGTCAGTCAATGACCTATTTGTTACTGGATGCGTTTCCATACTCTATTGATGCCACACCATTATCATATGGTAGTAGTCAATTAGTAAACGTTAGTGCTTCGTTCCAATACTCTAAGTACAAAATATATCAGCGTACTAGCTCATAAGTCAAAATTGACTTTTTAATTACATAAAACCGGAAAAAAAATTTCCGGTATTTTTTTGTCTAAAAAGTCGAATACATAAATATAGGACTTGAGAAATATTATGGCATTACCAAAACCAGCAACACCCACCTACGAACTGACTTTACCATCAACCGGAAAAACCATTAAATACAGGCCATTCCTAGTAAAAGAGGAAAAAATTCTACTTTTAGCAGAGCAATCTGAGGACGAAAAACAGATTAAACGCTCTATCGTAGATGTCATTAAAGCGTGTATTTTAAGTCGCGTAAAAGTGGAAGATTTACCGTATTTTGACCTAGAGTATATATTTTTACAACTTCGTGCGCGATCAGCAGAAGAAATTGTGCAATTAACGGTTCCATGTAAAGATGACCCTGAAGTTAGCGTTCCATACAATTTGAATCTTTTGGAAGTTGAAGTTGAAGGTGTTGATGGAGAGGGGAGCAATAAAATCATGCTTGGCGAAGATTGTGGTTTAATTATGAAATATCCCGGAATTGACGATTTTGTTAAATTCGTAATTCGTCAAAATACTGTTCTTGATGAAGAAATTACTGAATTTGTTGCAGAAAGAATAGAACAAATTTTTGACGCTGAAGAAGTTACTGATTGTTCAGAATTGAAGACAAAAGAAATTATGGAGTGGTTAGGAAATCTCACTCAGAAGCAATTTGTAAAAATTGGGGAATTTTATGAAAATTTACCAAAACTTAGGCACAAATTTAGCGTAACTAATCCTAATACTGGAGTTGAGTCTGAATACACATTGGAGGGATTGAACGATTTTTTCGTCTAGTCATGTCCTATAATAATCTAGAAAATTATTATAGGACTAATTTTATGTTAATGGAGGAACATAAATATTCATTGACGGAAATTGAGAATATGATTCCGTTTGAACGCAATATCTACATTTTGTTGGTAAACGAATATATTAAGAAAAAAGAGGACGAAATCAAGGCAAGAAAACAACAATGATAGAAAAAGCACAGAGTTACCAACCGGTAGTATATGAAAATAATGATGAAGTAACTCCTGGCGTAGTTGTTTTTGGAGGTAAGTTACCAACTGCCGATAGAATGGCAGATGCTTATGATAAACTTTCAAAAGAACAGGAAGAAGCAAGAGAACAGCAACTCGAAGAAGCAGCTGATAAAATTCTAGAATCTGTACGAAAGGGTGAAAAACCTCGTAAGGTTTCTGGTTCAATTAATTATTTTAAACTAAGACCAGTTAAAACTCGAAAACCTGCCACTGGTAGTGCTTTTAATGTATTCACATTTGGTGCATCCAAATTACTTAATGCTTTTGGTAGAGCAGCAGCTGCTAGACAAGCATATGTAAAGGGTGGTGGAGATCCTAGCAAATTACGAAAAAGAGATAGATTTATCACCAAAGCTTTAGGATTTGAATTTGGTGGTGATTTTTTACGCAGAACAAAGGGTAGATTTTCTTCTAATCCAACAAAATTTCAAGATCCTAGTTTGAGTAAGGAACAGAGATTCCAAGAAACTTTATTTGGTGAGAGAGACATAAACAAAGGGAGAGTAGGCACAAAAGCGACAAATTATATTTCTGGTGTATTACAAAGAACTAAAGATTTAATTACAGGTGATGATTTTCTAAAAGAAGATGAAACTGAAAATCTAGCAGAAGAAGCAGCTAAATCAATAGACAAAACTGCAAAACTCATATCTGAAACTCAGCAAGATACAGAAGAGCAGCAGGAAATAAACAGAAAATTTATTTCTTTAATAAAGGAACAGAGTAGTTTTAATAATGAATACCTAACATATCTTGAAGTTACTGAAGATACTATAAAAGTAAAAGAAGAATTATTTGACGAGCAGCAAAAAGAAGCTGAACGAGCACAATCTGCTGCTGATGCAAATAAAGGAATTCGTGATTCTGCCGGAACACTAGACATTGCTGAAACTGGAGAAAAAGCAAAGAAAGGCGGATTTAATATACCATCGAAGATATTTCGTTCTATAGCAAAGCGTTTTATACGATGGATAACAAAACAAAGGTGGTATAGAAAATTAAGAGTAGCATTTCTACGCAGTCCTGTAGGTAGGGCAGTAAGAAGAGGAATGCGGATGGGACGAAACGTTCTAGACGCAATTAGGAACCCTAGGCAGACATTTAACCGTGGAATGTCTTTCCTTAACAGAAAGGTTCTTCAACCAGTTACAGGATTTTTAGGATCACAATGGAATAAGTGGATTGCCACCCCGGCACAAACTGTAGCAGAAAAAAGTGCGCGTTTAGCATCAACTTTAAAAAACAAGGCAGGTACAGCTTTAGATAGTGTTCTGAAGAAAATTCCAAAAAATTGGACTGATTTGATGGAATTATTGAGAAATCCTAAAGTTACGAGAGTTTTGGATGTTGTTGGTGGTCCCATTGCAAAATTTTATAGAGAACAACTTACTAATCCTAGAAGTATTTCTAGAGTTGTAATGGCAGGTTTCTCTAACGCAAAAGTTCGAGCAGCAATTATGCGAGAAGGTGGAGAAGCACTTTTAAAAAAAGCAGGAGCAAAATTAGGTATTAAAGTTGGTGGGCAAGCAGCACCGTTAATTGGTCAAGCAATTAACGTTGGATATGGTGTAATTGAGGCAATTGTTAGGGGTGCTCTAGGTGATTGGAAAGGTGCTGCTCTATCATTAGGTGGTGCTATTCCTGTTGCTGGTGCTGCTTTTGGCGTAGTTGATATTCTCAGAGATATTAATGAACCTGCCTATACTGAACATATTGAAAGTAATTTAGGATCTATATTTACTGGAGATTCAGAACCAGTAATTAAATTTTTTAATGCTGTTGCCGGAACAGACGTATCTGGAGACATCGCTCCATCTCAAGTTCCAGTTAGAGCAATTACCTCTGCAGCAGCAAAGTTATCGAGTGGAGGTATCAACGCACAAGTTGGTGAAGCAGGTAACGAATTAATCGTCAACAGACCCATGAAGATGTCTAGTGGTGGCATTTCTTCTCTATATTCTACTGAAGGTCAAAGAGCAGTAAATGATATAGCAAATGACAATTCTGGTGGATTAAACTTCCTTGCTCCTACTGTGGCGGCAATTGATGGTATGATGAAAAATCCAATACTTAAAAATGTTGTTGGTCCAGGTATTGTATCAGAAACTAATAGATTAAAGTCAGAATATAGAATACCAACATTCTCTGGAAATCTTGCACCTAACATAAAACCGGGATTAATTCAGTCTGCTAAATCCAAAGCAAATCAAGAATTATCACAAGAAAAATCTACTGGATTTTTTACCAATATGTTTACTAGCGTTGGTCAATTTATTGATGATGCTGGTGAAAAACTACAACGCGCTATAAATGATCCTCTTGGAACTGCTGGTAGATTGTTTGGACGCCTTCAAAGTGGAGTTGCGGGTCTTTTTGGTATGGGTGGTGGTGATAGACATCCCTTTAGAGACAACAACTTTAAACAAGTAAGTCAAATATCGACTAAATCCAATAATAACGTTATTAGAGCAAATAATAAAAATAATTTCTATACAACTTCAGTTAATAGCGATCCAACTGTATTATTAGTAAATTCACAAACTATTATTGTGATGCCGGATGAATCAGCACCTTCTCCACCAACTACACAAGTCAAAAATATGACACTATCTGAAACTTTAATTAAAATCCAGGGCAGAAGATTATCTGGTGCAATATGACAATAAATACCTTGGGAGGATTATAATCAATGGCAGCAGGAACAACCTCTGTATCACCAGTAGGACAGAGCGGATCTTTTAATATATTTTCATACGTTGGCGGTCAGTTAATGAAAGCCAGTGATCGTGCTGCGAGAACTCGTAAAGATACTGATAATAGAATTGCTGAACTTGAAGCAAAAATTGAGGAAGATGGTGAAGATGCTAATGATGCGGATAAAGATGAACTTGATTCCCTAAAAGCAAAGAGATCTAAAAAAGGATATTTTTTCACAAAAGCATTAGAATTTCAAGCAACAGATAAGATAAAAAATACCATTGGTAAATTTCAAAGAAATCCAAATTTAGGATTTGACCCTGCTGCCTCAGAAACGGAAAGATTTAAGGCAACTGCTAATATAATGAGACCGGGCAGTATGCCTGATACATCAGATAGACAGCAACCAACCGATAAAGTAGCAATGGTTGGTAAAGGATTTAAACTTGTGCTCTCCGCATTAGAAGATTTACAATCTAAAGTAGCACAACTGGTACAATCTGCTAAGGGTAGAAGAGAGGCACAAAAAACAACTATAGAGGCGATAGAGACATTAACTGAATCTACAAAGGAACAAACTGAAACTCAAAAAGATCTCACTAAAATTCAAAGGTCTGAGTTAGATGTCCAGAATGCGACAATGGACGCATACATGGACGCCCAGAATGATCGAGAGCGTGAATCTGAGCAGGCAGAAGTTCAAGCAATAGAAGGTGAAGGTGCCGGTAATTTAAATGTAAAAGAAGTAGGACAGGGATCCGGATATGAAGAAGAAGTAAGAGATACAAATACAGACATATCCGGTGGAAATCCTTTGATGCGTCCTTCACCAGAAGGTAACGCTGCTGGGATTACCATGGGACAAAGAAATGTCCCTAATATAAATCAGGTATCTTCTAATTATGGAATGCAACCCCCTGCTCCAAAACCAGCATGGGGACCAGATGCTAAAATGTCTTCTGGTGGGATGACTAAACCATACCAAAGACAAAAATTATCTAATGGTGGAGCAACCTTTTACAGTAATCCAACTAATATAAAACTTTCTGGTGGTGCCATGGCATTGCCAATTAATAGAAACACCGGTAGAGAGGCAATTGGTGGTGGTTCTGGATTTACTAAAAAAACCTCTGATATTACAAAGAGTACAGAATTATTCCAACGTGCTGGTGTCGGTACAGCATTTGCGACCATGGCGCAACTTTCAGATGCTAATCCCTTCATGGGACCAATTATGCAGACAGCAATCCCTTCGCTACAACCAATAGCGAAAGGATATGGATTCCCACCATCTATGCTTAGTCGTTTGTTTAAGGGAAGTAAAACATCAACATCATCTATGTCGATGTTTTCCGGGCAACAAAACACACCCACCACACCTGAGGCAAATGATAGGCGAGGACCATTGTCGCGTTCTCCAAGGACCACCTCTGGTCCACGCCAGTTCCAGGGTGATGGAACGATGACTAAAAATGCTGTGGTAACTCAAAGAAATGATCCTGATGGGCAACACGCTGGTATTGATATAGGATTGCCTGATGAAAATGGAAAGTATGATCAAATAGGAGTTAAAATTAAAAATCCATTCGAAAAGTTAGAAATTACTGATACAAACTATCAGTTTAATCAGGCCACTGGTAGGGGATTTGGAAATTATGTAACAGGAAATGTTAAAATTGGTGGTAAAAGATACGAACTACTTCTCGGTCATTTGGATGAATTTAGTGTAAAGCGAGGTGATGTTTTATCTGCGGGAGATGTAATTGGTACGCAGGGTGCTACCGGTAGCGTAACTGCTCCTCATGTATCAACCCATATTAATGCTCTAGATGGACCAAAAGCATCTGCACAACCCATCTTAGATGCTGTAGAATCTGCTTGGAAAAATGGAACTGTAATTCGAACTGATGATGGTCAAACAAGTAATATAACGCCGCAGCAAGTTGTTCCACTGGGTGGGACTGGAATAAATTTGGAACGTAAAAATGGTAGTGGTGATCCTGTGGTGGATGGTATCATGCAGGGAATAGAATTTCTGAAGAATGGCAATCAGAGTAACAATCCAAATGGATCCGGTGGTGCAGGGGCTATTAGAACTGTGTCGTCAAGTAGTGCTCTCAGTAGTAATATGGGAATACAGTTAGCAGTTGTGCTACAACCACCAAGAATAATTAGACCACAAAAGAAAGCACCCGCTACAACACCAAGGAGTTTAGACGCCTCCGCTGGTGCAATTTTAGATATGAATTATGGGGGCGTATCGGTATGAAATCAAATGAATTAGAACCAGTAAGCATTGTACTTACAACGTTTAGGGGAGAAAAGATCCCCCTTTTGCCATTTACTAATCTATTTGAGTATTATGAGGACATCAATGAACCTTTTGTGAGAGCCGTATTGAATATTACTGACTCCGGTGACAACTTAATTTCAAAATATCGTTTTCAAGGTGGTGAAGATGTTGTAATACAAATGAAATGTTATGATGGAACTAATATAAAAGAACTCGTAGAATATAAATTTAAAGTTTGGAAAATTTACAATAGAAATTTTGCTGAAGGAAAGAAAATTCAGAATTATAATATAGCTTTAGCACCAAGAGAAGCATTCATTAATGAGTATCAAAAAGTTGTAAGACGTTTGAGTGGAAAGGTAAGTGAAATTGTGGAAGATTTACTATCTAATTTTTTAGAGGTAGATAGTACAAATCTTGATATTGAAACAACAGGAAACTCATATGTATATTATCCATCGAGAAGATCTCCAATTGGTATAATTCAAAATTTTCTAAACAAATCTATTTCTATAAAAGGTTTCAATAACTCTAAATCTAAAACAAAAGAAACCCCATCAACAACATCAGTATCGAATGAAAATTCAGAAAACGACGCTACATTAAAAGGAACTGCTGGATATGCGTTTTTCCAAAACAAAAATGGATTTGTATTTAAATCTCTAGATAAAATTTGCGATAGTGGTAAAACATTTGGTGGTAACAAACCCATATTTGATTACTATGCACAACAAGTTAGTGATATTCCAGGAGACGCAAAAAATTACAGAGTAATAGAAAATTATAGGTTTGAAAGTGAAATAGATCTTATTGAAAAAATGAGACAAGGATTGTATTCAACAAAAGTTGTAACATTCGATCCATCTAAGGGAGTATATGAAGAGTTTACTTACTCACTTAAAGATACATTTGATAATATGGCAAAACTTGGCAATCAAAGTAAATTACCAAAATTTGCTGTAGCGAATGATAAAGGAGAATTGCTCCCACCTACTCGCACAGTTTCATTCTTTGTTGACAATGAGTTATGGCATAATAAAACTACTATAGGAGATCCAGACGAGGGGGGAAATGCTGAATTTCCAGATCTTTCAAAATCTTTATTGGTTCAGTCTATGTCTAGAAGGATGTCACTATCTTTACAAAAATTATCACTTGCTGTACCAGGAAATAGTGAATTAGTTGTGGGTGAGAAATTAAAAGTGTATCTCCCCAACATGTCTCAAGAAGAATCAAGGAGGAATGATCCTTGGGATAGAGAGTCTAGTGGAAATTATTTAATATCAAAAGTAAAACATACATATTTTCTTGCTAATCCATCAGGTCAAATTTTTGAGACTACTTTGGAACTTTGTCGTGATACATATGGTATGGAAGAAACATCTAGTAAAACAGTATAATGGATCCTATTTTAGCAAATTTATACAAAGTTAATTCTATAGGAAATGACGGATTCCAATGGTGGATTGGACAAGTTGAACAGGATAATGATGTAAAACCTAATGGATCTAGAGTTCGTGTAAGAATTGTTGGAACTCATCATAGAGAAGGTGCAGTAACTCCAACAGATCAATTACCATGGGCACATGTAATGATGCCCAACAATGTTCCATATAGTGCAACTTCTTCTCAAGGAACTAATAATTTGAGACGGGGTGCCTGGGTGATGGGATTTTTCCTAGATCCAGATGGACAAATTCCCATGGTTATGGGTTCAGTTAATTTTACTCCCGGAACAACTAATCTTGGATTGAAAGAATTGCCACAAGGAAATGCAAATAGTCTCTTGTTTGGTAAATATGTTGATCAGGAAACTTCAGTAGCGACCGATTCTAGTATTGGTGGAGCTCCAGGCACTGGACCGAACGACACCACATCAGAGGCACAAAAAGCATTAACTGGTCCCAACACCCCCGCCAACCCCGCTGGTGCTAAAAACTGTATTGAAGTTGCTAACGCTAAAAAATGTAAGGAACCATTTGAACGTAAGGTGAGAAAAATTCTTGCTGAAATTTTAGCGGCTAACCAATCTTCTGGTGGTAAAGTTGGATCTTATTATGTTGGTAAAGTAAATGGATTCCTATACAGTGGGGAAGCGATTCCCAGAAAAGGAGTTGCAAAAATTAATAGACTTGTTAGCTCTTTAGGTTCTAGAATTAAAAAAGAGATGGTTCTTTTAGTTCGTAAAGCAATTGAAGAAGTAATTAAATTTTTAACTGGAACAAAAAAGATAGAAAAAGATTCAAAAAACGCAGCAAAAAAATCAAAAAGTCCTTTAGGGTCTTTTGAACCTAAAAATGGTGTTGGTAAATTTTTGAAGGGAATGATTGACGGACTTAATGCATTTCTTGGCAATTTGGGATGTTCATTTACTAAAACACTTGATGATCTAATTAAATATGTAACTGATTTAATATTTGGTTATCTAGCGGACGCTTTTAATGCTGCTAATTGTTTAATTGACAATGTTGTAAATACAATTACACGATACCTCCAAGAGGCATATGATGATATCGTCAGGAATGCTTTAGGTCCAATTCAAGATCTGTTAAATGAAGCAGGAAGTTATTTGGATCTTATTGGTGAATCAATTAATACCAATTTGGCATTAATTGGAATTAGTTGTACGGGACTTAAGGATAAATGCAATAAGTCTTTATCAGAGTGTCCTGGTGGATCGGACGATAACGATAATAAAAGGAAGAAGAAAAAGAATGCTTTAGAAAAAACTGATGAATTTTTAGATAATTTAATAAAAGAAATTGAGAAAGGTAGTCTTACTGGAGACGATAGAATTAGTGCCGTTCCTGCTGGTGTTTGTGATGAAGCAAGAGAAAGACCAGAAAGGGAACAAACCGGAGTTCAATTTGTTGGTGGGATATTAAATAAAAATATTAAACCCAGTTATGTTTCATCATATACAAAAATTCCAACTTATGGACTAAAGCAACCTGATATACCGTCAGAATTTCCAAATGTCTTACCGGATAAGGAACTAGACAAATCTAAGTATATCGAATATGTTATTACTCCAGAAAAAACTAGATATGATAGTGGGGAAATAGTCAGGTTTTCACTAGTCGGTCCAATAAGAAATGGTGTATTAGAATTAGAAATTTTAACATCAACAACTATCTCAAGCGAGGCAAATCAAATTTATGATGAATGTGTTATAGATTCCGCAGATGGTATTGCTCTTGGATTAACAGTTCAAGTTGTTAGAGATGAAGATGGAGTTCCATTTGTAACTATCGTATCTCCAGGTACTGGATTTTTAGTCGGTATGGAGTTTACTCTTCTTGGAAATAAAATTGGTGGTGATACCCCAGATGATGATATCACATTTAGAGTCACTAAAGTTGGTGAAGAATTAGACTATAGATTATTTGGTGATGCGAGAGATAAGGGTGTAATTGATTCAGAAATTTATACTGAATACAAAACATTTACATATTCAGAACCAAGAATTTTTAGTTTTCCAACTATAACGGATAAAAATGCAAACCCTTCTGTTTTAGGCATGTTAATTGTCAATAAGAGGGCAGCGGCAAGTGTAGAAATTTGGGATGATGATCCAGCAAATGATTTCCCGCAGATTCAAGATGCACCAACGATAGAAATAACACCAACAAAAAATGTGTATATTGAAGGTGAAAATATAACATTTAATATTAAAACAACGGGATACACTTCAGGAACTGTATTTGATTTTGAAATATTTGGTACTGTAAGTGAAAATGATTATGTTTTGTATGAAGAAGATAAAAAAATTGTTATCGATGATTTTGGTAATAGTAAAATAACAATTTTAACTAATATAGATTTTGAAGATGAGGGCGAAGAAGAGTTAACCGTTATTTTAGCGAAAGAAAATGATCCGGACTCCAAACTTGCCTCTAGTGCTGTAATTATAACAGATACTGTTCAGGAAGCGGAAAATATTGACGACAATGTATTTGAATTAACTCCTGATACTACAAATGAAGAATTACAAGATTTCATAGATTCTCAAAATTTAGATGTAGAAACAGACTTTACTGATTTTACTGTTGATTTACCTGGTGACTTGCAACCTACTGGTCCTACAGTAGATGAACCAGACGAACCTGATGAATTTTTACCTCCTATTGCTGGGGATCCTATCGTGGATGAAGATGGTTCAATTATTAGTATTCCTATTGAATATCCAGGAAATAGATCTTATCTAGTTCCTCCAGAAGTAGCTATATTTGGCGATGGATATGGTGCTGCCGCCATAGCGTTATTAGATAATAATGGATTTGTTTCTGAAATTAGAGTGACTCGAACAGGATTAAATTATGTTCCTAATCTACCCACTGATAATGGCACAACATGTGTTATAGATTCATTTACTATCATTAGAACAGGATTTAATTATACAACACCACCAACATTATATGTTGATGGAAGAACTGATGTGGGTGAAATCACTATCAATGAAGATGGATTTATATCTGGAGTACGAGTTCTAAATAGAAGTATATCATACGATACGATCCCGGAAATTGTGGTATCTGGTGGAGATGGAAGTGGTGGATTTGTTCTACCGAGTTTAGTGTGTCTACCACCAATAGAACTAGAAACAAAGGGTTATGTGAAGATTGGTACAGGTTCATATATTGATTGCCCATAATGACAGATTATAACCCCGCATCACCAACGCCCAAATCGCCAGCTGAACCCACAAATGGTAGAACAGGAGAAGGTGAAAATCCTAATAAGTTATTTAACAATAGACGTGAGTGCTATGGGGTGCATTTAGGGTGGGATATATCAGCATATAATAATAAAGATGGTAGTCATGGATTATACATTACTGACGGAGTAACAGCAATTCATTGTGATTCTACTCGAACTATCCACATAAAAACTGGTAAAGATTCTAATGGTGCTCCCGATGATGGGGGTATAAAGTTAAGATCGGAACAGTTTTGGAATGAAACTGACCGGTATAGAGTTGTAGTAGGTACAAAAGACGATTTAGAAGCAAAAACTAGTGCTGACGGCAAAAGTAAAGAAACAAATCCAGCATATTCTTTACAAGTTTATGGAGATATTGATATTGTAGCAGAAGGTGGAGATATTAATTTAAGAGGAAAAAATATTCTTCTTAATGCTGAGGAAGAAATTAGAATGGAGGCAACACAGGTTATCGCCAATCTAGATAACGGTGGTGGAGTCTTTAAAGTACAGGCGGCAAAATTAGAATATAAAGGAGCAAATGCACTTTTTAATATGACTGGTGCTTTTTATGTTGATGGACCTAGTGAAATTGATTTCAATCAAACTATAAAAGGTAATTTAGATGGTAGTGTATCAGTAGGAAATTCTGGTAATACATTTAGTACAAATAACTTTGGTTCTCAAGAGCATACTAATTTTGGTGGTGAGAGTCATATAACATTAGGAATAATTCAAAATTTGTCATCCAAAAGAATTGATTTTGGTTCTGAAGGTATTGGAAGACTTTCTTCTGGATCGACAGAAGATTTTGGATTTGGTCGTGCAAAACTATCTTATGTTGGTGCCCCATTCCCTAACATGCCCGGAACATCGGCATATGAATTGAGTGTTGGTGGTACTATAGGAACTTCTTATGACTTAAATGCTAGTGCTGTACAAATAAGTGCTACTGTTGGTACTACTGATATTGATAGTTCAGTTTGGACATCATCTACTGGCACGTTGGTATTACTGAACTAGGGGCTTGACAGACCTCAGAAAAGGTGCTACCATAGCTATGTCCGAGAATGAAACACATGAAGCTTAAAGAGACTAAGAGAACATTTGTTGTGAAGTCCGGTGATACTTGGGAATGGGTAGAGACACCTGAGTTTGAAGCAGCAATCGCTAAATACTGGCAAACTGTGAAGGAGAATGAGGTATGAAAGATCAATATACTATCAATGATGGTGAGAGCAAGAAAGACAAATGGAATCGTGGATTAGATTTGTTTATTGAATCTGTACTTAAACCAGACCCAGCACTACGTCAGTGTGCTCATAATCAAAAATGTTATCATGAATTGATGGATGTTCGAAAGAACGTACTTGAGAAGTTGAATGATTTGAGATGGAATTAATTAAACATACAGATTTTATTTGGGAATACAAAAATTGTGTTCCTGAATATATTTGCGAGGAGTTTACAAAATCATCATCTAAAATACAATGGATTAGTGACAACAGAAATTCATTGCGTAATAATGATGCAGCTAATTTAACGAGTACAAATTCACCACTGTGCAACTATCTAGATCAATTAGCATGGGATGCCATTAACCCAATACATCTTAAATATCTGAAAACAAATCCTTTAGTAAGTATAAATTTTCCACGAAATTCAAAATTAAAATTTGGTGCTAAGTTTTTTTATAGGAAATATTCAACTAAAGATTACTATGCGTGGCATTCAGATATATCACCAGAAAACAATTTTATAATTTCCTATATTTTATATTTAAATGATGACTATGATGGAGGAGCAACTTTATTTCATCAGGATAGATTAAAAATAAAAGGTACTACTGGCAGTATTTTATGTTTTCCATGTGGAATATCTTTATTACATAAATCTACAAAAATTTCCCGTGGTGAAAAACACATTATATGGGTTTGCTACGAATTTGTCAGTTAATAAACTGGCACACACCCCCTTGCGGTCCTGGTCTGGGGGGTGTTATAGTACCTAGGTAATCAACGCA
>Ga0181580_10003219_pt1 | contig 13281 bp, 11 predicted proteins | sample 071ome_23_FD_132413 | JGI IMG/M metagenome (GOLD analysis project Ga0181580, IMG submission 132413) | Coastal salt marsh microbial communities from the Groves Creek Marsh, Skidaway Island, Georgia - 071403BT metaG (megahit assembly) | ecosystem: Environmental > Aquatic > Marine > Intertidal...
AGGTCCATCGGTTCCCCATGAAGACTTCCCGCTTATTGGTGTCGCTTCCGTCGCTTCTATGACCTGTCTGCGACAGGAACGAACGTGGCGGAGAAACGCAACCTTCGCCCGAGGGCACGACCCACCCGACCACTTGGTGCGCGAGATGACGGACCGTCCGAACGATGGGCTCCGCCAACATGGGACGCCGCCGCTCAACTCTGGGCGGTTCCAAACAAACTGGGACAACGCCTCCATGAAAAAAGCAGGTTGGGTGTCCTGTTGCCCAACGGCGCGTTCGGTTTGAACGACGTTGAAGTGCTGTTCAGTCACTGGAATCGGCACCTCCCCCTCCCCTCCGAGGCGTGGCTCGAAGAACGCCTTGGCGTCAATCCGAGCATCTTGGCGGAGTCTGTCGTAATGGACATCGCTCGTTCCGGAGGTGAAGTCGTGGTTCCTGGAGACAGGGTGGACGGCTTCGCCGATGCATGGTCGGTCCGTTGGTCCAGGCACGCCAAACCTCCTTCGTCGCCACGGGCAAGGTGCGAATGGACCCATGCCTCCCGTGCGGTTGACTGGGGGTCGCTGATGCACCTTGCTGACGTCGCAAGCGAGCAAGGCGTGGTCAGCGAATGGTACGTTGTTGACGAAGAATTTGACGTGACCATGTACCACGTTGACAGGGTGGAATTTTCAGGTACATTGGCCACATGGAGCCAACTTGACCCCCCCACGAAAGACGGGGTTCGCAAGGCGTGGCAGGCACGTGTTCCGTGCAGCGGTGGACATCGCTTACCCCTCATACATGGTGAGTGGCCTTGGCCACAACTTGGGACCACCCACGCCAGCGGGAGGGTTCTGAGGAAGGAAGAATCAGAGATCCTTGCCCACATCCTTGATGGCGAGGAGTTGTCGGTCATATCGGAACTCGCTCTGAAGTTGATGTCGCAAGGCGTGTTGCTTCGACCTGGATTCAAGTACGGTTGCAGGTGGCGGGTGTACGACGATGACATGGACGCTGTTCACGCTCCATGGTTGCTTCAAACGGCAGACAGAAGGCCGTCGACGTGGGAAGACGTCTGCCTTGCCGTTCGGCTTGCAGAAGGTGTGAACAAAACGTGGGTCACGGACGTGGAAGTCAACGGAACGGTTCGGTGGTTGTCCATTCGACGTGCTCTTCCTGGTCGTGAATGACCGAGCGATGTTCCCACCGTTCTGTGTCCATGTCGTTCGCGTCGTTCCGTTGAGGTGCACGCTTCGGCAGCAACAGCGATGCACCAAGGAGCATGAGCAGCACGCCCATCAATGCCTGTCGTGGCAGCCCGAGGACGACGTCGGTGCTGTCCGTGCCGGCGGTGAGCACCAGGGTGAGGCTGGTCCGCGTGCCGTCAAGGTCCACCAAGACGACCTCGCCCCTGACGATCATTCCATCAACAAGCAGATCCGCGGGATCAATGTCCAACTGGACCGCTGCCTCATCGTCCCGAAGTTGAACGTACGGCGATGTTGATGCGATTCGCGAGAGTGGTCCTTCAATCAAAATCGAGTACCTCGAGGAGCCAGTTCCATCGCTGCTCACGGGTACGGTTAACGTGGACGCCTCGGCGGTTGGAATGAAGGCCACGAAGGCTTCTGCTGCAGGGATTCGGTTCAAGACCGACACGCCAAGATCCACATGAAGCACGGATGCTCCACATTCAATCGTTCCATGAAGCCGGTCCACGACGTCGCCGACCATCTCCGTTTCAGGGGAAACCTCGAGGTCATGAACCCCAACATCGATGAGGCGTGGTTGCACGTTGATTGCGCCACCACCGTCGAAGGCCAAGTCAACGCCCAGCGTGCATGGAGCGTCGATGTTGACCATCGAAATCACGATGGGTTGGCCAGCCAAAGCCGAGATTCCGTGAACCGTCCCCTCAAGGGCAAGTCCCTGACCGCATGAGGGAGCGCTGAACGATAGATGCGCTGTACCATTTTCGATGGACACTGTGGCCGTCCACGCTACCAAGGTTCCGGCGTGGTCGTAGATGAGGCGACCTTCTGCACCAAAACTCATGTTGTGTTGAAACAGGTCGCCTTCCGTGCCTGAATCACGGCCTGTCAAGAGCCCGCTGTCGTTGTCGGCTTCGAGCACCATGAGGTACGGCCGACCGGGGTCAACATTGACCTCGTTTGAGGATTGATGCAACATGCTCGCATCGGCGATGGTGACAAGCACACCGTCCCCCGGCAATCGGTTGTCGTAGGCGTTGCCGCCGATCCGCTCCATGTGGACGCTCTGTGTGTCCGTCAGGCGCACGGCGACGGAAGAGACGCCTTCCGCACGTGAAGGCAGGTTGACGGTGGGTCCAAGGCACGGGCCTTCGCGTTGGATAGGAAACGCAAGGTCAATCCATTGAGGCTCCTGAAGTCCGGTCAGCATGGCCGTGGCCGAAGTGGGCAATGCAGGCCAACTCCCTCCTCCGTTCCAATTTCCTGAAGCCATGAGGTCCCAATCACCGAGGCCATGCCACGACCCTGCCCACGAGGGGTCGTGCACAGGATACAGGTCCACCGCACCGAGCTGGTGCAGCATCTCGTGAACAACGGTGCCGACGACATCCGTGCCTCCTCGTAGGGTGGCCATGGTGTAATGACCCGCGGTGGTGCTGGAATCGACGTGCATTGGCTCGATGAGACGGGTGAAATGGGACCATATTCGTCCACTGCCACCCGATCCTGATTCTTGTCCCCGTGACGTATGCAAGATCAGGAAGCGATCGACGGCCCCATCACCGTCCAAGTCGTACGCACTCCAGCCATCGGCGGGTTCAACCTTACTCAGGACTTCTTCGGCGAGCAGTGCAGGGAGGAACGTGCCATCCTTTCCAGTGTCCCTCCCTGCAGATGTGTCGAGGCCATACGCGCTTGAGGGCATGCTGGCACGATGCACGTTCGGATGAAGGTCAAGACGAGGGGTGCCTCCACCGCTCGCGGCTTGAAAGTACGGGATAACCTCGTTTTGAAGCACGTTTGAAGCGGCGTCAATGCTCACTCCAGTGCTGCTGCCCTGCTCGTCTTCAAAATCGACCAGCACCACGAACCATCGCTCGCTCTCGCCTCCCTGCCAGGCCAACAACGGTGCTGGGTCGTCGGTGGTCGGTTGCACGCTCATCCACTGAAGCAGATCGGGCGTAGCAAGGACAACGGCACCCGATGAGATGAGCAGGGCCGCAAGAAGCATGGGGGCCCAGCGCATTACGGACCCTCTTGTGCCAGTGTTGTTTGAACCATGCTCATCGGAGCGTCCTTAGGAAGTGCAAACGTCCGACCTCGCAGGGTTGTCGGGCGATGCACGAATTTCGTTGCATCGGGCAACTCGTCCATCGCAGCCCGAACGCGACGCAGCATTTGTTGCTCTGACCACGGATCGAGTATGCCTGCAATCCACATGTCCCTTTGTTGACGGGCCGAACTTGACGTTGGATCCGTCCGGACAAATTCAACCCGCCGCAGGTCCATGCCTCGAAGGTTGCACCCCACCGACCGCAACGCTTCTCCGAAACCGGAGGGGCATGGCTCCGTCGTGCACCCTGCGATAATGACGTCCGTTAATCGCAGGTCCTTTGCGCGCTCGACCACCGATTCTCGCTCCTTCAATGAACCGCAAAGGTTCGCGCATGCATGGTGGACGAAGGGGTGCGGCGGGCTTGTGTCGCCGAAGTTCAGTGCGCCATCGCATGCACATTCAACGAGCATCAAGCGACGACGCGCTCCGTCGTTGTCCAACACCTCAGGGCAGCTCCGAGCGGGGCGTTGTGAAAAGGGAAGTAGCCCCACCTCAAGAACACCAAAAACGACGAGGGCCATGGGCCAACGAATTCCGGTGGTGGTCATCCAGGTGGTGCTGATCAGGATCAGCGTCAGCGGAACGTTGACCCTCCATCGCCACTGGGCAACGTTTCCTTCGTCCAACAGACCGACAACGCCGGCAGCCAACGTCAGCACCAAGGCTCCGCTTGTCAAGGACAAGATCCACATCATGGCGAGGGTGATCCGTGCAAGCGACGCAGCATCAAGGGCTTGCGTCAAGGAGGCTGCTTCAGCGGATTGAACGGCCGATTGATACAGGGACGGAGCAAGGAACGTGGCCGTGCTCAGGGATGCCCCAACCACAACGGCCACGAACAACAACAATCCGATGGTAAAGCGCCTTGCCTCCAAGGGAAGAAGCGCTGGACGAACGAAGGCTCGAATGTTCCACGCCATCACTGGCGTTGACAGCATCGTGGCCATCAGCAGGCCTGCCGTCCACCTGATGCTGATCCATGCACCGGGTTCGTAGACGGTGAGGCACGTGACGCAAGGTGACATGCCTTGCAGCCAGGTCAGCAAGAACTCCTTCGTGTATGCCGTAATGAAGGGCGTGAGCACAGCTACAAACAACACGACGAATCCAAGCCGTGCTGTTCCCTCCTCAAGGTGAAGCAGCAACGAGCGCTCGACATCTCGCTCGTTGCGGATGTCGCTCACAGGGGACCCTCACACGAGGTCCTTCGGGGTTGGAGGCGCCCGTGCTTGAACGATGGTGCGGTAGACGCCGAACATGGCCCACAGCGTGAGCATGCCGAGCACGAGGAGGTAGCCCCACCCAAGTTCTGCATCGACGCCAGCGGCGAACCCAAGACCAAGCACCGACGCAAGGAGGCCACGTCGAATCCCTTGAGGGATGGCAAGGCTTCGATCCAGGTGGGGGGCACCACCGCCAAACCTGCGCTCGTAGAATTCACCCTGAACCACGGCGCCAACGATGAACACGGAAAGGGTGGTCCAATAGTAGACGTTGCCGTTGTCGAAGAACGCGTGGGCGAGTTCAGCTTGCCGCTCAGCCTCCAAGGCCTCAGGGTCTTCCTCAGCGACAAAGAGGCTCTCGTAATCGCCCACGCTGATGGTGCGGAGGTCGCGGTCGTTGACATCGTCCGCAACCGTGCTTCCTGGTGCACTGACCATGAACGAGACAAGGTTCCAATGGTCGGCTTCGTCGGGAGCTCCACTGCCGTCGACCGCGTTTCCAACCAGTTGGAATCGAACGTCACCGATGTCCTCCGATGGCGCCGTCCACGTTACGACCCAATCGTTGCCCACGGAACCTTGTGAGACGGCTCCGGGCTCTTCCGCAACTTGGATGCTTCCTTCGCCAGCCGTCAGCGTTCCGGCCCCATAATCCCAGAGCATGTAACCGCCTCCTTCATACTCGGCATGACCGAGGCTGATCGTGAAACTGTACTCTGCGCCGAGGTCGTAGGAACGTGGAACGCCAGCGATCGACACCACCACAGCCGTCGAGGGGTTGCCGCCACCATGGCAGGTGCACCCTGCCTCGACGGTCAATCCACCGTTGTTGGTCCAAGGAGGACCGTTTGGATTCGCGAGTGCGGGGGCCGTGAGCATGAGGCTCAAGGCTGAGAGCACGAGGACGGTTCGTAGCGAGGGACGCATCACTCCACCTCAGTTTGACCTCGCTGACCTCGACCTTTCAACGTTGCTTCACAACGGGACGCACCGAGGTACTCAGGACTCCTTGATGGCGTTGTTCAGGTCGGTCATCATTTTCTTCCCGTCGCCGAACAGCATCATGGTCTTGTCCATGTAAAACAGGTCGTTGTCAACACCGGCGTACCCTACGGAGAGGGAACGCTTGACGATAACAATCGTCCGTGCGAGGTCGACGTCGAGGATCGGCATGCCGGCCAACGGGCCGGTGTCTCCGCGTGCGGCGGGGTTCGTCGTGTCGTTGGCCCCAATCACGAGGGCGACGTCGGCATCGGGGAATTCGCTGTTGATTTCGTCCATCTCGATCAGTTGCTCATAGGGGACATTGGCCTCTGCGAGCAGGACGTTCATGTGCCCGGGCATCCGTCCTGCGACAGGATGGATCGCGTACTTCACCTCGGTGTCGAACTTGTCCGCCAAGAGGTCTGCAAATTCTTTCACCTGGTGCTGACACTGCGACACAGCCATGCCGTATCCGGGCACGATGATGACTTTTTGAGCTCCGTCAATCATCATCGCAACCTCGTCTGGATCTGAACCAACCTTGGTTCGAGTCACAGATTCCTTCTCACTTCCTCCAAAGGAGGTGAAGAGCACATTGGACAACGTTCTGTTCATCGCTTTGCACATGATGAAGGTCAGGATCAACCCACTCGCCCCGACCAAGGAGCCAGCCACGATGAGGACGCTGTTCCCAATGATGAAACCCGTAAAGGCCGCGGCAATGCCGGAAAGGGAGTTGAGGAGGCTCACGACCACAGGCATGTCGGCTCCACCAATCGGGAGGACAAGGACCACGCCGAGGAGGCACGAGATGGCAAGAATGGCCCACAGCAACGACGTGTTCGTCGGGTCGCTAAGTTGAGCGCCGATGATACCGAAAGCAGCGACAAGCAGCAACACTTTCACGCCGTTCAACCACGAAGGTCCCCACGTTGGTGTTTTGATCCAGGGCCCTGCCCAGAACAACTTGAAGCCACCTTTGAGTTTGAACATGGCCAGGAGGCTTCCGGTCAGCGTCACCCATCCGACCAGCGCTGACAGGCCGGCGGCAAGCACGGCAACTTGAATTTCAAGTCCGGCACTCGGCATGAGCGTGCTGTTCTCAAGCCACCTCCACGTCTCCGACAACGCCACCAAGGCCGATGCCGCACCGCCAAATCCGTTGAACAAGGCCACCATTTCTGGCATACCCGTCATTTCAACGCGGACGGCCATGATGTACCCAATACCGCCACCGAGGACGAGTCCGGCCACAATCAGTGACCACTCGATGCCTCCATCGATGCCCATTTTGCCAACCGTAGTTAGCACGGCGACAAGCATCCCCAGGGCACCGTACGCGTTCCCACGGGGGGCCGTTCGAGGGTGGCCGAGTTTTTTGAGCCCGAAAATGAACAAAGCGGCCGAGAGGACGTATCCGAGGTCCATCCATGCAGCGTCCATGTCAAGCACCTCCGCGCTTCTTTCCAGCAATCATGCTGAGCATTCTGTTCGTGACGGCAAAGCCCCCGACCACGTTGATCATGGCCAAGGTCAGGGCGACAAAGGCCAGCAGTCCGGAGACAAGCGTTTGACCTCCCTCGTAGGCGACGTTCGCCCCGAGCAAGGCCCCAACGACGCTGATGCCCGAAATGGCGTTGGCGCCGGACATCAACGGCGTGTGCAAGGTCGCGGGAACCTTCGTGATCAATTCAAAGCCCAAGAAAATGGAGAGCACGAAGAGCGTGATGCTGGCAATCAATGCTTCTGGCGTCATTCAACCACCTCCGCGAGACGGGTTTGCTTGGGATGCATGCCTCCGTCCTTGCAGATGAGAACACCACCCATTCCTGGGACGTGGAAATCGCTCCCCTCCGGGGCACCAACGAGGATGTCGTCTTCGTCGGACAACACCACCGCGCCGTCGCTGACCAGTGAGCACATGAAGGTCGTGAGGTTGTTTGAGTACAGCATGGAGGCGGTCGTGGCCAAGGTGCCTGGCAGGTTGCTCGTTCCGACGACGATGACACCGTTTTCGGTGGTCACCACCTCGCCTGCGACAGTCGATTCGCAATTCCCACCGACGTCCGCATTCATGTCGACAACCACTGCGCCGCGTTTGAACGATGCAACGGCGGTCGTTGGAACGGTGATTGGAGCCGGCCGACCAAAAATTCGCGCGGTCGTGATGATGATGTCCGCGTCGGACGCAACACCGCACACGGTGTCGTTGACCTTCTGAATGAATTCGGGGGTCAACGGTTTCGCGTACCCCGATGCATCCTCGAAATCATCCATGCCATCCACTTCGATGAAGCGTCCCCCGACGGATTCGATCTGTTCCGCAGCAGAACGTCGTACGTCCGAAGCATACACGACGGCGCCGAGCCGCTTGGCCGTGGCGATGGCCTGCAATCCTGCGACTCCGGAACCCATCACGACGACCTTGGCAGGACGAACGGTACCGGCTGAGGTGGTCATCATCGGGATGCCCTTGGGCACATGCGCTGCACCCAACAGCACCGCTTTGTATCCCGCAAGGTTGTCCTGGCTTGAATTCACATCCATCGATTGGGCCCGCGACAAGCGTCGTGGAATCATGTCCATCGAAATGAGCGTGATGCCGGCGTTGATGCACGCCGACACACGATCTGGATGGCGAAAGGGGTCCGCCACACAAACGACGGTCGTTCCTTCAGTGAGCCCTTCGACGTCGGGAAATCCAACGGCGAGCACAAATGGGCATGCTTTGACCTCCTCGGAGGAACCAATGGTCGCACCGGCATCGATGTATTCTGCATCGTCGTGGCTCGAGGCGAGGCCTGCGCCAGATTCCACAACCACTTCGAAACCCGCCTTCGAGAGCTTACGTAGGCTGCTCGGTACGATGGCAACACGGGTTTCTCCGCCTGATTCCTTGGGCACTCCGATTCGCATTGCACCACCTCCGTCAAGGACGGATGGCCCGACGAACAGTGGCGGGTTCTTCAACACCGCGGAACGACCGTAGCCACGCAAAGGGGCGGGTTTATCTCCCTGATGCGATGCCCGTGTGACATGGCCAACGGTCGACGAAAAATTGCAGTGATTGGGGCCGGGAACGTTGGTGCGACGTGTGCCTTTGTGCTCGCCCAAATGAAGGTCGCAGACATCGTGTTGCTGGACATCTTCGAAGGCTTTGCTAAGGGCAAAGCGCTTGACATGTCGGAAAACGCCACCGTGCTCAACTACGACGGCCGGATCACGGGGACGAGTGACTACGCGGACATTGCCGGCTCGGATGTTGTTGTCGTGACATCTGGGTTCCCACGCAAGCCCGGCATGACCCGCGAAGACCTGATTGGCAAGAATGCCGAAATTGTCGCCCAAGTCGGGGCCGGTATTCGTGAGCATGCCCCGGATTGCGTCGTCATCGTTGTCACGAATCCATTGGACCTGATGACCTACCACATGCAAAAGGTGACGGGGTTCCCATACAACAGGGTGCTCGGCCAAGCAGGGGTCCTCGACTCCGCCCGCATGGCCCATTTCATCGCGTTGGAACTCAATTGCGCTGAGGAAGACGTCTCGCCAATGGTGCTTGGTGGACACGGCGACACCATGGTCCCTCTGCCTCGCTACACCACCGTCGGTGGGATTCCAATCACCGAACTCATTGCACCAGATCGCATCGCAGCCATCGCAGAACGCACGGCCAAAGGTGGAGGCGAAATCGTCCAGTTGCTCGGCAACGGTTCAGCGTTCTACGCACCCGGCTCGGCCGCAGCCGTCATGGCGGAAGCCGTCCTCAACGACCGTCGTCGCGTCATTCCTGCGTCGTGCCACCTCACCGGGCAATATGGGATGGACGACGTGTACATCGGCGTACCGTGCATTGTTGGAGCCAACGGCGTCGAGCGAATCCTCGAAGTGGACTTGCTCGATGGTGAACGCGAATCTCTGCAGGCCTCTGGCACGTTCTACAAGTCTCAACTCTCGGACGTGCTTGGTTACTGAGCCGTGCTGCGAACGACAGCCAGCGCCAGGCCATCGGCCTCGCTGGTGATGTCATCGGGCGCAAACGCCGTGGTGGGGCCTTGGTGGAGGGACCAACCGCTTCGTCCACGGCTACGCATCCGTGTCAGCACCTCTTGACCAATGTAGCATCCTTTGTTTGAATGAACAAACGATTCCAGGCCGCACGCCAGAGGATGACGGTCGCTCGTCACTTCTGCCCCGTCTTCCGGCCATCGATGCCGAACACGCCAGCGCGTCCATTCCAGTCCGGGGTCAATGAGGTGTTCCGGCATCGGACCTGGCGTGATGCTGAGCACCAACTCGTCGTGGATCCGCGCGACGGTTGAGGGGCCTTGAGCCTGCCACGAGCCGAGTGGCGGTGCACCGGGTCCCGGCTGCACTTGCATCGTCACATGGTTGAGGCGTGACAAATCCCGAAATTCGAGCGATTGCCCCAACCTCCGCTCCACGAAATGCTCCATCAACCGTGGTGTCCACATGCGGTGGAGCGCCAAAACGACGCCATTCCCCATTCGCAAGACGAAAGCAGTGGCAAGGATGCGTGCGGTTCGGTCAGTGAAGCAGGTCCTGTCCACGCCGCCATCGTCCGGGACGGCGTTTGTCGAGAGGCCATCGATGAACGCTGATGCGTTGTCACCGACCACCATCACGACGTTGTAATCACGTCGTGCAAAGGCGACGCTCATGTCGATCATGAGAAAGATTCGCCGCAGCCGCAGGTGCTGCCCGCGTTTGGATTGTTGATCTTGAATCCGCCACCCATCAAACGATCGATGTAATCGATTTCAATGCCGTTGAGGAGGTGGCTGGAGGCATTGGGGACCTGCACAACGATACCGTCCACATCCAGCCGTTGGCAGTCGGCTTCGTCCGCATCCACGATTTGCAGGTCATACATGTAGCCCGAACAGCCCCCGGAGAGGACCCCGACGAGCAACGAATGGCCTTCTGCCCCCTCAAAGGCATCAACGAGCATCGTTTTCGCCTTTGGCGTGATGGTCAACGTCACCTCAATCGGTTCGGGAGCGGTCGTTGACACCGGCGTTGCGCTCTCGCAGGTCCCACAGTCCATGTCGATTCCACCTCCTCCTCATTCATCAACCTGTGCAGCATCGTTCGTTGTCGCCGATGATTCGCACGTCATTGAAAAACCGCATCCGCCCGATGCGTGGGTGGCGCAGGTGCGGACGGTAGGCTGAACCGCTACACCGTACCGTGATTGGACCAGACCGGCGATTACACCCTCGTCGAGTTGGCAGAGCACCGCGTGACTTTCAGGCCGCCCAGAGCACCCGTGTGGATCAAGCACCGTGGCCCGGGAGGGTGGCGTCCCTTCGAGCAAGATTTCCCCGCGGCCGAGGTCGGTCCATGCCCGTTGCAGGTGCGCCCGGAATGAAGCATCATCTTCGATGTCTCCAAGGTGCAACGCGAGTTCTTCCCCCACCCGTACACCAATCGACCGGACAACTTCGCCAACATCGATGCCGAGTTGACCCAAGGGGGACATCGGCGATTGGCCGGATTTTCGAAGGATGGCGTTGCTTGACGTTCCTTGACCCAACAAATCGCTGAGTCCGTCTTTCATGCGTTCGAGGAAGGAGCCTTCTCCGAGGTTGACCCGCATCGGTTCAAGGATGCGACCCTCAGATAATCTGCTGCGACGAACGTGAAGGTCGACCCCGTTGCCCCATTGATGCTCAATCAGTTCAGCATGCGCTTCCAAAAAGGCCGGCGCTTCAACCAGCAAGGCAGAATCGTGGCGACCCCTGCCCGTTGGGTTGGCTTCAACATGGAGTTGAAAGACACCCACTTCGTCGTCCACGAAAGCACCGTGAAGGGTGGTTTGATCCACGTGGCGGACGGCGATGCTCTCCTCAAGTGCGGAGAAACGCATCAACGTGTCCTGTTGAATATCGGCCATCACGCGGACGTCGACGCCACGAGCCGCCGCAGCATGAAGGGCGTCCAACACCGGGCTTCGCTGAACGTGCAGAATGCCGTACCTGCCAAGAAGCACCCACGCCCGTTCTTCCGCGGCTTCAATCAGGGTGGTGAGGCTTGCCATCGTGGTATCGCGGTCGCGAAGCACGGTGAAGGACGGGGGCGACGGGTGGTCATCTTCGGCGTGGATGGCTTGATGACCCTCGGATTCAAGTTCCTCGAGGTGAGTTTTCAGCCGGGACAGAACCGCTTCTTGTTCGCCGATGATGATGTCCATCGCTTGTTTGATGCTTGGGCCGATGAAGCGCATTGGTCGCTCTGCCGTGACCGTGACCAACCCCTTCTCTTTGAGCCGGTCAAGCGTCCCGTAGGCGTCCATTCTGGAGAGCCCCAGTTCACGCCCGATTTCACTCGCCCTGCGAGGTGTTCCGTCGGCCAGGTGGAGGACGGCGTTGGCCATCTTTGCATCAAGCCCACACGCAATCAAGCGGTCCCGGATGTGAGCACCATTGGACATGGTGTGACGAGAAGGTGGTCCGGTTTGAACCCCTTGACTCAACGGCGGGTTCGCATGCGCTTCTCGTACTCCTTTTGGAGGATCTTGCAGCGACGGACCTGTTCCTTTGCCATGGCCAGTTCATCTGCGCTAAGTCCACGCGGCTCCGCTTGCTCAAAGCACTTGATCGCGTCAGGGTAGCGCTCCATTTCGGCGTATGCAACGCCCATGTTGTACAGCGTTTGACCACGGACCTGCGCAGGACGGATCAACATGGCTTGATGGTAGGCTTCAACGCACTTGGGATAATCCTCCATGTAATAGAAACAGTTACCGCGCGCATTGAGCACGAGGATGACCTTGTCCTCATCCTCGGCAAGCAAGGAGAGCGCTTTGTCGAAGCAATTCAAGGCCTCACGGAATTTTTTTGCGTCGAGCAGTTCGGTGCCCCGGTTGAACCATTCACGGCCTTGGGCTCGTTCTTGCTCGGGTGTTGTCGTTCGAACCTGCTGCGCTTGAGCGGCCGTGACGTCCAGGGCTGCAGCAACAAGGTCGAGGGAGGGGTCGGGTTCGACGTGGGGTTCCGCGGGTTCTGGTTCCACAGGCGTCAGCAAAAGCAAGGATGCGTCCCCCGGAACGTCCGCCTCGTCCGGCGAAGGATTCGCCATCTCTGGGGACTCGACGGGCGTCAGAAGAAGGGATTCGTGTGTGGCCACGATGTGAGACTCATCGGGCGTGGTGGTCATGGCATCGTCAGGACTTCGTTGCTCGACAGGGAACTCGACGGAGCCCGTTTCCGTGCTCAGACCTGAGGTGGGTCCGTTCAATTGGATGGACTCGTTCAGAGCAGCACCAGTGAGAGCGTTGGCCTTTGCATGGCACTTCGCCGCTTTCTCCAGCTCTCCAGCGGATTCCAAGGCCCTCGCCATGCCCGTCCACGCGCTCGCGTCTTCGCTGTCGGACGTGACTTCATGCTTCCAGAGTCCGATGGCTTCGAGGTGTTCTTGACGCAAGCTGTGTGCGCGTGCCCTGATCCGTGGCAAGTCATCACCCAACAAGGCCAACGCACGGTTGGCGAGCGAGGGGCCTTCGGGGATGGTTCGTGGCTGTCCCTCCAACCGTTCGAGGGCTGCGGCTTCACCCTCACCAAGCGCTACGAGCCACATGGACAGTGCATGACGGTCGGGAGACGGTGCTTCGAGCGTGAGCCGGTCCATGGCCTCGATGTACCAACGGTCGGGGGTTTCCGTGCGATCAAGCACCGCCCATCGCCGGACAAGCACCTCCTCGCCAGCACCATGGCCCACCGCGGCATCGTAGGCAGCAAGGGC
>Ga0181580_10003229_pt1 | contig 13263 bp, 7 predicted proteins | sample 071ome_23_FD_132413 | JGI IMG/M metagenome (GOLD analysis project Ga0181580, IMG submission 132413) | Coastal salt marsh microbial communities from the Groves Creek Marsh, Skidaway Island, Georgia - 071403BT metaG (megahit assembly) | ecosystem: Environmental > Aquatic > Marine > Intertidal zone...
AGCTGGTCCCATGAAGGCGACCGCTTGCATCGTCTTTCGCACACGCGTCACCGCCATGCCGGAACCAATCATTCTATCCGCTGTCGGTCCTGCGACGGACGCCATAGCAACGTTTGCGAGCGGCGGTAACAGCGTGAGCAGCGATGCATTCGTGAGCGTAACGCCGAGCTCATCCGTAAAGTACGACGGTAACCACGCCAGTAAGACGTAGAAGCCCCAGTTGTTGCAAAAGTGTACGTACATGAGTGCGCGCACGCTCGACGAGCTGATAAACTCTCCCCAAGGCACTGGTGGGTCTTCCTCCTTCTTCCCGCTCGCCTGCGCCTTGGAATCCGCCGTGAACACGCGCTTACCCATCAAACCCGTCACGCGATCGTCCTTGTAGCTCTCCTCAATCATTCCTCCTTCGCCGTACATTTTCATCGCCCATATACTCCAGACTAAACCCGTCGAACCAAACACCCAAAAAACGCTCCGCCAGCTCGTATTTTCTATGAGCACCGGAGCCACACCGAGTCCTAGCACCGAACCTATGTTGAAACCACTGAATACAAACCCCACCGCTCTCGAACGCTCGCTCACGCTCACACTACGAGCGATGATATCCGTCGCCGCGCTCGGCGCCACGCCTTCTCCCAAACCGACGAGCACTCTCGCGATGAACAAACTCCTCTCATCCGTCCCCACGAACGGAATCGTTATCGTCGCCAGCGACAATAACAGCATTCCCAGCGGCAAAACCCTCGCCCCACCAAACTTGGTCGACATGTACCCACCCGGCAACTGCGAACACGCAAAGCCGTAAAAAAACGCGCTCTGAATGAACCCCGCCGTCGTGCTCGACCACCCGAAATCCCTCGCCATGGGTATGATCGCCACCGATATATTCACCTTATCCATGTTACACACCACGAACGCGAACACCGTGGTGAACAACACGCGATACCTCGACGGTGCGCCTCTCCAAAGGTTAGTTACGTCGGCGAGCTCGCGCGGAAACTCAAACGTCCAATCTCCGTCCTCTTCCTCGTTTCCCCATTCTCCCGTCCCCTCGACCGCGCTCGACGCCTCCCCATCGACCCCGCATTCATCACCGAACGTCCCCGACGCGCCGTTCCCGCGCGCGCCGCCGTTCCCACGCGTCGTCGGCGCTCGATCCGCTCGTCCCCCCTGGCTCGCCCGTCGCTGTCCATCCGCGTCGTCCGCCACCGCGCGCCATCGCGTTCGCGGCGTGCGAGGCGTCACGCGGTGGACGGGGCGAAACCGTTCGCGTCGCCGGGCGCGTTCGCGAGCGACGACGCCCGAGGGCGTCGGCGTCGACGTCGCGCGCATCGGCAGTTGGGTTGTAACGACCGAGTTCGTTCTCTGTCCGTTGTCACGAGCGGGTTGACGAGTAAAGACTCTTGATATTGATTTTCCAGCGTTTTGACGGGTCATTAATCAATAAAATACCCAGGGGGTGTCGATGAACCCTCTTCGTGAGCGAGGCGGCGCCCCACCCGGTGTTCACACGACGACGACGACGACGGCGGCGGCTCGCACCGACGAAAGGCGCGCGCACGGACGAAACGTAGACACCCATCATGTCCGCGAAAACCCCGACCAATCCGTCGGAAATGTCGCCGGAACAACGCGAAGCGGCGTTCGCCATGGCTGGACAAGAGATGGAGTACCGCGTGGAGCTCTTTAATAAACTCGTCGGTGCGTGCTACGAAAAGTGCATCGATAAAAAGTTTAAAGAGGGGGATTTGAACGTCGGAGAGAATTCTTGCGTGGATAGGTGCGCGGCCAAGTACTGGGAGAGCGTGGCGATCGTCGGGCAGATGTTGGGGGCGGCGGGGGCGACGGGCGGAGGACAGTGAGCGTTTTTCCGGACGGCGTTCGGCTTTAGCGGCGATTTTTTTATTAGGTCTATCGCGATTTGATTGTTTTTAAAAAGCACAAGTAGTGTACATGTTAGTCTAATCTGTCTGATGCATCCGGGTCGACGCGCGCTTGGCGTTTGGCGAGCCATTCGGCGAGTTCGGCAAAGCCTTCTACTTTGGCGAGCGCGGATGGGGTGTATCCCTCCTGATCGGGTTGGACGTGGCGAGACGTCAAGTTGCCGTGGGCGAGAAGCCACTCACAAATTTCTTGATTGCCTCGCTGCGCCGCCTTGTGAAGCGTGGAGTGCCCGTTGGCGTTGACGAGATTGAACGGAACACCGAGCGAACGCAGATAATCGCAACACTCGACCGTGCCCGATCCCATGGCCGTCCAACACGCCACGTTACACCCGTAGGCGTTGCACGATTGGTAATCACACCGAGCGCTATCTACGAGGTAACGCATGACGTCTATATGACCCTTCCAGCACGCCCAAGCAAACGCGGTGGAGCCGTCCTCAGTTTTAGAATTGACGTCTACGTCTCGCGTGAGAAGATATCGCACCACATTCGCGTGTCCATTTCGTGCAGCCCAGTGTAGGGCGCTTCTACCGGCGTAAGATCGCCGACCACTTTGCACCGCGCGCTGCGGATCCATCCCGGCGCACTCGACGAGAAATTTCACGCACTCTGTGTGACCGCCGCCCGCGGCCCACAGGAGCGCGTTGCTTCCGTGTTGATCTACCGATTCCTTTGCACTGGGATCCCATCCGTCCGCGACGAGCGCCTCTAATTTCGCTAATTCGCCCCTTCGCGCGGCTTCCAAGCCTGGAAGCGGTAACGCTTTCACGCGCCTCGCTGCGATGAGCGCATCGAGCACCGCGCCGTCTCCTCGCCTCGCCGCGTCCACGCCCGCCTTCAAATCGTCCTCTCGCATGAGCTTCTTCGCCTTGTTATCTACGTACGCAGAATCCTGACCCGAGAGGTCTGATTGTGAGCTGACGGTTGAGAGCGCGATGAGCGCGTTTCTTTCCCTATCCACGGCTTCCATCGCCTCTGAATGCAAATCCTCGTGCTTTGTCTTTCGATGCCACCACAACCCACGCTCACCGCCGCTGATAAATTTACCGCACTTATCGCACATCGCGCACCCGGCATCTCTCAATTCGGCATACCTTTCAATCGTACACGCATAAATAGTTCCAGATTCACCCTCGGCGACGCGCACGTCGGCTAAATGTTTCGCCGCAAACGCGTTCGGCACTCGCTCAACCGTCTCTCTCGCCAACTGTTTCGCCGTGAACCGCCGCTCCAATCCCATCGGTGACGCGCACGTCACTCGACCGTCGTTGGAAGCGTCTCCGCGACGAATCTCTGCGCTGCGAAGCGCGTGGAAGAGCGCGCTCACGATGCGGCAATCGACGTCGGCGCCGCCGGTTCGATGGTTCGCTCTGACCAACCGGTGCTCATCCACCACCGCGCCGAGCACCGCTCGCGCATCGCCGTGAAGCTCCGACACGGCGTCCAGGAGAGCCTCACGCACGCGGTTTAGACGCGCCGCCGCCTCGTCGTCCATCGCGTCCGTCGTCGTCGACATCGCGCGCGCGGCGCTATGTAAAGTTGAGTAAAACATTTTCTTTGCATGGATATGCAGATTTTGATTACAACGATGGTCAGTCTACCGGCGTCAACAGATGGTTGAGTTCGTCCTCGGTAGCGTTCTCAATCAGCTTTTCAGCAAGCTGCAACCTCTCGACGTATTTCCTGGAGAAGACGTCGATGTAGTAGCACGCGCCATTGTAGACGCTCGAGCCAAACGCTAGCCACATCAGAGCGGTGTGCGCGTAGTAATTTGAATAGCAAAACGGAATCGGGATAAAGGTGATGATGGTGTAGCACAGCTGAAACGTGACAAAGACAAATTTCGTCTTGATGCACTCGGCGTCGAAAAACTCATCTGCGCCAAAGAGGCCTATGTTCCGCATCAATTTCAACGCAAACTTGTTTGCCGGAGAATTTCTATCGTTCGCCAACCAACGCAGCGAAGTCATGAGCTCTGGGTGTCGCTCCAACTTGCCGCGGTCGATAAGCTCCGTTTTGAGCAAGTATAATCCTTGCCAAAAGAGATAGGCGAACATAGGATACACCATGAGGTCCAAGCATCCCTTATACACGGTCAACGTCGTGTCCATGTCTTTGACGCTCAATCTATTCTCATCATCGCCGAAACCATACCATCGCCCGCACCAAGTCATCAGGCACGGCATGGCGTGCACGAACACACTGTGCACTTTATCTACGCTGTGAAACACCAACGAGTTTCGCCACAGCGGAATCGCTAACAAGACGGGTCCATTGGCAAAGGCGAATATACACCGAAACATCGTCACGTCGTTCGTCCTCACCGTTAAAAACAAAAAGCACGCAATGTTGGCAAAGTAACAAAAATCGTACAAAAAGTACTGCCAACGAATCATCCGATAGTACACCGCTCGCACGACGACGACGCACGGCATCGCCCATCCGTAAAACACCCAAAATGTCTCTGGAAACCGCGTCGCTACGTACTCCGTAAACATCAACCCGTACACTCCGGCGCAAAACGACCACTTATCGATCCGTCGCATCACCTTGGGCACTTTAATCTTCGCGTTGACGTAATCGCGAACCCGCGTGTCCGGATTCCCCGTCACCGCCCGCCGCACCGCCGCTCTCGGCTTTCCGGCGCTCATCGACAGCAACTCACCCGGACTCACCCGCCTGGGTGGAGGAGGAGGCGTTTTCCCACCCTTTGACGACCCACCGCCGTCGCGCGTCGACCCGCCGCGTCGCAACATAACCGCGAATCACGCCTCGTCACGAATGGTCTCTTCGCCCCCCTAATGTATCGCGCGCGTCGTCGTCGTCTTCGGTTCGCGTGCGTTCGCGTTTTCGTTCGTCGTCTCAAATTTAGTTCGTTACGACGCGAGTCGAACAATGACGTCACATTCATGCCCGGCGACGACGATACCCTCCTCGATCGTCGCCGACGTCGCCGGTGCGTCTCCGCGCAATCGTGTCTCCTCGCGTGCGTGCTCACCGGCGTGCTCTACGTCGCGCACGCGTTCGTCGCGTCTCGATTCGTCGAACGTTGAACGATGCTGAAGACTCGTCAGCGTTGATTTCAACACAAAAAATATGACCCGGTGGACGATTGTCGACGCGCTTCCGGGACGGGCGCGCGTCGCGTTCGAGGATACATCGACCGGTGTCGTCGTCATCGAGTCGAACGCGGCAGACGGAAGGCTTTTGGAGCTGTCGGTGACGCGTTCGTGCGCGAGCGACGTTGAGCTGCGTAGGCGCTCGACGCTCGCGAGAGTGCTCGGGGTCGAGGCGGTTGAACTTAAACGAACGGATGTCGAGACGATTCGACGCACGATTGATGATATTTTTATCCGGCTGGAAGCGTGTCGAGGGACGACGCAAGCGGCGTATCGATCGAGTCACCCGAACGTTGCGCCGCTGTGCGCGTGGTTCATTTTGCGCGAAGACTCGGCGTTCGTGACGATTGAGCCGAGGCCAAAGTACACGATGGCGACTTGTTTGAGGCATGGATTCGGGGCGTTTCGTGACCCGGAACGCAAATCTCTGGCGGCGTATCAAATGTGCCGCGCCGTGGCGCACTTGCATGAAAAAAACATTGCTGTTGGGCGGCTCGCGTTGGAAGACATCTACGTTTCGACCTTGAGCGGACGCTCGGACGGCGTGCCTCTCATTCAAATAGGAGGGCTGTACCAATCTGCCCACGCCCGAGTCATCGTTCCGGGGGATGGGTTCGGTAGGCAAGTGGAGATTTCGGCGGAGAGCGCGAGAAGAAGAGCCGATTCGCGGATGCGAACGGATGTGCGAGCGATTACTTCAGCATGGCGAATAGGCGCGTTGAGCAATCTCGACTACGTCATAAAGCTCAACGAATTCGCCGGTCGCGGTAAGGATCGCGCATTCTATGCTGTCGCGCCGTGGACCATCGACTTTACGGCTTTCCCACTCAATAACGACGGTTCTCTCAATGGCGCGCGCGATTTGACGAGGACAAAGTGGCGATTGACAAAAGGCGACGAGCAGTTGGATTTTACGTACAAAACGACTACGCCGCCGCATCACGTCAGTGACGATTGTCTCAGCGAACTCGGTGTGTGCATAGCGCTGGCGAGACGATTGCCGCGAGAGACACTCTCACGCATCGTCCGCTCGCACGTCGTTGGCGACGAGTATCCGAAAGATCTTCAGCGGTTGTACGAGGTTTCACCTGATGAAGCGCCAATCGACTTTTACACAAACCCAGACGTGTTCAAGTCGACACACGTCGATATGCGCGATTTGCTCCTTCCAGAGTGGTCTCGTGTCGATGAGGGTGCTGGGGAGTACTTTATCAAAATTCACCGGGAAGTGTTCGAGTCGGCGGCTGTCAGCAAACACTTGCATGCTTGGATCGATCTTACTTTCGGTCACGCGACATTCGGCAAAGCCGCGCTGCGAGCGAAAAATGTCATCGCGCGAGACATACGAGATGACAAACTCACGGCACACGGACGCGTTCGTATATTTGATGCTCCGCATCCGAAGCGTAGCGTGGGCATGCTACCCCGACCCATGACGTCGCCAATGCGCACTGAACGATTCATGTCGAAAGACGGCGGGGCCGAAGAAGCGACGCAAACCGTAGTAGAAACACCTTTGCGAGAGGTGCAGCGACGCGATTTGCAAATGTTGGGTGAATGCGTCGGTGTGATTTACACTGGTAAAGAACGGCCCATCGCAACCGATGATCGCGTGGGTGGATTGTTTGACAGTTCGCCGCCGTTACGTCCAATGAACACAAGCCCTTTCACAGATGGCAAAGGAATCAAGAATCCATTCTATGAATCCGACCGCGCCTGGCTTGAGTGCATTCCCGACGAAGCGCGCGACATTGTTCAAATGTTGATGGATGCCTCAAAACCGAGCGACGCAGGAGCGGTGCGCGATTCTGTTCTCTTCACGCACGATATTAGAACAGCTGCGACTGCGCTTGGAAGGATGAGAGAGGCTCGAGATTCAAGCGCAGCGAGAATACTAGCGGCAGAGCGCGAATTGAGGGGGTCGTCACCGACTGTCGCGCATTTTGTGCTCGCCGACTTGAGCGCAGAAGTAGCGACGTACGTCTCTTCGCCAATGGATATCAAAGACGAAATGGAAATCGCAATGTGTCTCGCCTGCTTTGTGGAAACGAGTTGCGGGGTTGCACATCGGAATGATGTCAAACGTTTCATTCTCGATTTGTATACGCGCGTTTCGAGCGCGCCTTCTCCAGATTTGAGAGCGAGTGGACCGACGTTGAAGCGGGAACTGTTTCGATCGAGCGTGCTGGCTTCAGTACGCAAGTCGATCGGTTCAGCCACATTCGTCCGAGAAGTTCTACCTCTTCTGATATCCTGCTTGCGTCCAAACTTTTGTAGCGCGGAAGAACGCGAGATCGTATTCCTCGCGCTTAATCATGTCGTGCAGACTGTACCGATACCGGTTGTCGTTTTGCGCATCGTAAATGTCTTGCGCAAGGCGTTGTGTGTAAATCAGAACGATACATCCAGCGGAGCGCACGTAATCATAGCAGACGCTTTGTCTGCCATGGCGGATGTTCTCGGGCAAAACGGCGCCGAACACGTGCTTGGAGTCACGACGTCGTCGTCTTCCGTCTTGGAAGATCTGTCAGAGAATTGGCATCGCTCTGCGCCGGATCATGCGTTGCGGCCATGGAGCTGGTTTTCGACCAAGTCTGCTTCCGAAGAGGAACTACGTGAGGACTCGCATCTAAGCATGTCTCAGGTTTTGGCCAATGCGAAGATGGTGGATGAAGAACAGTGGCGAGTGCACCTGGACTCGCTCACTTCGTGGCGCGTTCACAGCAGAATTTCAAACCCGACAGCGCATGCAATGTCCATTAGCGAAGATGAAAATTTGATTTTGACGAATGGCGTTCACGCGAAACTGGCAAAAGTTAACAACGTCGTTCGTGTTTGGAGAACTGCCGGACCAATCATAGGTGGAGAACGAGGCGAGCTTGCGAGTTACTTTCACCCGAACGCGTCGGTCACGGCGAGTGCCTTCCTCAATTTTGCGTACGACCGATACGGTAATGTTTGTCGAGCGTCTTCGTGCGATGATAAAGGATACGTGCACGTGTGGAAAACTACCGGCGAACACGTTTGGCAGTTTCTTGCAAAGGATTCTGGAGGAATCACCGCTCTGAACGCGAGTGAATCGAACTATGGGCGTTTCATCACCGCAGGCGCATTACTGGGTGGCGTGGTCATGGCCGACGCGAGCGCTGGAAAGATTGTCAGACAATTCACCAGTGCGCGAGCGGAAAGTGCAGTCAGTGCGCTCGAAATGGAGCAAAACGGTATTATCCGTGCGAGCACTATAAATGGACGCATGTTTGCGCTCGATCCGCGCCAAACTGATGAACGGCCAGTGTACGATATCAAAGCGCACGAAGGTGCAATCAACAAAATACTCGCGACGCGCCGTGATGAGTACGAAATATTGACCGCGTCGAACGACATGTCCATCGGTCTTTGGGATGTTCGCGTCATAGATTCGAATTTAGACTCCAAGGCTCGATACAGCGGTCGCATCAGAACATTCAGAGGTCACCAGAGTGAAGTCCGCGACATTGCGGTAAACTCGACCGGGGACGTTTTCAGCGTGAGCGGCAATTCAGTTGGTATCTTTTCATTAGCATCTACTGATGAGCGTTTCGCGAGATTCGCTCCTCTAGCGGTCCACGGGCCGGCGGTCCCAGCGGTGTTACACGCGCATTCACCGCCGCCATTCAGCGCTATCGGTTTACTCCCGAATTCCAGATTGTTTGCGCTCTTGAATTCCGAAGGCGTCTTGAGCATTTGTCATTAGGTAGTATAGCCTTATCGTAGGAATCTTAGAAGTCATAGTTCTCGCGGCGAGCAATTGCTTTCGCGCGCACGTCTCGTCGACGCGCACACGCATCCGTTTTTCTCTACGAACAAACCGTCGACGCAGCAATCCTTAAAGTTGATGCCAGAGAATTGCAAAAAATCGGCGGCGCCACTGAATTTTCCCGTTGGATCCATCCGACGCGCGGAACACGCAAAATGGCAGAACGACAGGCCGTATTCCTTTGTACCGTCGAAACATCCGACGCGTTTAGGAAAACCGTACTTGCCCCAGTGTAATCTCCCGTCACACTCTGATCCGCGTAAGACGCGCAACGCATCCTCAAATTTGGCGTTTCCTCGTCGATTACTGACGCGCGAGTACGTGACGAAATCCTCAATGTTGATGTAGAGTGTTCCGACGCGACCATGTGCCGGTGATAACCACGCACTCTCGGGCTTGAGAAACCGAATCAACGCTTGCGATCGGAAACCTGAATCAAGTTGCTGGTCTCCGTACAGCGCGTCTTTGAACGCTCGCATGCAGGTGCCGGCTTTGGATAACGGTACAGCCACTTCGCATTGCTCGTATCCGTACACTTGATGCATGTCGTACTGACGCTCAGTCATTGTAAGGTAAGAATCGCGTCGTTCGTCGATCACATCCACTATGTTGGATGTCGTCGCGCGTTTCCATTGCCTAGCCCAAGACGGCGCTGCGCTATCGACAGCCATGAGCGTGACGGATCGAGTGATGTCGCGCGGCGAGCTCGGTGGTTGCGTTTCCGCTTCCCCGTGTCTCGTCAACAAACCTAGCGAGACAGACGACATCTCGGGACTGAGTCGTCGCGCGTCGTACCGTTTCGATGTCTCGTACGTTGCATCGCGCCTGAAGGTAATCTTTGACATTTCGCGAAGAGGAATGTACCAGAAAAACTGACTCTCGTCGAGAGCGAGGATATCCTTCTTTTCCATCGCGCATGACCAAGCGGCATCAATATCGCTGTGCGTTTGTTCGCACGCGCGCACGGCGTTCTGCACGCGAAACATTTCGTCGACAAATTCGTCTGGCGTAACGTCAACGTTTTGTCTTCGCACCTGAGAATTTGGAACGACTCGAAGCGTCACATCAACGATAACGCCCAACCTCCCGACGCTCGCCCGGAGCGCGTTGAAGAGTGACTTTGATGTCGTCGTCTCATCGTAGCGATCGATCGATCCATCCGCCTTGACGACGGTGCACGCGACGAGCTGAGAACTGAGAGATCCCCATCGCAGCGAAGACCCGTGCGTCGCGGTCGCCACCGCGCCGCCAATCGTCTGATCTATAAACCACGGAAACGCCGGAAGCGTGTACCCACGCTCCGCCAGTCCATCTAGCAACGCCCGCGTCGTCATCCCCGCGTCCGCGCGCACGAAACCCCCGCCTTCATCCAACCAAAATCTCGACGACGCCGAGACGCTTCGCACGCCAGACGCGTCCACGTTCACCCCATCGTCTCCATCGCTCGAGCAAAACAACCCAGGATTCCAACTGTGCCCAGCCCCGTTCGCCCGCACCTTATCCGCGCTCGCCACGCTCTCCGAGCAATCCCGCAGCGACACCGGACGCGCCATTCGGACCTCGCTCGAACACGCGTGTTTCCCCTGGAAATTGGACAAGTCTCGAGGAAACTCGCTTCGTACCGTCGGCCACTTCATCGCGAGCACGCACGCGCCGACGACCACCGCGCGCGCGCTCCGCCTCCCCATGCCGTCGTCGTCGTCGTCGTCGTCGTCGCCTCCCTCTCGCTCCGTCGCGCGGTGTGGGGCGCGGACGCTTCGTGTTCCCGAGGACGCGTCACACGGCGGTTGTGCTGACTTTTTACACATTACACACTGTTTACACATACACACACGCTGCGATTCGAACCGTCAGTCGTGACGCTGGACAAAACCCTCGGAATTTTCGGGTTTTTTTGAAATCGCGCCCGCCGATGGATGGATGGATGGATTTCGTTGCGGACTGGCGGCCGACGGCCGGCACACGCGGACGCGGAAGGACGATCGACGAGAGGACGATCGATCGACGACGAGAACAGCGAGAGCGCCCGGACCAGGAAACGAGAGCGCGGCGTGGAGCATGGACCGAGTGTTCCCGGAAGCGTTGAAGACGCTGAAAGAAGCGGACAAGGATGTGTACGATCTCATCCAACTGGAAAAGCGCCGACAAATCGGTGGGATTGAACTCATCGCGAGCGAAAACTTTACGTCGGCGCCGGTGATGGAAGCGTTGGGATCGGCGCTGACGAACAAGTACTCGGAAGGGTTGCCGGGAGCGAGATATTACGGTGGGAACGAGGTGATCGATAAGGTGGAGACGCTCTGCCAGGATCGGGCGCTGGCGGCGTATCGGTTGGACGCGAAGGAGTGGGGCGTGAACGTGCAGCCGTACAGTGGATCTCCGGCGAACATGGCGGTGTACACAGCCTTGTTGCAACCGCACGATCGCATCATGGGATTGGACTTGCCGTCTGGTGGACACTTGACGCACGGATACTACAACGCGCACGGGAAGAAGATCAGCGCCACGTCCATCTTTTTCGAGTCGTTGCCATACAAGGTTGATCCGGCGACGGGTTACATCGATTACGATAAGCTCGAGGAGAAGGCAATGGACTTCCGCCCGAAGATGATTGTGTGCGGTGGTTCGGCGTACGCGCGCGACTGGGATTACGCGCGTTTCAGAGAAATTGCCGACAAGTGCGGCGCCATGTTGATGATGGATATGGCGCACATTTCTGGCTTGGTTGCCGCGGAAGAGCAAGCGCAACCGTTCGAGTACTGCGATATCGTTACCACGACGACGCACAAGTCTCTCCGCGGTCCGAGATCTGGTATGATTTTCTTCCGCCGAGGCGTCAACGCGAAGACGGGTAAGGATTACAACTATGAGTCTCGAGTCAACATGTCCGTCTTCCCGGCGCTTCAAGGCGGTCCGCATAACCACCAAATCGGTGCTCTCGCTGTTGCGCTCAAGTACGTGCAAACTCCAGAGTTCAAGACGTACATTCAGCAAGTCAAGGCGAACGCCAAGGCGCTCGGCGAGGCTTTGGTGGCCAAGGGTTACTCCCTCGTCACGGGTGGCACCGACAACCACTTGGTGCTCTGGGATTTGCGCCCGCTCGGTTTGACTGGTAGCAAGATGGAGTACTTGTGCGACTTGCTCCACATCACCTTGAACAAGAACGCCGTCTTCGGTGACGCGAGCGCCTTGTCTCCAGGTGGTGTCCGCATCGGCGCTCCGGCGATGACGTCTCGCGGCCTCGTCGAAAAGGACTTTGTGCAAATCGCCGAATTCTTGGCGCGCGCCGTCAACTTGTGCTTGGAAGTGCAAGCGAGCCACGGTAAGATGCTCAAGGACTGGAAGAAGGGTTTCGAGGGTAACGAAAAGGTTACGGCGCTTCGCGCCGAGGTTGAGGCATTCGCGTCTGGCTTTGACATGCCCGCCTTCACCGCCGCCAGCGTCGACATTTGAGTTTTCCCCGTCAAGTTATTAATAACAACACGTATTCAGTATCACAACACTATTAAGACTCAATCAAGTCATCATCTACACGTGCGCCGCTTTGTTTTCGCGTTTTAAACACCTGGGCGCAAAGTATGCGATGCACCACGCGCCAATCGGCGCGGTTATGAGAATGGAAAGCAGCGCCGTCACCAATAGCTTTTTACCATTGATGGCTTCATCTGAATCGGCGCCGTGCGTCGTCAACGCCTGATCGTACACTACGCTCGCGAGAGCAGCTTGAATGGTTGCTTTCGGCGTCCATGCGAGCGCGATGAAGGCGCGTTCGCGTAAATCCATGCGTGCGCTCTTCGCGGTTGCTAAAAACACGCCGGCGGCTCGAGCGATGCCGGCGAGACAAATAATTCCAATCGCCTTACCCGCGTCTCCAGCCTCGAGCACATGCAAATCCAGCGTACAACCTATGATGACAAAAAGCATCGGGGCGGTGAATTCGGCCCAAAACGTGTTCAGCACCGCGCTCGTCGCCTTGAGCGCGTCTTCACTGCCGCTTCGTTTCCATGCTTCGGCGACCGACACGCAAAAGACGATGCACATCAATGCCCCACCTCCGCTCGTCTCCAACTCCTTGGACGCAAAAACGATTACCATCACCACCGACACGATTACCGACGCGTCTGACAACGGCGTGTTCGCGCGCCCCGGAGAACTCAACAACGCGGATCTCACCGACGCCTCGGCTAACAACCATCCGCCGACGACGCCAACGACGAGCTGCGTCGGCACTCTCCATGCCAAATCGCTCGCCGATCCCCCACTCGACGCGAAAACAATGCTAGAAACGATTCCAAAACCGACAATGCAATAGATCCCATCGAGCGAGCTCGCACTCAGGATCAAATCCGGCACTTCCTGCTCGAACCCGTTCGCCGTCAATTCAACCATCGGCGGCACGACG
>Ga0181580_10003247_pt1 | contig 13228 bp, 10 predicted proteins | sample 071ome_23_FD_132413 | JGI IMG/M metagenome (GOLD analysis project Ga0181580, IMG submission 132413) | Coastal salt marsh microbial communities from the Groves Creek Marsh, Skidaway Island, Georgia - 071403BT metaG (megahit assembly) | ecosystem: Environmental > Aquatic > Marine > Intertidal...
CAGCAAGGCCTCAGACCCAAGAGAACGCTGCGACTCGTACTATGGACCAATGAGGAGAATGGCATGGCTGGGGTGCGAACCTACCAGAGGGATCATGCTGAGGAAATGGCTCAGCACGTATTGGCTATTGAATCTGATGCTGGTACTTTTGAACCCGAAGGGTTCAGCTTTACTGGGAGTGAGCAGGCGATGCCCTTCCTTGAGTCGATTGGCTCCATGCTCAAGCCCATTGGTGCGAGCCGCCTCAAGTGGGGTGCAGGGGTTTCTGACATCATGCACTTGGTTGCCGATGGTGTGCCAGTCATGGGCTTGGATGTGGATCGAACACGCTATTTCTGGTATCATCACACCGCTGCCGACACGGTTGACAAAGTGGACAAGGATTCATTCAACCGCTGTGTGGCAGCCTCGGCCATCATGATGTGGATCGTGGCAGATATGCCCCAGAGGCTCCCACGCTGAAGAAGCCATTCCCAGATTTGAACCCATCACAAAGAATTCAAGTGCCATGATCTGGCAATGCCGCCAACAGCTTTGGGACCTAAGCCATCGCCCGCTTGTGATGGGGATTCTCAATGTGACCCCTGACTCCTTTTCGGACGGGGGAGAATATGAGGATCCCTCCAGAGCGGTAGAACGCGCCATGACCATGGTTCATGAAGGGGCGGATATAGTGGATATTGGGGGGGAATCCACCCGTCCTGGGGCTCCGGAGGTCAGTCAGCAGGAAGAAATGGAGCGTGTGATACCAGTCCTAGAGCGCCTGGTATCAGCCGGATGCTCAGCTCTGAGTGTTGATACCCGCAAAGTGGAGGTAGCCCGCGCTGCTGTGGAGTGCGGAGCGAGTATTATCAATGACGTGGAAGCTTCCCGTAGTGATCTGGCCATGTGGCATCTGGTGGCCGAGAGCGGGGTAGGCTATGTGGCCATGCACATGCAGGGCCAGCCTCGCACCATGCAGCATGCGCCCAACTATTCGGAAGTGGTTTCAGAGGTCTATGCTTTTTTTACCGAGCGACTGGATGCCATGCACCACTTAGGGATCAAAAAGCAGCAGGTTGTGCTGGATGTGGGTATTGGATTTGGTAAAGATCTCTCCCATAATCTCGAGCTTCTTAGGTCCATTGAATGTTTTGGTAAACTCGAGCGTCCTATCATGTTGGGTGTTTCCAGGAAGTCGCTGTTCAAAGCTCTCCTTGGGGTTGAAGAACCCTCCAGACGGCTACCTGCTGGGCTTGCCACTGCGCTCTGGGCCGTGAATCAGGGCGTCAAGATTATCAGAACCCATGATGTGGCCGAGACGGTTCAGGCTCTGGCCATGTGGGAAGCCTTGCAGGGTAAAAACCAACTATGAATTTAGACGCATCATGGTCCATGTTATGGCGACCGCTGGTCGAGGTGACCATCCTTGCCATCGGGATCTATTACGTATTGATGTTCGTCAGGCGCACCCATGGCTGGGGCGTCCTCATTGGGTTTTTGGTTTTATTGGGTATGCTGGCTGTCACCGCCCTCTTGGATCTTACGGTGCTCAAGTGGATGCTACTCCAATTTTTCGGTTTCTCCGCTTACGCCATCTTGATTCTTTTTCACCCTGAGATCCGCCGTCTTCTTGCCCGCTTGGGCAATTTGCCGAGCTTTGCCCGCATCCGGGAATTGCGAGAAACCATCGAAGTGATCGTACAGAGTGTCGATCGCCTATCCAACGTCAAGATAGGAGCCCTGATGGCGATCGAGCAGAACCATGATCTTTCGCAACTTGTTGAACTGGGTGTTCCGGTTGATTGTGAGGCGACACCCGAAATGCTTGAGACCATTTTTTTTCCCAATAACGCCATCCATGATGGGGGTGTGATCATCCAGGGGGATCGCATTGCTCATGCTGCCTGTATTTTTCCTCTTACCCGTCGTCAGGACCTACAAAAATCGCTGGGAACGCGGCACCGGGCAGCCATTGGTCTGAGTGAGGAAACTGATGCGGTGGTGGTATTGGTCTCCGAAGAGACGGGGATGATCTCCTATGCTCACCAAGGTAAACTTGTGAGGGGGCTTTCGTGCGAGGAATTGCGATCGGTTCTCAGCACTTTGCTGGTTAAGACATCACAGTCGGACAAGCGTGCCGCCCGCCAGGCTGCCCTGGAACGTCGACTCGAAAAGAAGACTGTGTCCTGAAAATGAATCGCCATTACCTTAAAACTTATCTGGCCCGCATTGTTGAGAACCCAGGATGGAAATTGGTTTCTCTCCTGCTTTCCATTGGTCTGTGGGTGGTTATCCGCATCGCCGTGGTAGAAGCCTACGAAGCCAATCAGGAAAACCGCGGGCCACTAGCCAGTCGGCAGATTCAGCAAGTACCCATCATCATCCAAACCTCTTCAACCGATACCAATCGCTATGTCATTGAACCCCAGGTCGTATCGGTGAGTGTTCAAGGTCAATCGGTGTTGCTGGAAACACTTGATGCGGGGCGTATTCGAGTGGTAGCCGACCTGACTCAGCAGAGTGGAGAGGATGCTTTCGCCGTCGCCTTGGAGGTGGAAGTGCCCGATGATTTTACTTTTCGAGATTGCCAGCCCCAGAGCATACGAGTCGGCCGGGTGAATTAATACGCTCCAGAAGGGTCCCTGCGAGCCAGTTTGGCTGCCAGCTGGATGGCGCTGATCAAACTGGACTCCCGGGCTAAACCCTTCCAGGCAATATCAAGTGCCGTCCCGTGATCCACACTCGTTCGGATGATGGGTAACCCGAGGGTGGTGTTGACTGCTGTATCAAAGGCAAGCGCTTTGACTGGAATGTGCCCCTGATCATGATACATGCAGACATAAACATCACAGTCTTGGCGTTTCTGAGGTAGAAAGGCCGTGTCGGGAGGAATCGGACCCTCAACTTGGTAGCCTTCTGCTCGCGCTGCCAGGATGGCCGGTTCGATGATGTTTTCCTCCTCTTGGTTCCCGAACAATCCATTTTCCCCAGCATGAGGGTTGAGTCCACAAACCACGATTCGGGGTTGCCTTCCCCGAATGCGCTGCAACCCATCAGCCGAAAGCCGGATGACCTCTAGTATCCGCTGGGTATTCAGGTGGGAGGGCACCTCCGCGTAACCTATGTGAACCGTGACAAAAGTGCAGGTAATCGCCTCTGAGTATTGCATCATGCACCAGCTTTCAGAAGCAGAGCGCGCGGCAAACATTTCGGTGTGGCCAGGGTAGGGAATGCCAGCTAGGGACAGCGCCTTCTTATTGATCGGGGCGGTGGTGACGGCATCGACCATGCCGCCCAAGGCTGCATCGATGGCTCGTTGGATAAATTGATAACTGGCCATCCCTGTATGGGCATCCACCTGAGCAGGGACAAAATGATCTGGCTTCAACACCTCAAGATCCAGGATCAAGGGTTCTTTGGGGCGCTCGGTTAAGGGCAGAGCTGAGGGGGTAGGACCGCTGCGAGATGCCTTGCAGATTGGGGCTTGCCTCACGATGCCTAGTTCATCGGCGCATCGTTCGAGAATGGGGCCATCGCCAAAGATCACGGGGATGCAGGCCTCCAGCACAGACCTATCGAGCATTGCCTTGAGGCAAACTTCAGGCCCAACCCCAGCAGGATCTCCCATGGTGATGGCAATGATGGGTTTTTCGGACATCAAGTCCATAGCAATAAGGCCTTTGAACACCTTCAGGCGAGATCAATTTCCACAGACAGCCTCCCCCCATGAGTGCATACTGGGATCTCGAACATCATGCTGGGTCATCCTGGAGTGTCTTGCTGGCTTATGACCTCACTGAATAGGGCAACTATTGACCAGAGTATCCCGTTGCATACCTCAAGTGTTCACGATAAAATAATTCCTCACCACACTCCATGACTTTGGGTTATTCACCACTCTGCTTGCCTTCTTATGCTTGGGGGGCCTTCTGCTTGCTAATTGGCTGCCTTGAAGTCCTTCAAGGTGAATCGGTTGATCTGGAAGGGCGGTTTGATCGCCAGGTAAGGCCCTATATTAAGCGTTATTGCCTGGACTGCCACAGCGGTGATCGCCCGAAGGCCAAATTTGATATCAGCTCCTTCGATTCATTGGATGCGGTTCGCCGTGATTTTGGGCACTGGGACTTGATCCTTGAGCGTCTTGAAACAGGCGAAATGCCTCCAGAGGATGCTGAGTTCCTCCCAAGAGCCGAGGTAAGCCAATCGGTTATCGAATGGATGCACCAATTCCGGCGCTCGGAGGCAGCCAGGCAGGCAGGCGATCCTGGGCCCGTTCCAATTCGTCGTCTCAGCCACGCCGAGTATACCCATGTGATAGAGGATCTGACTGGAGTGGCCATCTCCCCTGCAGCCACCTTCCCGCTGGATCCTGCCAATGAGCAGGGCTTTGACAACACCGCTGAATCCCTGACAGTTTCCCCTGCGTTGTTCCAAAAATACCTGGAGTCAGCTCAAGAGGTGGCCAGGCATCTTGTCATGACGCCGCGTGGATTACATTTTGCGCCCTACCCGGTGGAGACCGAAACCGATCTGGATCGTTACGGCGTGTACCGAATTGTTGATTTTTATCGATCTCAGAATACTCGGCTGGAGGATTATTTCGAGGCTGCCTGGCGTCTAAAGACAGAGTCTGGTTTGGGTTCATCCACGCAGGCTTGGAAGCATTCGGTCGCAGGGTCTGGGCTGAGCCGAAAATACCTGCAGACCCTTTACACCCTGCTCGAAAGCCAGGACCATGATCATGGCCCGATACGCCGCTTGCGGGAGTTATGGCGTATGCATGCTTCCCCAGACAAACCCCATGACAAGGTGCTTCCTGAGGAAAGGTTCAAGGTCATGGCTGATTACATCCAATCAGTTCGTGCGCTGATCAGCTTCCAAATCCCTCACCTGCGATCCAAGGGAATCCACAACGGCAGTCAGGCCTTCGTGCTCTGGAGGAACCGGCAGAAAGCGTCCCGTCGCATGCTGGTTGATTTGGCACGCATCCAAGAGACACTATCGACTAGCGGTCATTTATTGGGATTCGACCCACCGGACGACCAAGCGCCTTCCTTGCTCGCTCCCGAACAAATCCAATCCCTTGAATGGTTCGGCCGTGTCTTTCCTGATGGTTTCTACGTTGCTGAGCGTGGTCGTGAGTTTCTGGATCCCGACCCCAATCGCCAGGAGGTCGAAAAGGGACGACTTCTTAGTGCAGGTTTTCACAGCATGATGGGCTATTTCCGAGACGATGAGCCACTATACGAGCTCCTCCTTGAGGAGGCTGATCAAGCCAAATTGGACCAGCTTTGGGAGTCCCTTCATTTCACGACGCGAGCTCCCATGCGTCAGCATCAAGGTATGGTATGGTTCGAACGCACGGATTCAAAATTCATGCGCGATGAGGGATTCGATTTTGCCAGAGCAGAGGACAAGGATGTGACTTCCGAACCCAAGATTCGTCGTTTGGCTGATGTCTATCTCACCAAGGCAATCTCCATGGGGGCCGATGCCCTGGCCGTGGAAGCGATCAAGGAGCATTTTGAGGTCATCAACCATCAAATCAGACAAGTCGAATCCTGGATGGAGGAGGCGCGTTACCATCACCTCAAGGCTTTGGAAAGGCTGGCGGCAATCGCTTATCGCCGGCCCCTTGAGGTTATGGAAGCAGAGTCAATGCGCCGCTTTTATCGGCGCCTTGTCATAGAGGATGGTCTGAGTCACGAGGAGGCCATCCGAGACAGCCTCATCAGTATCCTGGTTTCGCCTCATTTTTGGCATCGGCTTGATCTTGCAGCTGAATCGAATCAGGGCCACGCACTCAGCGGCCAGGCTTTGGCTAATCGGCTGAGTTTCTTTCTCTGGTCGAGCCTGCCGGATGAGCCCCTTATGGTTGACGCGCTTGCTGGCCGTTTGGCCGAAAAGAGTCTTCTCATTCAACACATGCGACGCATGATCCAGGATATTCGCTTCAAGCGCATGGTTCGGGAATTCATGGGGCATTGGCTGGGGTTTCGCCAATTTGAAGATCATAACAGCGTCGATCGAAACCGCTTCGCCAATTTTACCCCGGCTCTTCGAAGCGCCATGTTTGAGGAGCCGATCCGGTTTTTTCAAGAGTTGGTCCTCCAGGATCGGCCCATGCTCGAACTGCTGTATGCCGAGCATACCTGGGTTAATCCAGTCTTGGCCAATCACTATGAGATTGTATTGCCTGAAGGCCTGAAACCAGATCAATGGATCAAGGTGCAGGCTGCAGACAGGTACAGGGGGGGACTTCTGACCATGGGGGTGTTTCTGACCATGAATGCTCCAGGGCTTAGGACCAGCCCCGTCAAGCGAGGCTACTGGCTGGTTCACCAGTTGTTGGGTCAGCCAATTCCTCCGCCTCCGCCTAACGTGCCCGAATTGCCGGCTGATGAAAGTCGCATGGACGTATCGTTGCCAGAGATGCTTGCCAGGCATCGACAAGTCAGCCAGTGTGCTCAGTGTCATGAAAAATTTGATGCCATGGGACTTAGCTTTGAGGCCTACGGGCCCGTAGGCGAGCTTCGCACTCAGGATATGGCAGGGCGGCCGATTGCCGATGCTGTGCGTTTTCCTGATCAGACGCAAGGGGTAGGGGTTGATGGCTTGAAAAGGTATCTTAAAATCCAACGCGAAGGGGATTTTATTCGCCAGTTGACCTCCAAGCTGTTGGCCTATGCCCTGGGTCGTAACCTGATGCTTTCGGATGAACCATTCATCGAAGAAGTGATCCAGGGACTCGATGCCCACGATCACTCGATTCAGTGGTTGATTGAACAGATTATCACCAGTTCACAGTTCCAGAACCGTCGTGGCGATTCTCAGGTGACATGGAGCCCCGCATTATGAAAAACAAACGATTAGCAGAGCACGATACCTCTTGGTCACGCCGCCTCTTCCTGCAGGGTGCCGGTGTAGCGATGTCCCTTCCATGGCTGGAATCTCTCTCAGTGTTTGCCAAGGCACAGTCCCTCCCGGGGGAGGGGGCTTCCTCCTATCCGCGTCGATTTGCGGCGCTGTTCATGGCCAATGGCGTCAACCCTCATCATTTTTGGGCCAAAGCTGGAGAATCGGGACTTGAACTCGGTAAGAGCCTTGAGCCGCTGGCTCCCTACACCTCCAAGATGAATTACATTTCCGGGCTTTTTAACAAGAACGCGACGGGTGTGGGGATTCATCCAGGCCAGACGGGTAACCTCCTTTCGGGTGCGTCGCTTCAAAAGGGAGCCACCTTGCGCGGTGGTATTAGCATGGACCAGGTATTGGCCGAGCGTCTGGGGCATCAAACCATACAACCCAGCCTGGTGCTTGGCTGTGAACAGCCCGTGACTGGGTATCACGAAACCAACTTCTCCATGGCCTATGGCTCTCATATCTCCTGGCAAAATGAAAGCTCGCCGGTTCCCATGGAGGTTTATCCTTCTTTGGCCTTTGACAGCCTTTTCGAAAACAAGGGAGGCATGCGTCATTTGAGCATTCTCGATCGTGTGCGTGAACAGACCCAAGACCTGACGCGTCGGGTAAGCCGTGCTGATCAAGCAAAGCTTGATGAGTATTTTACCAGTGTCAGAGAGGTTGAAAAACGTATCGAATCCCAGCGGCGTCTCAAAGACAAGGCCGATGTCAGCTGGATCAAACGACCTCAGGATAGATTTGTTATGGAGCGACCTGAAAATGGGTTGCCTGAGGATATTCGAGAGCACATGCGCCTGATGTGTGACATCTTGGCTCTTGCCTTCCAGACCGATAAGACACGGGTTGCTACCTTGTTGCTATGCCGCGATATTTCGGGTCTGTTCTATCCCTTTCTTGATGCGCGCAACGCCCACCACAGTGCCTCGCACCATGATGAATCCGATGAATTTGAACGCATCACCCGCTACTACATTGGTCAACTTGCTTACCTAGCCAGCCGACTGGATGCCATGCCAGAGGGAGAGGGAACGGTATTGGATCACTCCTGCCTGATTTGGATTTCCAATATGTGGTCAGGGAGCAAACATGATTCAACCAAGGTGCCCCTCATCACGCTTGGTGGGCTTGATGGATCCCTGGAAACGGGTCGGGTGCTGGACTATTTGGATGACTCAGACGAGCAACGCAAACTTTGCAGTTTTTATCTCTCCATCATGGACCGAATGGGGGTGAGCCTGGAAACCTTTGGGGATGCTGATACTCGCCTAAAGGGCATCTAGCATGGCGGTGTTCATTTCTGGATTTTGACGGGCATGGTTTTAAGGCGTGACCCAGCGCTCATCTTAGGGACATCATGGGTACATGCCTTGCCGAATTGCATCCCTTGCCCTGCTGTGGGTCCTTGGTCTTCTGACGCTGCAATCTGAGGACTGGAAGCTCAAAGAGCTGGAATACAACCAGCCTGGAATGAGTGTTGACTTAGGCGTGGGGCTCTGGGCATGGCCCATGCCTATGGATTACGACCAAGATGGTGACCTGGATCTGGTCGTCGCCTGCCCTGATAAGCCCTCCAATGGGGTGTATTTTTTCGAAAACCCTGGGCTTGCCCCGGGGCAATCGCTGCCTATTTTCCGCAAGGCAATCAGGGTGGGAGATGCCTCACAGAACATGCAGGTCAGCTATGTCGCAGGGCAGGCTCGAGTGCTGGTAGAAAATCAGGAGTGCCTTGATTTCCGGAATCAGGGCTTCGCCTCGCGTGCGACCATTTACCCTGAAGCCCGCTTTCACCCCGGACAAACCCGAGCCCGCATGTGGCGTTATGTGGACTGGGAGGGCGATGGTGATCTGGACCTGATGGTCGGGGTTGGGGATTGGTCAGATTACATCTGGGATCAGGCCTATGATGCTCAGGGGCGATGGCAGCATGGTCCCTTACATGGGTGGGTGTATCTGATTGAAAACCAGGATGGGGTCTATGCCAAAAACCCAGTCAAGGTGATCGCAGGTGGGAGTCCAGTGGATGTCTACGGATGGCCTAGCCCCAATTTGGCTGATTTTGATGGCGATGGGGATCTGGATCTGCTTTGCGGTGAATTCCTAGATGGATTCACTTATTTTGAAAACATCGGTAGTCGCCAATCCCCTAGTTATGCTTCGGGGCGACGGCTAATGAATTCAGCTGGAGAGTCCCTGAAAATGGACCTGCAAATGATTACCCCAGTGGCCATTGACTGGGATGGCGACGGGGATATGGATTTGGTGGTAGGGGATGAGGATGGCAGGGTGGCTCTAGTGGAGCATCTTGGCAGGGTCTCAGGAGGTATGCCTGAGTTCAGAGCTCCAGTTTATTTTCAACAGGAGGCCGACACCCTGAAATTCGGTGCTCTGGCCACCCCCTTTGCGCATGACTGGGATGGTGATGGCGATGAGGATATTCTCTGCGGCAACACGGCCGGACAAATCGGTATTTTTATCAATTTGGATGGTAACGGTAAGCAATGGAGTGCCCCCTCCTTGCTGGAAGTGGACGGCAAACCCTTTCGTATCACCGCCGGTGAGGATGGATCGATACAGGGGCCAGCCGAAGCCAAGTGGGGCTACACGACTTTTTCGGTTGCTGACTGGGATGGCGATGGTCATGAAGATGTGATTGTCAATTCCATCCTGGCTCGCCTGATGCTGCTCAAAAACCGTTATGGGCGCTTTGAGTCCCAGCCCTTGCCCTTTTGGAGACGGTCACGCCCACCCACTTTTTATTGGTGGGATACGTTGGCAGAGGAGACCCAGACTCAGTGGCGCACGACCCCTTTTGCCTGTGATTTTGATGGCGATGACCTGATGGACCTGATCCTGCTCGATCAAGAAGGTTACCTAACCTGCCAAAGCCGTGCCTTGAAGGATCCCAGACATTTTGTGAATGAAGATGAAGAGCCCATTCGGCTCAATGCCAAGACAGCCGGTGGCAGTGGTCGCATCAAACTCGATGTGGTGGACTGGGATGGCGACGGAAGGTTGGACATCCTAGTCAATTCGGAAAATGCGACCTGGTATCGTAATTGTGAAACCCGATCCGGCAAGATCGTCCTCAAGCGCATAGGCCCTCTTGCCAGACGCAATGTGGCGGGGCATACCTCCAGCCCCTCGACCTGCGATTTTGATCGGGATGGGCGTCCCGACCTTTTGATTGGGGCAGAAAATGGACGCATTTATTACATCGCCCACCAGGACTGTATTGCCTACCCGAAAGCCTCCCTCCAGGCCAGAGGACCTCAGGCCAAGCAAGCCCCTCCTTTTGCTGGTTGGCGCGACGCCTCTTTCATTTATGACCAGGCGCCATTCCCAGAATGCCATGCTTCGACGATTGCTCAAACCTCCCGTGGACTGGTAGCGGCCTGGTTTGGTGGGACACGCGAGAAGCATCCAGATGTCGGCATTTGGAGTAGTTACCACGATGGGGAAGGGTGGTCGACTCCTCGGCAATGGGCAGACGGCGTTCAGCACGCTGATCTCAGATATCCCACCTGGAATCCGGTGCTCTATCAGCCCCCAGGCAAGCAACCGCTGATGCTGTTTTTCAAGGTGGGCCCTAATCCTCAGCAATGGTGGGGAGAGGTGTTGTTCAGCTATGATGGGGGACGTTCCTTCCGTGATCGCCGTCGCCTTCCAGAAGGCATGGACGGTCCTGTTCGGTGCAAACCGCTGCTACTACCCTCGGGTGTGTTGCTGTGTCCTTCCTCTACCGAACATGGCAATGACTGGCGCTTTCACTTTGAACGCCTGAGCAATCTGTCTCACCCCGAACTGGGATCGTCCTGGTCCAGACATGAACCTGAGGAACAACCTTTCCAGATTATTCAACCCACTTTCTTGAGTCATCCCGACGGCAGCTTGCAAGCCCTGTGCCGCTCCAAGCACGAACGTATTGTTCAGAGCTTCTCGCGAGATGGAGGCCTGACCTGGTCACCTCTCGAACGCACCGACATGCCGAACAATAACTCGGGTATTGAGTCCTTGAGCTTGTCCGACGGGCGTCATTTACTGGTTTACAATCACATGGGTGGAGGCAGGCGTCAGGAGGGCTGGGGGTTTCGCAACCGAATCCATCTGGCCATAAGCGAGGATGGTCGTTCCTGGCAAGCGGTTGCTGAGCTGGAATCAGCTGAAACTGGAGAATTCTCCTACCCTTCCATGATTCAGGCCAGCGATGGTCTGGTTCACATCACATACACCTGGAATCGTCAGCGCGTGCGGCACATGATTCTGGATCCTGCAGCACTCGAACCCATAGGGCCGGTTAGTCGCTTTGATGCCCCTTGATCGCGTTTGATTCGCCGGTTTTCTCCGGTGGTCCGATCAAAACCACAAATTCTCCCTTAACACGTATCGAATGCCGATCCTGCCAGAGATGCTCAGCCCTTCCCCGTGTCCATTGCTCGAATTTTTTGGTTAATTCTCTGGCTAGAACCACCTCTCTTTCGGGCATCAGATCCTTGAGTTCCTCAAGCAACTTTTCAATGCGATGGGGCGATTCATAAAGCACCAATGTGGCAGGCAGGGAGCGACAAGACTCTAGCTTGCGACGTCTCCTGGCGCTTTTGCGATCCAGGAAACCGAGGAAGTGAAATGTTTCAGTTGGCAATCCGCTGGCACTGAGGGCAGTGATACACGCCGAGGCCCCGGGGAGGGACTGAACTTCGAATCCTCCAGCAATCACTTCGCGTACGATGCGTTCGCCAGGATCACTGATGCCAGGCGTGCCAGCGTCGGTTACTAGGGCCAGTCGCTCACCTCTGGCCAAGCGGTTAAGGATTTGCTCCACCCGAGCTGCCTCATTGAACTTGTGATAACTGATCAGCGGTTTCTGGATGTCGAAGTGCTTGAGCAGGATGCCTGAATGACGGGTGTCTTCGGCCAGGATCAGATCGCATTGCCTGAGCGTTGAGAGCGCCCGGAGGGTGATGTCCTCCAGGTTCCCAATCGGGGTTGCTACCAGGTAAAGAACCCCTTCCTTCAGGGGTTGTCCCGGCTCGGTCTCAGGCTTGGGATGTGGTATGCCCATCGGGGATTATTCTTTCAGATTGCCTAGGACCTGTCAGGTACAAGTTAAACTCGATCAACCGCTGGTTGATCATCTGCAGCCTTTTGATAGACTCTCTCCCGCATGGCATCCGGTCCATCCAAATCTAAAAGCAAGTCCAGGTCCCCGAGGCAGGAGGAGAAGCCTCAGGGTTTTGCCTCGTACTTTCAAGGTAACTGGTGGTGGCTGTGGGGTGGCTTGGCCTTGGGGGCGGTGGTGATCTGGCAAGGTAAATCTAAGCCATTGGACGCGTCAAAGACCATATCCGGTGTAGCGACTGAAGCCGGCTTGCCGACCTATCATTCAGCCTCGGCGCCTCAGCTCACTATGGAGCGACTGCGGCAGCCGGATGAGGCTGTTTTTGCCGAATATGCAGGATCTTCCTCCTGTGTGCCATGCCACCGCGAAGTCTTTGATAAGTGGCAGCCATCCAATCACGCCCTGGCAGAGCGCTCACTTGATGCCTCGGTGGACCGGTCCGCTTTCGATCCGATGAAGACTTTTCATGTCGGATCGGTCAAGACCCAGGTCTCAAGTGATGGTGAGACCTTTCAGGTTGATACCCTGGGCCTGGGGGGCACCAACCAGGTTCACTCTATTGAAAGAGTCATTGGTCACGAGCCCCTTCGCCAGTTTCTGGTTGATCAAGGCCGAGGAAAGCTGCAGGCCATGGATGTATCCTGGGACCCGCATCGCATGGACTGGTTCAACGTTTATGGAGATGAGGATCGCACATCCGGTGAATGGGGTCATTGGACGGGGCGCGGCATGAATTGGAACAGCATGTGTGCAGGCTGCCACAACACCCGTCTGCGTAAGAATTATGACTCAGAGCAAGACGCCTATCACACCGCCATGGCTGAAATGTCTGTGGGTTGTGAGTCTTGCCATGGGCCGCTTAAGAATCATGTCCAATACTACCAGCATCCCCCTGAAGGTGAGGAGCCGCCTCCTGTTCGTCTTGGTAAACGCGATCCACAGCAGGTCCTCAACACCTGTGGTTCGTGCCACTCGCGACGTACGGAGCTAACGGGTGATTTTCTCCCTGGTGAACCTTTCCTGGATCATTACTCTCTGGTGGTACCTGATGCCTCGCAGATTTACTATCCAGATGGGCAGGTGAGGGAGGAAAACTACGTCTACACATCCTTTTGAGCAGTCGCATGCACCATGCTGGCGTTCATTGTCTGGATTGTCACGACCCTCACTCCAATAAAACCATTTTACCTGGGAACGCCTTATGCA